>Ga0315546_1002479_pt1 | contig 10649 bp, 9 predicted proteins | sample SalMarSW160170MG_FD_203833 | JGI IMG/M metagenome (GOLD analysis project Ga0315546, IMG submission 203833) | Salt marsh sediment microbial communities from the Plum Island Ecosystem LTER, Massachusetts, United States - Salt Marsh Sediment SW1601-170 ... | reverse complement strand
CTCTATGAGAAAGAATATTCCGAGGAGATCTCTACCTGGAAGATTGAGAGGGTGATACGAAGGTATAAACTCTACCCTGACAAAAGGAAAGCAGAGAAGACCGCCAGAAAGAGAGCCAGAGCTCGCCAGAAGCCGAAGAAGAGGATTACCCAGCTAGTGAAGGAAGGGAGTCCATGTTTCCTCTTTCAACTTGATACCATTGTTATCTATTGGAATAACCTCAAAAGATATATCCTGACTGCGGTGGACCATGCTACTAAGTTAGGCTATGCCAGGATGTACAAAAATAAGAGCTCAAGGTCTGCAGCAGATTTCCTCTATCGTCTCCGCTACCTTGTTAACCAGCCTATTGAAAACTTACAGACAGATAATGGAAGTGAGTTTGCCTGGGAGTTTGAAACGGCTACCGCTAAGTTAGGTATTCAAAGGTACTTCTCCAGGGTCAAAACCCCCAAGGATAACCCGGAGATAGAAAGGTTTAATGAGACCTTAGAGTATGAATGGCTTTACAACTTTAATCTATCTTTAGACCCTGAAGAGCTCAATCCCCGGCTAACTGAATGGCTTATAGAATATAACTTCAACCGCCCGCACCAATCTCTTGCCTATCTTACTCCGGTAGAGTATATTGAAAAAGAACTTGCTAAAATCCGCAGTCCAGTGTTACCTATGTGGTCAGCCAGCACAGGGTATTGACTTTTTTTTGAAGAATTGTTATTCTAATATGAAGTGCTCGTGGAGGTGTTATCCTTAGATTGCTGTAGGATATAGGATTTCACTTATGAGTGTGGTCAGGCAAAGAGCCCGGCTCAGGTGGCGAAGGGGGTTAGTATGGGCGAGAGACGGTTACTGAAAGGGATGCGGCGTGTAGTTTTATCACCGCTGAGCTTCCCCGATAACAATGGTGTTCGTTACTTCGATCAAGCGTGGCTGAGGAAAGCCACGGATATTGTGGGAGGCAAGAGAGGGAATATAAACTAAAGTAGGAAGAGACCTGCGGTAGCAGGTCTCTTCTTTGATGTTGGCGATGGTCGGACAACCACCACCATATTTATTATATCGATTAGCCTGTCCCACTGGCAACTGACGGGAAGGCGGATGGCGATGGCTGACCGATTAGGCGATTATCTTTGCCCGTAGAGAGTCGCTTGCGTGGGGAATCGGGTCGGTCATGGGCGAGGAGCGACATCTCGGAAATATCCAAGGTGAAGCATAAAGACGAACACGAAAGGAGGAGACTATGAAAAGAATATTTAGTATCGTGTTTGCGCTGGCGCTGGTGCTAAGCTTCAGCCTGGTGGTGGCAACGCCCGTGATGGCGCAAAGCTGGCTCACTGGCTGGAGTTACAGAGTCGAAATAACTATTGACTCAGATAAGATAGATGAGGCACTGGTGGACTTCCCGGTTCTGCTTTACCTCAGCACATCATCCGGCATAAATCCAGACGACGTCTCCTTTGTTTTTGACGAACTTGGCGCTGAAAAACTCAAGCTAGCAGTCACTACAGGTGATGGGATCACTCAATGCTATGTCGAGGTTGAGAAGTGGGATGATGCCAATGAGCAAGCTTGGCTATGGGTAAAAGTGCCGAATATAGCCAGCGACGCCGACACTACCCTTTATCTCTATTATGACCATACTCGACCAGACAACACCACTTACGTAGGAGATACAGGAAGCACGGCGGCTAAGAACGTCTGGGATGATAATTTTGTGGGAGTGTGGCATAAAGACGAGGATACAACGACGCATACGAAAGATTCTACCCAGTATGAGAATCATGGTGAGTTCAAAGGTACATTACCAACAACGGTAGATGGAAAAATCGGCAAGGCACAAAGTTATGATGGTTCGAGTGATTGGATAGATTGTGGTGCTACAACCCAATCACACCAAGTAGCACAGGTAACCTTTAGCGCTTGGATAAAGAGCACCGCCACAGATGTATATGGGTTTGTTTTCTCTAAATCTGACGGTACAAACTACTATCAAACCTTTTATATCCCACCAGGCACCAAGCAACTAAGAACGAGGGTTGATGTTAATTCTGGAAGTGCAATAGTAAACATAGATAATGCTGACACAAAAGTAATGGATGGTGATTGGCATTTGGTCACTTCTGTCTGGGATGGAGACGACCTAAAAACTTATTTAGACGGAGCATTGGAAGATACTGATTCGAGTCAGTCAGGAAGTACAACTGTTAATGGTGGGGATTTTGCAATAGGAGTGAGGGGATATCATGACCCCGTTGATATGTTTTGGTCGGGACAAATGGACGAATTAAGAGTGTCAACAACAGTCCACTCCCCAGCCTGGATAAAAGCCACCTACCATTCAGGAGATGATAGTTTGTTGAGTTATGGAAGTGAAGAGTCAGCGACCCAATGCGTTACGACTGCGACTGGCACAGGCACGGCTTGCTTTGCCGCCACCCCTGGGTGTATTGCGAACCTGGCAGCAGCGGCAATATCTCCTTATCCCGGGGTTGAGCTTCCACACGGGATGTTCTCGTTCAAAGTCTGCTGCATCAATCCCGGACAGCCAGTAACCCTAACCATCACATTGCCAGGGCCCGTGCCAAGAGGCACTAAATGGTGGAAATTTCAGGGTGGCATGTGGCATACGTTGCCCATTGGCAGTGACAACGGCGACAACATCATAGCAATCACGCTTACAGACGGTGTATTCCCAGGAGATGCAGATGGTATTGCCGGACAAATCACAGATCCAGGAGGCCCCGGATACTACTACTCTCCTCCGCCTCAGATCTTCTGTGACCTCGAGATTTCCAGCACCGAAGGCGGCTTGGTAACCACTCCTGGTGAGGGGGCATTTAACTATGAATGCGGCACGGTGGTTAGTTTGGAGGCCAGTCCAGATGCTGGCTACCACTTTGTCAACTGGACTGGCGATGTCGACACCGTTGAGGATGTCAATGCCGCCACAACTACCATCACCGTGAATGGCGACTACTCAATCACCGCCAATTTTGAGACTGGAGAGATATCGACGGTTGGATACACCCTCACCATCTCCAGCACAATGGGTGGCTCGGTGACTACTCCCGGTGAGGGGTTGTTTAACTATGACGCTGGCACGAGCGTTAGCCTGGTGGCTAGTCCAGCTAACGGCTATGATTTCGTCAACTGGACTGGTGACGGCATCACCCACCCCGACTTTGTCGCAACCACCATCACCATGAACGGCGACTATTCCATAACGGCTAACTTTGGCTTTGAAGAGACAACCAGCACCGATTCTACTGAGGGGTCTTCAGGTCCGCTGGCCTGTTTTATCGCCACCGCAGCCTACGGAACTCCCACCGCTGAACAGATCGATGTGTTGCGAGAGTTCCGGGACGCTGTGCTGCTGGAAAGCACCGTGGGCTCTCAATTTGTCGCCCTGTACTACCGGCTTAGCCCTCCAATAGCGGATTTCATAGCCGGAAACGAGCTTTTGAGGACTCTGGTCAGGGAGGTCCTGGTTGACCCGGTTGTTTGGGTAGTTGAAGCCACGGGAGCTATGTGGCGGACGCCATAACTAGGGGCCGGCCGTGCCACTCAATATCAGGTACGGCCGGCTCTTTTATTGTTGTTCTCTCTTCGCGAATACCATATATGGCCTTCTTCTTTTTACCACCCTGGCGTTTGGCATCGGGAGTGAAGGGCAAAGCGTACTGGAGCAGCCACTTCCTTAAATTGGCCTCTTGCTCGGGCTCATTTCTCATCATTTCTTCCATATCCACTATTATTTCATGGGACATTTGTTCGTTTGTGTCGCTTCTATTGATTAGTGACACCCCTTTTTTGTGATTGCGAGGAACGAGATTCCTCGCTTATGCTTCGGAACAGGCTCCGCAATCTCCCCCTTGCTGTCGTTGCGAGGGGCGGAAGCCCAGAAGCCCAGAAGCAATCTTGTGGGGTTGTTGGGCGCGGAGATTGCCACGCCCCGACAAGTCGGGGCTCGCAATGACACAGGAGGTTATTACCCAACGTTATAAACATACAAAGTGTCACTAATCATATGGACGAGTACACCCGGTTGAGGTGAGTGGCGAAACGAGCTAAAATACAGGCAGGATAGCCCCAGTTCGGCATGCCTGGTTACATCATCCGGACGCCTGGCGGACACCGAGCACGGACCTCTGGATGCTGTGGCAGGGGCGGGGAACTATGACCAGAGCAAAAGCTAAAAAGGCGACTCACGGAAAGCAGCCCGGAGGAAAGCAAGCCGGAGGAAAGCCCCCAAAGAAGGGCTTGCCCTGGTTTGCCTGGCTGTTCATAGCACTAGCGATTGCCGGCGCTGTTGTCCTTGTCCGCATCTACCCCATGGGCCAGCCCTCCCCGGATAACCTCGGGAAGCCAAGGGCAGCAATCGTTGACCAGCTTTATAACCTTCAGCCAAACGAGGCCTTTATCGCAGAAGTCACCAGGGAGCTTGAGGAATACGGATTTGCAGTTGACCTCTACCAGGGTGATGAGATTACGGTTGATTTTTACTGCGACCTACCAAGCCATGGCTATAAACTAATTGTTTTTCGAGCCCATTCCGGTCTGTTAGGTGGAGGAGACTTTTATATTCCAGAAACGGTACTGTTTACCAATGAGGAATATAGCACGAGCAGGCATCCGACCGACCAGGTACGTGGCCGACTGACGATGGGCGCGCCCGGTCCGGGTCAACCCGTCATGTTCGGTATAACCGCAAGTTTCGTCACCGGCAGTATGAAAGGGAGATTTGATGATACTGTCATTATAATTATGGGGTGCGGTGGCATCGCTTTGACAGACCTGGCTCAAGCATTTGTTGATAAAGGAGCTTCAGCTTACCTTGCCTGGGATCTCAGCACGCTTTTGCACTACGCGGATGAAGCCACACTCTATCTAACCGGACAGCTATGCTCTGAAAAGGCCACCATAAAGGAGGCAGTCGATAGCACTATGCATGTCAAAGGTCCAGACCCAGAATATGAGGCGGTGCTCCAGTACTACCCATCAGGGACCGGCGATAAGACCCTGGAGGAATTGGTACAAATGGAATTTGACGCTGGAGACGATGCAGGTGCTTGAACTGGATAAAAAGGCGCAGAACGTTGAGAACTTCACCTTCAGGGCAGTGGGAGTGAAACCGACAAGGTATAGGGTATTCATCGCTGGCTTGAACGGTAGAGCGTTGGCAGCACATCAATGGTCAGGTCGAAGTTCTCCTCCAGTTCCCCCATCACCCAGCTTGCGCTCTCATGCGCCGTCACGCTGGCAACCTTGAACGTCACCGTCCCGCCGGGGCCTGGCACCAGAAAAACGTATTTGCCCTGGGCGTCCGTGGTCGTCTCAGCTCCGTGTCCACGAAAGCCTGCACCAGTATTCAATTTTTTATGCACCTGGCGGAGGCGGAGCGAAGCATGCATCTGCTATGAATGACATCCAGTAGCCCTGACCCACGATCAACATGTCCGGTGTCAAAATTGGGTCCCAAACCTGGTTGGTGGCGTCCCAACCCATTATATAAAAGACGCTACCGGGGGGCGTCAGTGTCTCCATGTAGCCGCCGACCAGCCCAACTGTTACAAACGGGTCGCGGTCTACGTTGGACGTGAAGCCAACCATGTTCCAGCACTCACTATAGCATTTCTTTAGTGGTGGTCCCGGAGGCAGTGGGTACCAGATGCCCTTTACCTTAAATGTTACGGCCGCAGACACCCAAATCCAGTAGGCTCTGCACTCCGTCATCGTGGTGAGACTTGCATAGGAGCCATTGTTAAACGCATACCACGTGCCGGAGTCGTAGGAGTAGACCTTGAAGGTAAAGGGGATCAGATCCGTAGCTGCTTTGAGAATGAGGTCAGCCAGCACGACTGTTATGGCCGAATCCTCGGGGATGCCCGGCAAGGAGATGAGGTTCCAACCCTTGGACAGCGTGAGCTTGATTAAATAAATCTTATATGGCGCAGACTCTACCATTGGCTGGTTTGATGTGCCTAGCTGTAGCACGTGATAGCAGGGCGCGGGATTGGTAACGCCCGGGACCACGATCACCACGTAGTCGCACTTTTCAATAATCTCACCCGCGTCTAAGACCAGCCGGATGTTATTGTTGTCCACCTGCGGCGTTACAGATATTACGAGAGCGGGCAGTACAGTGACTGTGACGACTCCTATCCCGGTTATATCGGTGCCTACCGGGAAGTGGACATCAATGTAGTCCCCATCGTCGCCCGTCAATATCTGCGGATTGTGGAACGTGATGGTATAGTCCGCGACCGCTCCTGCAATGTCGTCGGAAACCACGACCGTGGGCGGCGCCAACTCTGCCCCTACCGGCATCGCCGCCAGGCTCAGGCCCAGCACCACCGCTAGGGCTAATACAATTCTAAATACTTTTTTCACTTCTTTACCTCCTTTCATGTTCTCAGGCTTTTCCTGAGTTTCAGGCTGTTCAATTTCTATGAACATACACTGATGCCACTGCCCACAAATGAAGGGGGCAGCTTCACGCTACCCCCTTGTATTTTTCATCGGCAACCGAGCAAAAGTCTTACGTCACTGTTACTTGGGTCACTCTGTGGTACCTAGAATTGCCTCGGATATGCCCCGGAGCAGGTCGCCTATTGACTCGCCCAATTCCGCCATATCGAGGAACTCATCCATCACCATTTCGAGAATGCCGGCTAGTCCGTCCAGCGCCGCCCCTGTGACATCAACGGCTACGATGCCTAACTCATCAGACCAACCTCCCAAGTTGCAGGCCATTTGTCCCGTGGTGGCACAAACAGCCTTGCCCATGATGTCTGATACACCGAGCATCGTCCAGATGGCAGCCCCAGCGAGCGTCTTTGTCGTTTTCGCGGGCAGCGGCCCGCACTCCGGCGGCGTGTAATCGCACGGGTTCTCACACTCGTCTTGTGCCGCCACGATAACAGGTACCATGAAAGTGACCAGTAACGCAAGAACAACACCTATACTGATTATCTTTCTCACCTGGTCCTCCTTTCTAGGCTCTTAGCCCTCTTTATCATTAAGCTTCTCCTGGCATTCACACTCACTCCATCGTGTTGTATATGTTCGGACAGAACACAATTGCGGAAACACTTACCTGATATGCTCATCAGCCTCTCTCCCCCCATAAATCGTAGCTCCAATTTAATATAGCGACAATCGGGTCAACCAAGCCCACCCTCACCGCTGTTCTTAGAAAGTCGTGTTGCGAGATAACCTCGGCTATGGGAGGACTGATTTTATAGTAGAGAGATACCAATTCAGCGCCTAAGCTGTTGGGCAGCAGGACGACGTCCCTGAACTCACGCAGAATTTCTATTTCCTGTGCGGTCGGACTTCCGTAGGCTGCGGTGGCGATGAAGCACCCTAGCCCGCTGCTACTCGCGACCTCGAAGGTGGCGGTGACGGTTACATCTGCACCGGGCATTTGGAACACAGTCGACAGTGCATTGGCATTACTGAATGCGCCGGCAGTCGCTGTCCACCTGAGAAACTGGTAGCCCGATGCGGCTGCCGCTTGTATGGAGACTACAGCATCTTCCGGGTAAGGAGAAGCATCGGTGACATCAGTCGCCGTTCCACCCATCACAGGGGACGCTGCCATGGTCAGAGTGTAGGTTGCACCCACCTCGAAGTTGGCGGTGACGGTTACAGCTGCCGCTGGCATGGTGAAGGTAGTCTGCGCGGCATTCGCATTAGCGAATGAGCCCACCGGCGCTGTCCAGTTAACAAAGTGGTAGCCCGCGTCGGCCACCGCTTTTATGCTCACTGCAGCACCTTGTGCGTAAGGAGACGCACCGGTGACATCAGTCGCCGTTCCCGTACCGACAGGAGCCACCGCCATGGTCACATCAAAGTAGAGCGTTGGCAGCACATCAATGGTCAGGTCGAAGCCCTCCTCCAGTTCCCCGGACTTCCAGGTTGCGCTCTCATGCGCCGTCGCGCCGGCAACCTTGAACGTCACCGTCCCGCCGGGCCCTGGCACCAGAAAAACGTATTTGCCATAGGCGTCCGTGGTCGTCTGAGCTCTCAGCTCCGTGTCCACGAAAGCCTGCACCAGTACTCCTTGAGGCACCGGCGCCGGTGGCGTGATGCTACTCACCTGGCCCGCGAAGCCGTGCGGCGGCTCCGGTATATCACCCTGGGCATAAGCCGGCAGAACTCCGCCACCGATGAGAGCCAGGGCTAGCAGCAGCCCGAGGGCTCCTGCTAGCCTGACGGCCCTTCGTCCTGTCGATCTGTTTCCGCGTGTCTGTCCGTTCATAATTCAAGCACCTTTAGATTTATGCACCTGGCGGAGGCGGAGCGAAGCATGCATCTGCTATGAATGTCATCCAGTAGCCCTGACCTACGATCAACTGGTCAGCTCCCAAAATTGGGTCCCAAACCTGTCCGGTGGCGTCCCAACCCAATATATAAAAGACGCTACCGGGGGGCGTCAGGGTCTCCATGTAGGCGGCGGGCACTCCACTAGGTACAAACGGGTCGCGGTCTACGTTGGACGTGAAGCCAACCATGTTCCAGCACTCATGATAACATTTCTTTAGTGGTGGTCCCGGAGGCAGTGGGTACCAGATGCCTTTTACCTTAAATGTTGCGGCCGCAGACACCCAAATCCAGTAGGCTCTGCACTCCGTCATCGTGGTGAGACTTGCATAGGAGCCATTGTTATACGCATACCATGTGGTGCAGTCGTAGTAGTAGACCTTGAAGGTAAAGGTCGGGTCCAGAGCTGCTCGGTCAATGAGGTCCTTCAGCACCGCTGCTATGGCGGTGTCCTCGGGGATGCCCGGCAAGGAGATCAGGTTCCAGCCCGGTAACAGGGAGAGCTCGATTAAATAAATCTTATATGACGCAGACTCTACCATTGGCTGGTTTGATGTGCCTAGCTGTAGCACGTGATAGCAGGGCTCGGGATTGAGAACGTCCGGGACCACGATCTCCACGTAGTCGCACTTTTCAATAATCTCACCCGCGTCTAAGACCAGCCGGATGTTATTGTTGAACACCTGCGGCGTTACAGCTACTGCGGTAGCGGGCAGTATAGTGACTGTGACGACTCCTATCCCGGTTATATCGGTGCCTACCGGGAAGTGGACATCAATGTAGTCCCCATCGTCGCCCTTCAATATCTGCGGATTGTGGAACGTGATGGTATAGTCCGAGAGCTCTTCTCCAATCGGGTTGCTAAGCTCGACCGTGGGCGGCGCCAACTCTGCCCCTACCGGCATCGCCGCCAGGCTCAGTCCCAGCACCACGGCTAGGGCTAATAGAATACTAAATACTTTTTTCACTTCTTTCCTCCTTTCATGTTCTCAGGCTTTTCCTGAGTTTCAGGCTGTTCGCTTTCACTGTAGTTACCTGGTGTCTCATGCTCGGTTGCCAGGTTTGTTGGGCAACTACATTATGTAAACAGCCTCTTTGTGAGTTTTGTGTTTGTTTTCCTTTACTTTGTTTATTTTCGCTTCACCCCAAGAAGATTTGAGGTGTTGTTTGTCGCCCACGACCGACCAGCACCCTCATTATCGAGAGCGCTACATGGGCCGCGATAGTGGTCCTGCCCGTCAGTCCCATCATGCCCGGTAATCACCTGGCAGGGGGACAAACGGGGCAGTAAGATAAATCGGGTCATGCTTCCCCGACCATCGCCGAAATAAAATGAAGAGACCGGCTCCTGCAGGTCTCTTCCCCAGATTTTCGCGGCTGCCTGATTTATCAAGCTCCACGCTCTTGCAGTTGTCTGATTTACACGGCCTCCCCGGCCCAATTGCCCACTTTGGTAAGAGTTCACTTTTGCCGAAACCTCCCTCGTCTATGTCAGCAATTGATTTTCGCCTGTACTGAGCTGCTTCGTCACCACTGTTGTCATCAGTTGGCTACCTGCCCTCGGTCTGGGCATCTTATGTGCCTCGGCACCACTCATCGGTTACCCTTTCCCAGCGCTTGACGAGGCTCCTCGGGCTGCTTGACTCTTGCTGGTGTAAGGGTTTTCCGAAATCCTAGCAACATTATATCGCCTGCCACCGGCACTGTCAAGACTTTTTCCCGAGATTTTTTGGAAAACACGCTTGTCGCTCCTCCCCTGGCCGGCTCCCGGTCACTTTCCCCTCGATTCCTGTACCGGCGCCCCCACCAGTGCCGACTCCGCATTTCGGCTTGCCACAAAATCCCTTGTCACAAGCGCTAACCTAAACCTCACTTAAAAGCATACCACCCTTGGCAAGTTTTGTCAAGAGGGTGTGCGGTGTCCAAGAAATATTATGGAGTTAAGGAGCCACGATACATCTTAGTGGGCAACTGGGTAATATTTCAGGCTAATGGGCGATTTCACCCTCACCTTAATCCTCTCCCGTCAAGGGAGAGGAAATCTGGCTCGCAACGACAATATAACCGTACCTCCACCCGTAAGGGCGGAGGTACGGTGGGAAAGTTCAGTTGAGATCCCAGCCGACGACATCGCACTGCCCGAAGTCGTTGTATCCCACGGCGACCACGGTGCCGTCGGACTTAAGCCCCACCGTGTGATACTCGTGTGCGGCGACCTGGACGATGTCCGTCCAGACGCCGACATCGCACTGCCCGTAGTCGTTGTATCCCACGGCGACCACGGTGCCGTCGGACTTAAGCCCCACCGTGTGATACCGGCCTGT
>Ga0315546_1002475_pt1 | contig 10652 bp, 13 predicted proteins | sample SalMarSW160170MG_FD_203833 | JGI IMG/M metagenome (GOLD analysis project Ga0315546, IMG submission 203833) | Salt marsh sediment microbial communities from the Plum Island Ecosystem LTER, Massachusetts, United States - Salt Marsh Sediment SW1601-170 ... | reverse complement strand
AAATGATTGGTGGAATTTTTTTGTTCATGAAAAAGAAAATATTGTTGGAATGGAAGGTTCAATAATTTCTCATCCTTTGACTTGGAAAGCGTCGGGACATATTGAAAATTTTAATGATGTTTTTGTCAAATGCAAAAAGTGCGGAAAAATAGGAAAGCTTGATGAAAACGAAGTTGGAAAAATTAATTGTCCGGATTGTGGAGGAGAGTATGAATCTCAGGGAAAATTTAATTTAATGTTTGAAACAGAAGTAGGTGCAGGAGAAAATTCACAAAAAGCATATCTTAGAGGAGAAACTGCGCAAGGAATGTTTTTGGATTTTAAATTAATTAATCAGACAACAAGACAACAATTGCCTTTTGGGATTGCGCAAATTGGAAGATGTTTTAGAAATGAAATTTCACCAAGAGATTTTTTGTTTCGTTCAAGAGAATTTCATATTGGAGAATTTGAATTTTTTATTAATCCAGAAGAGAAAAAATGCGAATTGCTTGGTGAAGAACATTTGAATATTGAATTTGATTTTTTCTCGGAGGAAAATCAGAAAAGAGATTCAGTAGATTTGGAAAAAGTTACAATTAGAAATTTAATTGAGAAGAAAAAACTTGGAGAATGGCATGCTTATTGGCTGGCTGAGCAGATTATTTGGATGAGAAAATTGGGATTAGAGGAGTTTAGAATAAGAGAGCATACTAAAGAAGAATTGAGTCATTATAGTTCTGCAACTTTTGATATTGAATATCAATATAATTTTGGCTATAAAGAATGCACTGGAAATGCTAATCGGGGACAGTATGATTTAACTCAGCATGAAAAAGAAAGCAAAGAAAAAATGGAAATCTTTGACGAGAAAGCAGGGAAAAAAGTTTTGCCCAGAGTTATTGAGCCGACATTTGGAATGGAAAGAATTTTTTTGGCGTTGCTGACAAAAGCTTATTGTATTGATGAAAAAGAAAATACGATTTTGCAATTGCCTTTAAAACTTGCACCAATTAAAGCTGCGGTGTTTCCTTTGATTAAAAGAAAAGATTTTGAAAGTTTATCTGAGATGATTGTTCAGAATTTGAAAAAAGAATTTCATATTGTTTATGATAAATCAGGAAGCATTGGAAGAAGATATGCAAGAAATGATGAAATAGGAACGCCTTTTTGCATAACTATCGACGAGGATTCTTTGAAAAACAAAGATGTTACAATTCGTTTTAGAGATACAAAAGAACAAAAGAGAATTTTAATAAAAAATTTAAAAAATGTTTTGCGAGATTTAATTTCTGAAGAAAAATCTTTTGATGATTTGTAATTTTATTTTTAGAATTTTGTTTTTTATTTTTTTGCAAAAGTTTTTAAAGAATTAATTCTTAGTTTTAATAATTAAATGAGAGGTGATTACCTATGGCTAAGAGAAAAGTTTCTAAGGCGGCTATGAAGAAAAAAGTAGCTAAGAAAAAAGCTGTGATGAAGAAGAAAAAAATGGCTAAAAAGAAAGCAGTGAAGAAAAAAGCTATGAAGAAAAAAGTAGCTAAGAAAAAAGCTGCGAAAAAGAAGGCGGCTAAAAAAAAGAAAAGAAGATAAATAATTTATTTTTTATTTTGTTAATTTAATATGGATGCCGATGATATTGGTCACTAAAGTGGTGCTTTTGAGGTTAAGATTTGATTTTTGAATAAATTGTGTTTAGATTTATCTTTTTATTTGAATCATTAAGTATTAGTTTGTAATCACTTGGAATTATTTTTGACTTGTTGGGTTTTATATTTGTTAATTCAATTTTGTCTTTTGTTTTTGCTGTTACAAATATTAAAAGAAATGAATGAATTACTTTTTTGTTTTTATAAACATGTTCTAATGAAACTGAATTTATTTTTTGTAGTGTTGCGTTTAATTTATGTTTGTCTTTTAATATTCTTTTTACTGCTTTTGATATCGATTCTCCTAAAATTATTCTTCCGCCTGGCAAACTTAATTTGTTTTTGTAAGGGCGTTTTTCTCTTTGAATTAAAAATGCTTTTTGTTTGTTTCTGATTAGAATTAGTATTACCGGAAGCACAGAATTTTTCTCTGAAATATAGGGGATTAAATATTCTGAAGTTTCTGTAAGTTTGTAAAATTCTTTTTCTTTTTCAATAATTCCTTTTGAAATTAGTTTTTTGAGGTGGTAGTTTAATTTGTTTGAACGAATCTCTAAAAATTTTTCTATTTCATTGAATTTTAATTTATTTTCTTTTAAGAATAATTTTAGTATTTGTTTTTCCATTAAGTCAAATTTTTTGAGGAATTATTTAAATATTATTGTGATGGGGTTTTTTCATGTCAGATAAGAATTTGAAACATTTTGTTGTTGTTACAGGAATTTTGGTTAATGCTGAAGGAGGGTTTTTGATTGTTAAACGCGCTGATTGGGAGAAGGCTTTTCCAGGAAGGTGGACTGTTCCAGGAGGAAAATTAGAAGTTTTAGATTATGTTTTGCGAGAGAAAGATACGCCGCATCATTGGTATAATGTTTTTGAAGATTTGTTGAAGAGAGAAGTAATGGAAGAAGTAGGATTGGAAATTGAAAATATAGATTATGTCACGAGTATGGTTTATATTCGTCCTGATAAGATTCCGTGTTTAATTGTGAGTTTGTTTGCCGACGCTAAAAGTGAGAAGGTTAATTTATGCAATGCTTTAACAGAATACGCTTGGGTAAATTTAGAAGAAGCAAAGAATTATGATTTAATTGAAGGAATTTATGATGAATTGGTTATTTTGGATAAAAAATTAAAAGGTGAAAAAAAGATTTGGGTTGGTGAGAATTTGGATTAATTTTTTAAACTTGATTTTATTATTTTATTCATGGAAGATTGTGTATTTTGCAAAATTGCCAAAGGTGAAATTCCTTGTGATAAAATTTATGAGAATGATAATTTTTTTTCAATACCTGATGCAAATCAAAAAGTTGAAGGGCATAGTTTGATAATTTCTAAAAAGCATTTTGAAAATGTTTTGGATTTGCCGTCTAGTTTGGGAATGGAGTTGATTGATTGCATCAAGAAAACTGCATTGAAAGTTTTGGAGAAAGAAAAAGCAGAAGGTTTTAATTTAGTTCAGAATAATTTTGAAGTTGCAGGGCAATTAGTTAAACATGTTCATTTTCATATTCTGCCGAGGAAGAAAGGGGATAAATCCCCTTTTGTTTATTAATTTTCAACTGAATTAAAATTGCACTTAAACTTCCTAAAGAATCTGTTAAAATATCTTTTATTGAAAAAACTCTTCCGGGAACGAATAATTGATGAAATTCGTCTGTTATTGCATAAATTATTGAAATTAATATTGCGATTAAAATATATTTGGTTTTGATTTCTTTTTTTCCTTTTATTGTCATGAATAAGAAAAATGAAAATATGAAGAAAATTCCGAAGTGATACATCAATGCAAGATTTAATCCTGTTGCTGAGCCGGATGTTGTTTTTATTGTTGAATAGAGGAAAATTTCAATTGCAAGAATTAATGTTATAATTCCTGTGAAAATTCTGTTTTTGATTAGTTTTATCATTTGTTTTTTAATTAAGAAACTTTTTAAATGAATTCTTTTTCTATTTTATATTGGCTCTGTAGCTCAGTTGTTTAGAGCGCTGCTCTCATGAACATTTCGTAGAAATGGGGATCAGGCGAAAATCTTTGATTTTCAGCCATGAACTCAACTTGTTGAGGAAGGCAGAGGTCGAGAGTTAGAATCTCTCCAGAGCCATAACAATTATTCAACAGCAAGTTCTGCTTTTTTCTTTTCTTCCTGTTTTTTCATTCTTGAAATTAAACCTGCAATCCTGTTTCTTAATTTTTTACTTGGCATTGTATTGCCAAGAATTTTTTTATTTGTTTCAAAGTCCTCGCTAAATGGAATATCTTCTTTGAGAAGTGTTTCTGAAGTTCTTCTCATCATTTTTGATTTTATTTTTCCCATGGTTAATTCTAATTTATTTTGTTTTTAAAGCTTTCTTATTCCAATCGAATATATTGAATATAAGAAAGTTATTTAAAGTTCAAGTTCCTGGAAAAAGCATGAGTTTGAGTTGGTTTGCTTTTAATGCGAATGTGAAATCAGCTTCAGCTCTAAAAGTCCAGTACTAATTGTGCGGGCTTTTGATTCTTCTAAAATAATTAAATGAATTAAGGGCTCAATAGTTATTCTGGAAAATTAAATATGCGGAGGAAAAATGGAAAAAGATTGTTATTTGCCAAGATGTCTTCAATCAGGTTCGTGGTATGAAAGTGCCCGTAATGATCACGATTATATTATTGATGGTGAAGATATAATAATTCCAGGCAAAGGAGATTTATTGGAAATGATTACGGACTAATTTATTTTTTTTATTTCCTTTATATTTTCAAGTGCTTCAATAAATGCAGAGACCTTTTTTAGAGGTTCACCCAAACTCAGAATTTCGTATTTTAAATTTTCTTCTTGGGATTTCTTAAACGCTTTTATAATCTCTTCTTCACGAATTGTTTTTTTGTTGTAAGCAACTAATAAATATTCTTCTGAATCTTTTTTTACTTTTAATGTTATATCGTTTTTACTAAATCCAATTATATCAGATATTTCTATTTGATTTTCTGAAAGATATTCTTTTATTTTATTAAAGAATTTTTCATTTACTTTTGGGCTTGTTTTCTTTTTAGCAGTTTTTTTAATTTGAGTTTTCTTTTTAGTTTTTGCTTCTTTTTTTTCAAATATTTCCAGAGGTTTTTCTTCCTGAGAATCTTCGTCCCTCCCGCCCACCCTTGGGGCTTCGCTAATTTGCGCTCGCGTCGCGTCGCGTAAATTATTTTTAGAGTTTGTTAGGTCTTCATCTTTTTCTTCTGGGATTTTGATATCTTCTTCAGATGCTAAAAAATATCTCCAATAAAGTTCATTTGAGTTTTTGGGATTGAATGGAATTGCAAAATCGCGTATTGAGCGCAGTGCAACACGAATTGCAGGTTCCTGTTCTTTGTCTTTTAGAAATTTTTTTTCTTTGAGTAAGATGAATGTGTCCTTTTCTTTGCTTTTTAGGTGTTTTTCTGCAAGAGATTCAAGTTTTTCTTCTTGTCCTGGAATAAAATAAATCGGGGAATTTCCGACTTTCATGTTTGTGATTTTTATTCTTTTTTCTGAAACAAGTTCTGATAAAAAAGCAGATGTGAAGAGAATGCTTGTCTGGAGTTTGCTTGCTATTGGCGACGGGAAATTAGGGCCTTCGAAATTTAATATTGAAATTATTCTTTCTTTTATTTTTGATGTGTCCTGCATAAATTAGGAAAAGTGTTGGGGGTTATAAATATTTGGTTGATTTTGTGAGGGAAAATTATTCCCGCCCGCCCTAAGAGAGCGCTCGCTGTCGCTTCGCATAAATAATGTTCTGGAGAATAGAAAAGCTTTTAAGAAAGGAGATTGTTGGGAATTTATGGGAAAAGGATTGATTAGAAAGATTGGAAAAGGAATTGTTTTGCCTTTGGTTTTTGGAGGTTTGAGTTTAATTAATAGTGGATGTGCTAAAAATTATCAAATTGATGGGAATAATGTGAAATATTCCCATTGGAAACCGCGGTCAATTGTCGAGACTGTAGGAAATGTTAAGATAAGATATAGTATTGGAAGATGTAGTCTTAGAAGTTATATGAGGAGTATTAAAAGAGTTTATCTTCTTGGTGAAAAGTACACTAAAAGAGATACTCTTGTTTGGGAAGCTGCTAATACTCATTATGATTATTTGCGCGAGAAAATAGATTCAATTGAGAACGCTATGAAATTGCAAGAAGAACAAGATAGAATAGCTCGTGCTATGAGGTATTTTGATTAATTTTATGTTTTTATCCAACTAACTTCATAATAACTTACATCAGATTCTTCGTCAATTATTGCTAAAAGAAGTTTCTTTTTTGTTGAATGTGCGACTCTGTTTTTTGCAGAGAATTCGTGCCAAGAGAATTTTTTTGATTCATGCTCGCAAAAAACTACCCAATCAGCGTGTCCTTTTCCTGGTGATGAGCCTTTTTTGTAAACTCTGAAATCAGCACCGAATTTCAGTGCGGTTTTTACAATGTGTCCTTTTTCTCTGAGGTCTTTGAATACTGGATATTTTAATTGAATTCTTGAATCAATTTTCTTTAATTTGCTGAATAATTCATCAAAATTTAGTGCTTTGTTTTTTTGCAGGATTTCTATTTTATTTTTTTCAACTAAGTAAAGTGCTTCAGAGAGAGTGTATTGGATTTTTTTTGACGGTGTTATTTCTCCGAATCTGGATTTTTTATTCAGTGAAAATGCATCTGCAGAATTTGTTGTGATTGTTTCGCCGATTAATTGAGCTTGTATTTTTTTCATGTTTATGAAAGAGAATGAGAATATTTAAAAGTTTGGAGGGTTTTAAATTAGTATGAAATATGATAAAGATAAACGAGAAATTGTATTAGGTAAGGAATTAAATAAAATAGATAGATTCACTTTTGATTTTGTTAAGGTTGTTGAGAAGTATGTGGATTATGTAATTATCTCTGGTTATGTTTCAATTTTATTGGGAAGAGCAAGAGCGACAGAGGATGTTGATATTTTTATAAAAAGAATTTCTAAAGAGAAATTTATTGAAATGCATAATGATTTAATTGAAAATGATTTTTGGTGTCTGAATTCGAATAATGTTAATACTATTTTTAATTATATTGATGAGGGTGTTGCAATAAGATTTGCAAGAGGAAAAATTCCGTTGCCGAATATTGAAGTCAAGTTTCCAAAAGACGAATTAGACAAGAATGTTTTTAATGATTTTCTTGTTGTTAAAATTCCAGTTGGAGAGATGAATATTTCTTCTTTAGAGAGACATATTGCTTTTAAGAAATATTTTTTAGGAGATGACAAAGATAATGAAGATGCTCTGCATGTGGAGGAATTGTTTAGAGAGGATATTGATTATGAAAAGGTTAAAAAACTTCGGGAACTTATTAAAATAAGACAAAATGAAATCAGAAGAAAACAAAAACTCTGAAAAGGTTTTTATGAAACCCGGAAAGACAAACAGGGAAGACAGAGATAATTTTATTAAGTATTGGGCAAATTTCATTAAAACGCATTCAGATAAAGAATGGAGTTCTCAGCAGAGAGTTTTGATTGATGCGCAGATTCCTGAATGAGTTTTCTTCTATTAAAACAATAAAATTTATAAAGTTCAGGGATATTGAAAACTCATGAAAATTGCTAAAGAAAAAAATATTGGAATTTTATCTTTAGCTTTGCTAATTTTAATATAGATTCATCATAGATGAATCTCATTGAATTAAATTTATTATTTCTATAATGAATTCTATTGAGATTTTTGATACAACCTTGAGGGATGGAGAGCAAAGTCCAGGAGCTACTCTGAATTCTGATGAGAAATTGAAAATAGCGTATGCTTTGAGGGATTTGGGGGTTGATGTTATTGAAGCTGGTTTTCCTATTGCAAGTGATGATGATTTTAAAGCAGTTAAGCAAATTGCACAAAAAGTAAAAGGACCTGTTATTTGTGGCTTGTCAAGGGCACTTGAAAAAGATATCAAAAGGTGCTATGAGGCTCTTAAGTATTCTAAAAGACTAAGAATCCATATTTTTCTTGCAACTTCTCAAATTCATATGAAAGAGAAATTAAAAATGACCCCTTTAGAAATAATTGAGAGAACCCGAGAAAGCATTGAATATGCAAAATCTTTTTTTCCAGAGATTGAATTTTCTTTAGAAGATGCAACAAGAACAGAATATGCTTTTATGATTGAGGTAATAAAAACAGCAATCAATGCAGGGGCAAAAATAATTAATCTTCCAGACACAGTTGGTTATGCTGTTCCGCAGGAAATTAAAAAAAGATTTGAATATGTTTTTGATTGTCTTGGAGATTTGATAAAAGAAAAAGGTGTTAGAATTTCTGTTCATTGCCATGATGATTTGGGCAATGCTGTTGCAAATTCTTTGGCTGCTGTTGAAGCAGGAGCAACCCAGGTTGAATGCACAATTAATGGAATTGGTGAGAGGGCTGGAAATGCTTCTTTTGAGGAAGTTGTTATGAATTTGGTTACTAGAAAAGATTATTATAAAAAAGATTTGAATATTAGTACTAAATTATTGTGCCCTGTTTCAAATTTAGTGAAAGATTTGACTGGTTTGGATGTTCAAAGAAATAAAGCAATAGTCGGAGCAAATGCTTTTTCTCATGAAGCAGGAATTCATCAGGCAGGAATTATTGCCTGCAGAGACACTTATGAAATAATAAATGCAAATGATGTTGGTTGGGTTGGAGAGAATTTAATTATTGGAAAACATTCTGGGAAAAATGCAGTTAAAAAGGTTTTGTTTGATAATGGCTTTAAGGTAAGTGATGAGAAATTAAAATATATAACAAATAAAGTGAAGACCTTGGCTGATACAAAAAAGAAAATTCAACATAAAGATATTTTTGGGATGGTTAAAACGTAAATTTTTAAATTAAGTTTTGTTAAGAATAATATGTCAGAAATTGATTTTGCAAAGATAGAGCAAAAATGGCAAAAGAAATGGGAAGAAAAGAAAATTTTTCAAGTAAAAGAAGATAAAAATAAAAAAAAGTTTTATGTTCTTGAAATGTTTCCTTATCCTTCTGGTTCGGGTTTGCACATGGGTCATGCTTTGAATTATGTTATTGGAGATATTTTTGCGCGATTTAAGCGAATGCAGGGATTTAATGTTCTTTATCCAATGGGTTATGATGCTTTAGGGTTGCCTGCTGAAAATGCTGCGATTAAAGATAAAACACATCCAGAGAATTATACTAAAGATTCAATGAAGAATTTTATGAAGCAGCAAAAAATGTTGGGTTTAAGTTATGATTGGTCGAGGGTGATTAATACTTCGTCGCCTGATTATTATAAATGGGACCAGTGGATTTTTTTGAAAATGTTTGAGAAAGGTTTGGCTTATCAAAAAGAGGCTTCGGTTAATTGGTGTCCTTCATGCAAGACGGTTTTGGCAAATGAGCAGGCGCAGACAGGAAGTTGTGAAAGATGTGGAACAAAAGTTGAAATTAAAACTTTGAAACAATGGTTTTTGAAAATTACAGATTATGCTGACGAGCTTTTAGATAAAATTGATGAGCTGGATTGGCCTGCTCGGACAAAAGCAATGCAGAAAAATTGGATTGGAAAAAGTTATGGAACTGAAATTGATTTTGAAGTTGAAGGTTTTGGAAAGTTTCCCATTTTCACAACGCGACCTGATACAATTTTTGGAGTTACATTTATGGTAATTTCTGCACAGCATCCAAAATTAATGGAGTTAGTTAAGGATGAACAGAAAAAAGAAGTTGAAAAGTTTTTGAAGAAATTGAAATCTGTTTCGGAGAAAGATTTGGCTGAATTGGAAAAAGAAGGAGTTTTTACAGGAAGTTATGCAATCAATCCCCTTACCCAAGAGCGTGTTCCAATTTATGCTGGGAATTTTGTTGTTGCTGATTATGGAAGTGGAATGGTTATGGCTGTTCCTGCGCATGATCAAAGAGATTTTTTGTTTGCAAAGAAATATGGAATTCCAATTAAAGTTGTTATTGACCCAATTGGAAGGGAAATTGAAAAACCAGAAAAAATGACTTATGCTTATGTTGAAAACGGGAATTTGATTAATTCAGAAAAGTTTAATGGTTTGGAGAATTCAGAAGCCAAGGAAAAAATTACAGAATTTTTGGAAAAGAAAAAAATTGGCAGAAAGAAAATTCAGTTTAAATTAAGAGATTGGTTGATTTCCCGTCAGAGATATTGGGGAACTCCGATTCCTGTTGTTTATTGTGATAAATGCGGGGCTGTTCCTGTTCCTGAAAAAGAGCTGCCTGTAAAACTTCCAAAAGATGTTAAGTTTGGTGAGGGAAATCCTCTTTTAACAAACAAAAAATGGAGCAAAACAAAATGTCCTAAATGTAATGGGAATGCTCGTCGGGAAACAGATACAATGGATACTTTTGTGAATTCATCGTGGTATTTTTTGAGATATTGTGATTCTCAAAATGAAAAGAAAATTTTTGACAAAAAGAAAGTTGATTACTGGATGCCAATTGATCAATATATTGGAGGAGCAGAACATGCATGCATGCATTTGATTTATTTCAGGTTTTATACAAAATTTTTGAGAGATATTGGTTTGTTGAATTTTGATGAGCCTGCTAAAAAATTATTTCATCAGGGAATGTTTTTAGGAGCAGATGGTGAAAAAATGTCAAAGTCGCGAGGAAACACTATTGACCCGATTGACACAACTAAGAGATGCGGAGCAGATTCTTTTAGATTGGCTTTGATGAGTTTTGCAAGTCCGGATTCAAGTGCAAGTTGGGATGAAAAAATTTTAACAGGAAGTATAAAGTTTGTAAAAAAAGTTACAGAATTTTTTGATTCAGTAAAAGTTTCTAAAAAATCAAATCCAAAAATTGAGAGTGAAAATAAAAAATTTTCCCAGTCAAATTTCTCTAAAGAGAAACTTGAAAGTAAATTAAATAAAATAATAAAAGAAGTTACAAATCAAATTGAGAATTTCAAATATAATTTGGCAATTATAAAAATCCGTGAATTATTTAGTGCATTATTTTCAGAAGAAGAAGTTTCTAAAGAGGTTTTGGAAAAGAGTTTGAAATTGTTGCATC
>Ga0315546_1002474_pt1 | contig 10657 bp, 8 predicted proteins | sample SalMarSW160170MG_FD_203833 | JGI IMG/M metagenome (GOLD analysis project Ga0315546, IMG submission 203833) | Salt marsh sediment microbial communities from the Plum Island Ecosystem LTER, Massachusetts, United States - Salt Marsh Sediment SW1601-170 ... | reverse complement strand
TAATCTAATAAACACAACATATGATGCCGACAATCAGCCAGTGTATTTACCGGGAAAACTAGCTGACAAACCATGGCCTGTCCGTGCTGTTCTGGAGATGGCTAGAATGGACTAGTACTGGGATGGCCGGGCTTCGTGTGGATTCATGGAGTACCTTTATCACACAGTTGCTTGGAATGCTATCGAAGAATCGGTCACATAGTATCGGTCACAAAAGCTCGGATTGTTGCACATCAACTTGAAATGTGTGATTGGCCTTAAGCACTAACTGTCTCTGTGAGCTATTTGCTGTCCTTCGCTCATTGATGCAATCTACGAAATCTAGCGTGATCGTCTCAATCCGATGATAATAGGCTTGATCATGCTGGCTCTGTGTTCGCTGGGTTTCCCGATATCGATGCCATTTTGAGTCTTCAGGTATTGTGCCAGACTATGGAGACCTGGGCCATATATGTCATATCGTACAGCATATTTGCCAATGCGGATATCAAGGTGCTAGCATAAGAAATCGCTAGCAGTTTCCCCAACGCCAGGATATTTAGAGCAAGAGGTGCAGCATGCAACAACTTTCAATAGAGCGAAACCGTTATTTCCTGAAGGATAGTGTACGAAAAATGGTCGATTTCTCAAGAACCGATCAGAGCCTGGGAGTATCTCCGCCTCCCATTGAGAAACCATATTCAGCCAATACAGAGCGAATTGATCTGCTTGCTCCGGATAAGTTCCAGGCGTTGCCAAGCGTGGATTTGTTGTTCGCCATAGCGAATCGCCAGAGCAGTCGACAATTCAGTGAGACCCCGTTCACGTTGGAGGAATTATCATTCCTCTTGTGGGCAACTCAAGGAGTGCAAGAGCAACTGGGTCCCGGTCATGCTCGCAGAACTGTACCCTCAGCTGGAGCCCGACATGCCCTTGAAACTCATCTGTGCGTTCTCAACGTGAAAGGTCTGGATATGGGCTTATATAGATACCTACCACTTGAACACCAGCTCTTGGTCGAATACAGGGATAAAAGACTACCAGAAAGCATAAGTCGGGCAGCTTTCCAGCAGACCTGGATGTCAAGTTCTGCCGTAGTTTTCGTCTGGTCAGCGATTCCTTACAGAATGGAATGGCGCTACGGCTTGGCTGCCCACAGACTCATTCTCTTGGATGCTGGGCACGTATGTCAGAATCTATACCTAGCCTGTGAAGCTATAAGTGCGGGAACATGCGCAGTTGCTGCCTACGACCAGGAATTGATGGACCAATTATTGAAAGTTGACGGGAAGGATGAATTTGTCATATATCTGGCAGCAGTAGGAAAGGTGAATTGAATCAATGAAGCGATTGTCGAATATCAGGAAGTGATAATTGTCCATAATCTCCAGTTATGGCAACAAGAGCCTGGATTGTTACCCGGTTGAACAGAAAGCCATTCTATTGCCTTAAAGAGACAAATTAATTAAGATAAATCTTGAACCATGAATCCATATGACTACCCTGGAGGTGAGCCAAACTTCACCCTAGCGGTAGAAAAAGCAAACTCGAAGTGGTCTCGAAGTTCAGTTAAGTTCGTCACAGCGGGCCCTGTATTACATGATGAGGGTCGGATCGCACGAGGGGAGTACTTCCAACCATTACGGGCGAGCAATGCACATCTGGCTATTATCCTGCACGGGTTAGGAGACCATAGTGTGATTCCCTGCAAACTTTTAGCGCGAAGCCTGGTCAACAGGGGGATAGCTTGTCTTATTTTATACTCCGTGTTTCATACCAGCCGTATGCCAGAAGATATGAAAAAGCGAGCCCCTGCCTTCAGTTCTGAGGAATGGTTTGAAGGCTATCGCATCTCGGTCATCGAAGTCCGCCAAGCGGCGGATTGGGCATGCAATAGGCCGGAGATAAACCATGAGCAAATTGCAGTGGTTGGTATAAGCCTGGGCGGTTTTATTTCCGTCGTAGCGATGGGCGTAGAAGAACGGCTTAGGGCTAGCGTGTTCATCACGATGGGAGGAAATTCCGAAACAATCACATGGAAGAGTAAGACTGACACCTTCAGGAAAAGCCACAATTGCACTGAAGAGGAATGCCGGCAGGTCCACACACAATACCCGCAATATCTTGCTCAGGTGGCTGAGAAGGGATTCGCCAGTGTTATTCCATTGAAGCAGTGTTTCTTGACCGATGCTATGACCTTTGGTCATAATCTTCGGGGCCGCCCTATATTGATGATTAACGCACTTTGGGACAAGTACATCCCTAAGCAAGCTACACTTGAATTCTGGGAGGAGTGTGCCAGGCCTGCCATTATCTGGCTTCCGGCTGGCCACGCAGGCATTTGGGCACTGTATCCCCTTATTAGCAAAAGGGTGGGGCGCTTTCTTGATTCCAGTTTCAAGCTGCAAAGTGGCGGTCGTGGAACTGGCAGGTAGTTCATCGAATAGTTACCTAACATTCCTGATTGAAGTGCAATTTATGATGTAGTTAAAAGGTCTTGAGATCTTATTGCAATCTAGAACACTGCCTGTTAAATTAAACAAAATCTTGTTGGGAGGGAGATAGCTCATGGAGATTAGATTAAACGCACACGGGCGGAACTCACTGGCGACGAAAGTCTTTTTCAGCGACGAAAGTGGTTTCGAAGTTGCCTCTGTAATCGTGACAGGCAAAACCGACGCCGTTCTTATTGATGCACAGTGGACGTTATCAAATGCCCATCGGGTAATCGCAGAAATACTGGAAACAGGCAAATATCTTAAAACGATTTATATTACTCATGCGCATCCCGACCATTACTTTGGGCTTGGCACCATCGCAGAAGCTTTTCCTGAAGCCCGAGTTGTAGCGCTCCCTTCAGAAGCCCGTATCATCAATAAACAGTTTTTCGGCAAAATCGAGCACTGGGAAAAAGTGATAGGGGCTATAAACGTACCCAGAAAAACAGCCAATATCGAACCTCTTACCGAGAACTACTTCGAACTGGAAGGGCAACGTATCGAGATTATCCCTGAAGTGATGGGGGACATGGAATACAACACAGTGGTCTGGATCCCTTCGATACGGACCCTGTACGGCAGCGATGTTCTTTTTAACCAGGCACATCCCTTTACCTGCGAGCTTACCGCGGAAGAACGCCAACAGTGGATACAGGATATTGGGCGCCTGGAGAAAATGGACGCAGAGGTGATTATTCCCGGCCACCAGAAGCCTGGAATGCCCTTCGACTCCAGCTCCTGCGATTTCACCAGGGATTATATTGTCGCTACTGAGGAAGAACTGGCCAGGACAAACGATGTTGCCGGTTTTTACTACGCCATGGTTAAACGCTTCCCTGAGGCCAACCTCTTTATCAGTAATGAAATGAACGCAAATGTGTTCAAAGGTGGATTGGATTGGAATTGGCGGGAATATTAAAGTATGATGTCCCCGGAATTCTAGTTACTACCGGGGGACGAGCCGAAGGTTGTCTTTGAAGCCCTAATCCTCAAAATGGGATTGCACAATCCTCGGGATTGTTCATCTTTAACATCCCGCAAGACATAAATGATCGCCTAGCCGATATAGTGATAGATGAGTGTTTTGTTGGTATATTAGCATGGCAATGTAGCAGGATAGCGCATGAGCAAGTTCAAAATATGAGCTCAACGAGAATATGGTAGAAGACACAGAGCATTTGCCCTGTTCGGGCTGGGAATACTATTCGTAGTCGCTGTGCCGCTCTGTCTTATCTTAGTGGTTCCCCTTATTGATAGGTCCCTAAACTTGTCAGATTTTCATCACGGTACAATAAACATAGCAACTGGCATAGTGTTGGTCGTTATAGGGTTGCTATTTAGCCTATGGTCTATTCATGTTCAGTTCACCGTTGGCCACGGGACACCGGCTCCAATGATACCAACTCAGAAATTGATTATTCGGAAACCTTACTCTTATTGCCGGAACCCGATGTCTCTAGGTACAATACTCCTATACCTGGGCATTGCTATCTGGATCGGCTCGCCTTCCGCATTTGGGTTAACGCTAATACTTGCCGTATTTCTAGCGACGTATAACAAGCTGATAGAGGAAAGAGAACTAGAAGAACGATTCTGTGCGGAATACCTGAAATATAAGCAAAGGACGCCTTTCCTGCTGCCCAGGCCACGGAAAGGAGGTTGATGAGGGCGTCAGCTGCCATGATTTAGAACTCCGAGTAGTTCTCTCGTCCGAAGGGCGGTAGGCAATCCGAGACGAATGGCTGAAATTGATAGCTGTACAGCTCGTCCTTGTATGTGTGTGTCGCTTCTTTCTCATCTATCTCACATACCTGTCTATGTGGGAGCACACAAGAATGTCGGAGATCAGCCGTGATCAATTGGGGATGTGGCACCAGTTCCTTAGGGGAATTGAGACCATCCGATGAATACTGGCCACTAGGAGGTCGCGAAATGAGAGAGGTAACCATGCCGTAGCGGCTAAGCTGCACGGTAACTCATATTGTGATATATATTTCTAGCGAGAAGAAAATCTTTTCAGTCTTAAGTTCATGTAGACATCCCGATGTTTGTGCAGTGGTGACTCCTTAACTCCATAGCGTGTCTTGGATATCACACAAGTAAACACTGACAATTTCCTTAACGAGAATTTAAAAATTGTAGTATATAATCATATCAGGATATTGTGAGGCGAACCGAATTTATGAAGAGAATGCTTGTTTTGAAGAGGGGCCCTTATATGAGAAAAGTTACCGTGGTTCTGGTTATGGTAGCCTTATTTGTGGGGACGGCAGGCCGTTGTAATATGTGTCCGGGTGGTGACTTCTATCTCTGCATCGCCAGCACCCTGGGTGGGGTGGTAACCGAACCTGGTGAGTCATGTTTTTGCTATTATGCGAACACGACGGTGGAGCTTATCGCCGAGGCTGACGCACACTGCCATTTTGTCAACTGGACTGGCGATGTGGATACCATCGACGATGTTAATGATGCCTCGACCAACATCACCACGAACGACTCCTACGACATCACCGCTAACTTTGAACTGGACCCAGGCTGTCACAGCCTCACTATCTTCAATAACTATGGAGGGTCGGTTATCGAACCCGGTGAAGGATATTTTGCCTATGTCGCTAACACAAAGATTGACCTTGTTGCTGAGCCTGATGAAGACTACCGCTTTAAGGAGTGGACTGGCGATGTAGATACCATTGCCAATGTAAACGCCGCTGCGACCAACATCACAATGGGTGACAGCTATTCCATCACGGCTAACTTTGAGTGGTTCGACATCACCCAGGTCGCGGCAGGCGGCTTCCACACGATGGGGCTTAAGAATGACGGCACTGTGGTCGCCGTAGGATACTGCGGCTACGATTTGTGCAATGTCGGGAGTTGGACGGACATCACCCGAGTCGCCGGAGGCTTGTATCACACGGTGGGGCTTAAAGCCAATGGCACCGTGTTGGCGGTGGGATGGAATGACTACGGGCAGTGCGATGTCAGCGGCTGGACGAATATCATCCAGGTCGCGGCAGGCTACACTCACACGGTGGGGCTCAAGGCTGACGGCACGGTTGTCGCCGTGGGGAACAACGAGGTCGGGCAGTGCACTGTCGGCAGCTGGACAGACATTATCCAGGTCGCCGCGGGCGGGCAGCAGACGGTGGGACTTTGTTCAGACAAAACCGTGGTGGCGGTCGACTACAGCTATGGGAAAGAGTACATCAGGAGCTGGACGAATATCATCCAGGTCGCCGTAGGCTACGATCACACGGTGGGGCTTAAGGCCGACGGCACGGTTGTCGCCCTGGGAGACGACTTCGATGACCAGTGTGATGTCGGTAGCTGGACAGACATTATCCAAGTCGCCGCAGGCATGAGATACACTTTGGGGCTTAAAGACGACGGCACTGTGGTGGCCGTAGGATTTGGCGGCTACAGCGAGTGCAATGTCGGAGGCTGAGCGGCCATCTTAATTCAAATCACTAACCTTGAGGTAGAATACTCAACGTCTTTTTTCCAGAACTACCACACGTAAGACCGTGATTTAGTCGTTAAATCCATTTGAAATAATTACACCCTAACGTACGCATGGAATGGCAAACATCCCGATATTTTCCGTTGATTGACGCCTATCAATTTCGTGGAATATATTTATGTCATCAATACAAAAGAAGGAGGAAAGTCATATGAAAGCGGAAATACTGGATAAAATAGCTGCGTTGCTTACAGCTGCATTTGGTCTAGTCGCAGCACTCGCATGGAATGGAGCAATAAGGGCAATATTTGAAAGAGTCTTTGGCTCGGCCGATAACATTCCCGCCATGGTTGTCTATGCCGTCGTCGTTACGGTAATAGCAGTCCTGGTGATTATTTGGATAGCCCGTGTAGTTAAAAGAGCAAAAGGCGAAAAAGACGAGAGCTGACTATTTAGAACAGTAATACCTTAATAACCCAAAGCTCGGAATTGAAATACTGACTATTTTGGTCATCTATATTTCGTTGCCCAATTCTACGATGTATGTTCATTCATATAGAAGATAAATACTCATGGAATGGCACACATCCCTAAAAACACATGGTGGGACCATTCATAATATATAAGTGAGTAGCAACGTTCTCTTATCTTACTACTGCGCTGATTCGTGAAATAACCTTACTCAACCGTGACCGTCACATTATAGGTCCATTTTGACTTCACGCCACCTTCCGACGGTTGGCTGTATTCCATTTGCACTTTAGTTGTCCCCGTTTCAACTGCTTCAAAAGTCCAGATTTCTATTCCAGCGGCTCCAGGAATATCTCCCTCAGGTTCTTCAAAGTCATGGTCTTCTTCCTTTAATACATTTTCTACAGTCATTTCATAACCCCATTGAAAACCTGTTGTTGGATCTGAGCATAGCTTCATTCTGATTTTATCACCGACCTCTACTTCAAACTCGCCACTACGGTGATTGTTCTCGCCAAACTCATCGCAAGAAATTTCAACGTTAAAATCATGGGAAGTTACAATACATGATGACAGTAACAATATGGTTGCAAATATCGTTAATATCAAGAAGATTCTCAATTTCATTGCTATCCCTCCATACAATTGCATCACTTTCGTAAAGGCTGGCAGAATTATACTTATTACCTAAAAAAGTGTCTATACAGTACAGAATATGAAGCATAGATATTGCTCTATACTAATACCTTCATAGCTAGGCATTCTTCAGAGGATAACTTTTTGCCCAAACGAGCTGATATCCCATTATCTGTTAGGAGGGTAACAAAATAGTGAAATGCTAAGTAAGGATAGTTTACGAGAGGAGTTATTTGGGAACCAGGTTGGTGGGGAAGGGGGAACCCGAACCCTCACGCCTTTCAGTACATGGTCCTAAGCCATGCTCGTCTGACAATTCAGGCGTTTCCCAGATGGGAATCCACTTTATTTGATTTTAACTCTCAATCTTCTTATAATTCACAGTTGCGATAAAAATTGTGTCTTTTTACGTGCCTTCAAAGGCACTTCCCTTCATATGTCAAAGGCAAATTAGACACCTCGAGCAAAGTAATTGCTAAGGAGGCAATTGAATGGTAACTAATGATGTGTTTGATAGATTTAGCGGGTCGCCCGATTATGTTATTTCTGAGCCGTTGAAGAATGCTGTTAATGTAACCATAGCTTTAGAAAGACCTTTATTGATCAGGGGAGAGCCGGGAACAGGGAAAACCTTACTTGCTCACAGCATTGCTAATGGGTTGGGGAAAAGGTTGATTGTATGGAACATAAAATCAACAACCAAGGCTCAAGAGGGGCTATATGTCTATGATACTGTGCAGAGGCTCAATGACAGTCGCTTCGGCGGCAGCGATGTTTCTGACATCAAACAATATATCAAGCTGGGCAAATTGGGACAGGCCTTCGTTTCTCCAGAGCAGGTGGTACTCCTCATCGACGAGATAGATAAAGCTGACCTGGAGTTCCCCAATGATCTCCTCAACGAACTGGAGGAGATGAGCTTCTACATCCCGGAGACTAATGAGACAATCACTGCCAACCACCGACCCATAGTAGTGATTACCAGCAATGCCGAGAAGGAACTTCCGGACGCTTTCCTGCGGCGTTGCATATTCCACTATATCGAATTCCCTCACTCGGAACTGATGGAGGAAATCGTCAGGGTGCATTTCCCGAATATCAAGGATAGCCTTCTTAGTGAAGCTCTAAAAGCTTTTTACAAGCTCAGGGAGATTGACGATTTCAGAAAGAAGCCGTCGACAAGTGAGCTCATAGACTGGATTCGAGCTCTCATTGCTGGAGGCATACCCCATGACAAGGTTTCAAGCGAGATACCATTTGTTGGCACGCTGTTGAAGAAAGAAACAGACTATGATTATTTCGTAGCGCGTATGGGCAGGAAATATTATCGCTGAAAAATGGATGCCTATGGGATACTCCATTGATAACAAGTAAGAGGCCTATATGTTCACCGATTTCTTCTATACCTTAAAAAGAAGGAAGGTGCCCGTCTCGATTATCGAGTGGATGACGCTGATGGAAGCCCTTTCTAAAGGCTGCATCTCCAATCTGGACGAATTTTATTATCTGGCGAGAGCAATATTAGTTAAAAGCGAATCTTACTACGATCACTATGATGTCGCCTTTCAAGAATATTTCAAGGGGATAGAAACTCCTGAAGAGATTTCAGAGCAGATTATGGAATGGCTCAAAGACCCTATAAATCGGATGACCCTTACTGAAGAAGAGCAAGCTCTTTTTGATAGTATGGACTTGGACGAACTCTTAAGGGAGTTGGAAAAGAGGCTCAAAGAGCAAACAGAGCAGCATGACGGAGGTGGTTACTGGATTGGCAGAGGAGGTACATCTCCCTTTGGGCATTCTGGATACCATCCCGCTGGCATCAGGATAGGTGGTGAATCAGGAGGCAGGCACGCCATACAAATCGCCCAAGAGAGAAGGTTCCGAAATTATCGTAGTGACGTGACTCTCGATGTTCGCCAGATCAAGATGGCTCTGAGAGGGCTACGGCAGTTGAGCCGGATCGGCCCTGAGGATGAGCTGGACTTGGAAAGAACAATTGACGCTACCTCCAAAAATGCCGGTGAGATTGAAATGGTATGGACAAGAAGCAGAAAGAATGCAGTGAAATTGCTGCTATTGATGGATGTCGGCGGTTCTATGGTTCCTTTTGCCAGGTTATGTAGCCGACTCTTCTCTGCCGCTCATTCCAGTACTCATTTCAAGGACTTCCAGTACTTCTATTTCCACAATTGCATATACGATAACCTTTATCAGGATATTGAGAGACAGGAAGCAGTGAGCACTGACCATCTATTGCATATTCTCGAGCCGGACTATAAATTGGTATTAGTCGGAGACGCCAGAATGGCGATGCCAGAGTTAACGCAGAGATATGGGGCTATTTACTACTATGAACGTAACGAGGTGCCAGGGCTGCTCAGACTGAAGCAGCTTGCTGAACATTTCACTCACTGCGTTTGGATAAATCCAACGGAGCCATATTATTGGAATCACCCCACTGTTATGCTGGTTGAAAAGTTCTTTCCCATGTTTGAGCTTACACTCGATGGTCTGGACCAGGCAGTGAAAAAACTGGTTGTTAAAAAATAATTCCCTCCCTCGCAAGACAGCCCAATTTGTTCAATAGTCACAAACTGACGAAGTCTTAAGTAAAGATAGCTTACGGAAGAACTTATTTTGGGATATTAGTTAAGCAGAAGGTATATATTAATGTCCCGGACAGGGTCAGTCATGAACAAATTGAAAGAACGTGAGTCGAGAGTAGAGTGGCGAAAAGGGCTCTGTGGCATATGTCCTGCTGGTTGCTGGGTAGAGGTTGGGTTTGCCAACGGTAAGCTAGCTGATATAAGGGCTGATAATTCTCATACACTAGGTATGATTTGTCGGCGTGCTAAGCATGCGCCAGAGATAGTCTATTCCAAGCACAGACTCAAACATCCCTTGAAGCGCGTGGGGTACAAGGGCTCATACGATTTCAAACGCATTAGCTGGGAAGAAGCATATGAACTCATTGCCAGTAGTCTTTTAAAGATTAAACAGGAATCTGGACCCGAGGCAGTATCTATATATACAGGGCGTGGGGCTCAAGAGTTGTCATTGTGTGATCTTTACCAACCAAAAGGCGTAGTTGTATCTTCGGCATCCAACATTTTATTTCCGTTTGGATCTCCGAACACGATGGGAGTGGGTGCTCTATGTTACGTATCTCTTCATATGATCGCTCCCCACGTGACCATGGGACGAATGCAAATGAATATGTTCACCGATATAGAGAATGCGGAGATAGTCGTGGTATGGGGCACGAACCCTGCCACAGATTCGCCGCCCGCAGACATGCAAAGGCTGGAAGCAGCAGCCAAGCGTGGCGCAAAGATTATTGTAATTGACCCCCGCCGTACGGAAACAGCAATACGTGCCAATGCTCAATGGATCCCCATTCGGCCTGGTACCGATGGTGCCCTGGCTTTAAGCATGATAGAAGTGATGATAGACGAAGACTTGTATGATGACGACTTCGCCGATAACTGGTGTTACGGTTTCGATGAATTGAAGACCTACGTTCATCATTTTCAGCCGGAAGTAGTGCAGAATATCACATGGGTTCCGGCAGATACCATTCGAGACCTTGCCCGAAGCATCTGCAAGGCCA
>Ga0315546_1002473_pt1 | contig 10667 bp, 10 predicted proteins | sample SalMarSW160170MG_FD_203833 | JGI IMG/M metagenome (GOLD analysis project Ga0315546, IMG submission 203833) | Salt marsh sediment microbial communities from the Plum Island Ecosystem LTER, Massachusetts, United States - Salt Marsh Sediment SW1601-170 ... | reverse complement strand
CAGCCTGCACCTGGAAGTGTCATAAATAAAATGTAAGAAAATTCAAGAATAACCCAAAATTATCGCTTGACGTAGGTCGTTCCATATCAGGGTGCGATCCATCGCACCAATGATAACTAATCAATAATCACTTATCAATAATCATTTGTGAGGTCATTTATCATTTATCATTTATCATTAATCATTTCTTGCGTCATTCTGAACACACCGAAAAATCTAAATCAAAACTCAAAACTAAACACTTAAAACTAAAAACTATCTCTCCCGCCTGTCATCCCGAGCGAAGTCGAGGGATCTATTAAAAAATGTCATTGCGAGGAGGCCGAAGGCCGACGCGGCAATCTCAACAATTTATCAATCTTCATTAATCATTTATATGTCGAGGATCCAGTTTATTTAGTGCTTAGCATTTAGGATTTCGAGAATTACCTTCCCAGTACCAGCCCATATAGACCTTTTCTTCAGACCAATTCCAAAACTTATTCTAATGTATTCATCGTAATGCTCATATTCAGTAAACTGATTTACAATTTCGAATAATTCATAATTACCATCATCTAATTCGACACGAAGAATGGAGTCCTTTGATGGAGGCGGGACATAGGATTCGAAACGGGCTAACGGTTGCTTTGCTTGTATTTTGCTTTGTTTGAGCTTTTTGTTCAATATGACAAAGCAATGTTCAGATTTTATAGGTTTTTCTTTCATTGTAATCTAACCCTTTCCTTTATGCACTCTGTCAAGCATCGCCTACAACGCTTTGTTAGGTAATTATGCTCTAATTGTTGCATCTTGTTTAAAGTTCATCTAGATCGCTCCAAATTTTTTCGATAATGCTTAGCGCTTAGGGTGTTCAAAATTCTTTTTTTGCACACTCGGATATGTAATCCTTTATCGTTTTGACGTCTCTATCAGGCATTAAACCAAATCCAAATCTTTTAGCACCATACGTTTATTAACATAGTTTATAATCAAACCGATTTTTATTATTTACTCATTTGCCTTTATACATAGCAATTCATTTACTATTTCTTTTGTTTTTCCGTCATCATATTTAGGTGTCATCAAGATTGGAAATATCTTGTCATACCAAGATTTAACACCTTCTGATGAGTTCTCAAATACAAATTTCAATGGTGGCGCATTCCCACAACCGAAACTGCCTTCAATTCTCAATTTTTTTGTTAATGGCGGTTTTAGAATTATATCCATTTGTGCTACTTCTAACCATCCTCCTGGTGGTAGCCGTATATCACGTCCACCTATTGTGCAAAAACAATTATGGCTCTTAAAAACAAGAAAACCTTTATGTAGATGCGAAAAGAAAAAATTGCATTTTGGTCCTCCAATTGAAAGTGGAAGAACACTTGCAAACAAGCTTTCGGCAATTCCTGGTCCATCATTGCAAATGTGTAGTCCAACACATATCACTAATTCGCATTCAGTCTTGTTAATCCGTAGAGGGTATACTTGGTAATTGCGCTTTATCTTCGGCTGAGGTCGTTTGCCAAACATACCAGCTAATACATCATGGGGTGTTGGTATAAAAGAAGATCCTGCTCTAATATAATACCGACGCGAAGTTACTTCCTGATGTGGGGTATTTTCACTTTTGGGAATGTATGTGATTACGAAACCGTTTCCTTCTGTATCAATTGCCAAAGGATGGCTATGTACTCCAGTATGAGGAGGAATTGTACAGCCGGATATTGAGTTCTCTAACCAACTTACGAATCTTTTGACATTTGTAATAGGGTGTATTGCCCTTGCAACATCCGAACCATCGAAATCTTGCGAACAATCAACTCCCCACACAATTATTCCACCCTCTGAATTTCCAAAGCCAGATATAGCTTTTGCAAGATTATTTCGATCTCTTGTGTGTAGATGTTCAACACTTCCATTGTCTGCTGATCGCTTGAAGTCTAAGAACAATTCTTCCGCTTTGCGAGTAAGGATGAAGTCATCAATTGCAGATTTGCCCTCGTTTTTTATTTTCTCAAAAAGCTCTTTTGCTCTTTCCATAAGAACTTCCTAATCAATTTTTGTTATTTTAATTTTTTGGGGATTGCTTCACACCATTTGTTTTTCTATTAAATAATTTCACTAATGGAAAGTATAACAATCCTTCTTGGGATGCACGATCCGCTTTCGCCTGCAAAGCATCAACTAAGCTCACCCGACCTTCAAGAATAAGTGTCAAATCATATCCATCCATTAGAACTAAATTTGTGGGTCCTGCCTCACGTAGACGCTGTATAATTTCCTCTCCAAAACCCGCTACTGCTAAATAAAGCCCTCTCGTGCTCTCTATTTTTCTATCCACTTTGCCCTTAAATGCCAGGAGGTCTTGAAGAGTTGGTCTGTCTTTGCGCCATTTCACTTCAACAAGGTAGTCGAATCCACCAAAGGTGAAATGTCCATCAATCTGTTCACCTTCAGCACGGTAAGATTTACGAAAGCGCAATTCAAATAGACCGAATAGTTCTTTTAGGAGATCTTCAAGACCGTAACCTCTTGCTTGGTGATCAGAAGAAATACACATTTCTCTAAATGTCTCGCAAAGTTCTCTCAAACGTCTATCACGCTCCCGTGCTTGCTGTATTTGTGCCTCAGCGTCATCAGTTCGCCTTCTTGCTCGTTCTCGCTCTTCCTTTGCAATTAAATCATGCTCTTGTCCCAACCTTTTTAGTTCACGAAGAGCATCTAGTCCTGCATCACGGTCAGGTACCTCAGTATCAGGTAAAGCGCGAAGCTTGCACAATTCTGTTAAAAGTCGTCTCTGCAAAAGCAATCCATCTTCCCCCATACTCTCCAAGTCATCTATGAGTTGTCTTGCAATCTTAAATTTTGGTTCATGTTCATATTTAAGATAGTGATTTTCTGGAATCCCTGCGCGTGCAAACATATCAAATAGAGGCTGCTTATACCAGAAAGAACGCCCACATACTTTGATTATAGAATTTTTTACATCTGCTGGAAGTCTAAAACTAGGCACCATGAATCTCCCTTACCAAAAAATTAGCATAACCATGAATTTGTTCTTTTTTTATTTACAATACTCAAATCCACAATTCCCATCAAACAAAACCTCACTTGGCCCGGTCAGTATTCATATTTTATCTCTTGCCCCAATTATCCCCGCCAGAAACCTGAAACACAACAAAAAACTGCCTGCCTTTCCGGCTTCAACCGGCTAAATACGCTTCACGCCTTTATTTTTACATTTTAAATTGTCATTTTGCATTTTGATTTTTGATATTTAATTTTTCTTCTGGCTGATTATGAAGCCTTTTTCTTCGTTTTACTACTGCGACAAACGGCACAAAATACCCAAACAATAAACAACGGAATTATCAACGGCAGCAGGAATGGAAGCGCAACTGCTATAAGTATGATACCAACCAAAGCCAAACAACCCACAATTACGAGACCAACACCTGCGAAAACAAAAGCTAAAAGTATCGCAACACAAAACAGTATTACCGCTGACAATATTGTTTCCCACAAGCCAATCGCTGTTCCGAGAGGCCCTGTAATCTCACGGCCGTTTATGCTGACAGATACGCCTGTGGTTAGCCCGAATAACGAGAACGCTAAGAACACAACCATTAAGATTGCTAAAATTAAGGCCAATTTCTTTACCATCTTAAGCTCCTTGCCCGCTTGTCCCCGTAAAAACGGGGATCCAGCAAATTAACCAATCACTAATTAACAAATTAACTAATTCGCTAAACGCTGTACGCTCTACGCTGTCTTTGTTTACATCCCCCAATTTACCCCAATTCCCAAATCCTGTCAATACAATAACTTCCGACAATATTCCCGCTTTCGCGGGTTTTTGCCGGCCTGCATATTCTTATGCGGGCCATCTTTGATGGCCCAGCGGACGCCGGCCGCAGGCTTCACAGATACTAATATCGAGAAAGCCGCTGCCAGGTCCGCATCGGCTGGCAAAAACATAATCCCCCCAATCAGCGTCAATCTGCGAAATCTGCGTCTAAAAAATTCGTGTCCATTCGTGGATAATTTCTCTTTGCGCCTTTTGTACCTTTTCGTGGCTACTTAAACTCCGCGTACTCTGCGTTCCCCGTGGTGAATTTTTTTATTTTTTTGTTGACTTTTGTTTGATAATCTATTAAAATACCAACATGTTTGCCAGCAGGCAAACGAAAGACGCCAGCAGGCGAAGGATTTAGCGGAGAACCGCACGTTTTCGTATCAGCAGGCCAAGTCAAATATCAATAATCAGTAAGAAAGGGCCTATTCATGCACAATCTTTTTGAGATTCCCTCTATTACTCTGTTTCTTTGTGCATTATGTGCATTTTTGTGGCTAAAAAATCCGCGATTAAATATTTCTTCGTGTTCTTCGTGCCTTCGTGGTGAAAAAATCCGTGAAATCAGTGTTAATCCGTGGTTAATAAACTATTTTTGCGCCCTCGGCATCTTTACAAGTGTAAAGGACTCTCTACAAATCAGCTCTTTTATGCAAAACGAACCCAATTTCCGAAAAAGTCAAATGAACGTAAATAATGTATTAACAAGGGATTATGACAAAAAGGACACTTGGTCAAGTGGGAAAAACGAACCCAAAACGAACCCAATTTATCCTTGCGTAGCCTCTGGCGAAGCAGGAACGAACCCAATTACAAAAAGGCCAAAATGAACGTAACTTATTTTTTAACAAGGAATGTGGAGTTTTCTTGAATAGAGGATTTTGTATTTACACGGCTACACTACTAAGACCTAAGATACTCATCTGCCGTTGTATCAAAGATAATGTTTTTTCAAGTCGGGCAAAGCGAGCAACCAGTCGTTTTTCTCTTAGAGTCAGGCGGTATTCTTCGGCTTCTATTTTGTCCTGTAGGCCCTCTATTACATTGTCCACATGCTCCTGGTCGATTTGAATTGTGCCGTTCGTCGCTTTGAGCATTCTGTCCATGGCATCTTCCATAGCCCCCGTAAAACCCTGCTTTACGCGGATAGTTGCATATACCGTGCTGCCGACTGTGCCTGTGGTAGGGGCTGTAATTTGAAGATTGTTTTCGGGATACACCGGGTTGCCATTATCGTCGAAGGTACTGTCGCCGGTAATGACATTGTTACTAATGGTCGCCTCACGATACTGCAAATCACTTTCGGTTGAAAGTTTTATCCATGCTTGGCTGATATCACCAAATTCATCATACTCGACCTTGACCGTGTAGTTGCCGGCAGTCGTGTAATCGCTGTGTGCTCCATAAAACTTTATATCGTTGCTGTCGGAACTTCCTGTCTTGTCGGCACCGATTATGCCAAGAACGCCCATATAATCTTCGGCTATGGCCTCGTCTAAGACATTTCCGTCTAAGCTCAATACGCCATTCTTGTCGAGCTCAAAACCGATCTCCCCCGGCATCAGAAAGCTGTCGATATCCACTACAAATCCATTAGTCTGGGCGATAATCGGCGTAAGAATCTGCGACCTTATCGTCGAAACGACATAATCACCCATCAACACACCGGCAGTCTTTAACTCTTCATTGTAACCGGTCTTTTCTTTAATATAAGTAACAGCAGTATTATAGGCATTAACCATAGCGTTTAGTTTGGTTTTGACCGATTGGATGTCTCTCGTTAGTGTTATCTCCTCTCCACCGGCATCTGTTGTATCGTGAAGGTGTAATGTTACACCGCTTATTACATCATCAATGGTGTTGGAGCTTCTGCTGATGTGACCATCCTGCCCTTTAGTCTGTTCCGTAAAAACGTAATTCGCTGGGTCCGAAGGAGTCAGATTGCTCGAATCAATAACGAGCATATTAACGTCACCTGCAGTATCAAGAAATGTAAATGTCATCGTGCCGTTATTTGCTGTCAATCTATCACCACCTACCGTGATATCACCCGCAGAGACGTTCGATAACGCTTCGAGTGCCGCTTGAATCTCAGCCAGAGTTGCAGCGTTATCGATGGCATCCGTCGTTTGTCCATCATAAGTCAGGTTAAACGTGCCGCCGGTTGCCTTGCTCGAAAAGTCCAGATGCTGCACTTCGGCGACGGGTGCGGTCGAAGGAAAGCCGTCCACCTTAATCTTCGAGTTCTGAGCAGACTGGCTTAAGGTAAAGTCCCCTGGTTCAAAATTGTTGTTAAGGCCCGATGCTGTTGTACTGCCGCCTTCTGTTACGTTCCAATCTCCAATTTCATCAGGTAACGTCAGATCTGTGTCACCTGAACCCTGGTCGTAAGTCAAAGTGATTGAAAGATTGCTCGTGCCGGAGGTATTATCAGTCAAAATGATTTCGCCATTTTCAAAAGTTGCCTTGGCAATCCCGTCAAAGGCATCATTAATCTCTGAAATAAGATGGCCAACCGTGGTATTTTCCGTAACGCTAAGGTTTACCTGGGTTATAGCAGCGCCGTTATGGTCTGTACCGGTTATTTGAATCTGCTCGTCTCCCTGCAGACCGTTGTTCTCGCTAAATTGGCCGAGTTCTGTAATTTTAGTACTCAGCGTGGCATCTCCGCTGTCAGAGGTAAGTGCCGAATCGGCCTGCCAAACTTCCGTGCTGCTCGCATTTACGAAGATTTTGTAATCCGTGCCCGCGTCATTGCCGTTCAGGACCAGATGATAAACACCGTTGTAACGCAATAGACTTGCCGTAACGCCGGGATTGTTCGGGTCGTTATTTATTAAGCCAACGAAATCTTCCAGCGTTGTTTCAGCAGTGGTCGTTATGCTTGTTTCCTTGTGGTTATATGAGTAAATAAACGTACCTTCTCCGACATAATCGTCGGCATATTCAAGTCCGCTCGTCTGGACCCAACGCTCGCTGGTGGCCAGTTGATTAATTACCACTGTGTGATTACCTTCAAAGGTATTAGATGATGCTTCAGCAGTTACCTTATCACTGTCGCTGGTTGTGGTTGTAAAAGCGCGGAGTTTGTTAGCGTCGGAAAGAGCACGAAGGGTGGTTCTTAAGGTGCTCAGCGAGTTTTCCAGGCTGCCAAGAGCGGTTTTTCTTTCTGCCCACAGGTCTTTACGGTCATAGTACACGTTGAGCGTCCGGCGCTCAATAGCCATTAGTTGGGCGATGAGGGTACTTGTATCAATGCCTGTAAACAGGCCTGGAAGACGTAAATCCGACATTTTACCTGCCTTTTTGGTTATTATGGTTTTATAAGAGTACCAGAAGCACATTACGGCTTTTGGATTCTATACTCTATTTTCGCTAAAAAGACGCATCCTCTTAACTATTTTTCCATATTTCCGGGGCCTATCTTGTTCGCCCGTTGCATATTTTGTTAATCTCATAACTGCTGTCCGTAAGCACTGTTTGTTTCAATCATAGTTTTTCACCCCCGTTCTTGCTTTCGCAATCCACAGGATGCCTCTCGGCAGAAAGCACGGGGCTTTTGTTATAGCCCGTTGACTCGCACTCAGATATGACTGCGGTACGCCTGTATGGTCTTTTTGCCTTTACGAACCTGCTTCAGCTCCGTACAGACTCCTGCTTTCTGGGCTGATATGGCAAGGCATAAGTCCTCATAGAGCTTGCCCAATTGCTCTCGCTGCTCTGCTTTTAATAAGGCTTCAGGAGAGTCAGGAATCCCTGTCTGTATAATCTGTTCAACAAGAGAGCCGGCTTGCTTGCTTAAGACTTCAACCTCCCTGATGTTACCTTGCCTGGCTAACGCCACCTGCTTTTCCAACAGAGTCTGCAGCTCATCCAGCAGATGTACCTGGTTATCGCTAATTACCTCAGTATTATTTGTTGTCATCCGGCTTGAACTCCCTTTTGCCTTGCCTTGGCCAAACAGTGTTCTACTTCTTCCAGCAGACCAGCAGCATCATTGTTGTCGGGGTCCAAATCCAACAGCTCCAACAGCATTTTTTTGGCCCGCTCAAGTCTGCCATCTTTCATATACAATGCCGCCAGAGGGAACATAACAGAGGTATCACCCGGGTGCATATTCAAGTAAAGCTCCAGGTAGTGAATGACCTTGGCGAATGAGCCCATCTGACAGGATGTCTGGAACAGGCCCAGAAGGGCCACGAGATTATCGATGTCCAGCTCAAGGCATTTAAGATACATATCAAAAGCCTTTTTGTAATCGGCTCTTTGCTGTGCGACCATAGCCAGGCCTGCGTATGCCTTGGAACAACCGGCATCGAGTCGGCGGGCCACCCTGAAAGCTATTTCAGCATCATCAAGTCCGCCATTGGCGGATTGCAGCGCAACTACGCCCAGCCCAACGTAAGGACCCGGTTCATCAGGCTCTAAGCCGGCTGCCTTTGCGTAGCATTTTTGTGCCTCTTCGTAGTTGCCGACAGATGCATAACAATCACCGAGTTCCTGTAAAACTCCATAATCCTGTGTTGAATCCTGCTGCTGTTCGGCATCATTATTTGTTATGTCCATACCAGCTCTTTTCCTTCGTATATTTGTTCTGCCCTTTCGGGTATTTCAATCGCTTATCAGAATCCTTTTGTTAGAGCTTCACTGTCCTCGATTTGTGACAGGCCGCTCGTGACCGGTATCCTATATTCCTCAATCCGCGTTCCAGGCCCCGATTCACAGGCCATATTTTGGGATTCGAGCTGCCTGAAGACATCACCTATCTTTATCAATTGATTTCCCAGTGAGTAGTTTTCCTCAACAAATCTGCGATACCTTTGCGGTTCGTACTTATCGGACAAAATCTGCTCACAGAACTCTTCGGAGATATTGAACAGAAACTGCGATGGGAACGCCCGGCCTGCGCCGGGGAAATTATGGATAACCGGTTTTAAGCCGCAGGCCATACCCTCCAGCAATCCCCTGCTCTGAGCTTCCATGATACTGGTCGATACTATGTAATGTTTATCCTCAAGCCAACAGCTTACACCTTCCTGCTCCGCCGCGGCCCGGTCGAAAAACACAACGTCACGAAGGTCAAGAGCATTAACGATATGCTTCAGATACTGTTCGAGAGCCGAATCCGCAAATTCTCCGCCGAAGAACAGACGGTATTCAGGGTCGATGTAGTGCAGCTTTTGCATACACTGCAGGACAAAGGCGGGATTCTTCAGCAAACTCAGGTTGGCCAAAAAAGCAATGTTTTTTCCGCGATGCCGATTTGTAAACCCAAATTTTTCAAGATTTACACCAGTGGGAACGGTAACTATAGACGTTTGACTTTCGAGTCCCGGAATCTTTTGGACAAGAGCATCTCTGATAAAGCTGCCGCCAACGGTGATGAGCATATCTATATTAGACCATTCAACCTGCCTGGGCCACTGCTTATAAGCATCGTAGTGGTCCAGTCTCACAATGTTTTTGCAAAGCTTCGGCAGCTTCGAGGCTGTAACCGCAAGACTGCCCGGCTCAAACCAGGAAATATCGCTGGATTCCATCAACTCATACAGGTCTTCTTCTCTCGGCTTTTCAATAAAGTTCAATTCGAATCGCTGCTTTATAAATTCGGAAATTTCGTCAACAAAGCCGGCATCTTTATCGTCGCAGAAGAAAGCCACCTTCGGCATCTTGGAACGGATTACTTCGATCATCGGCTGGAGGATTTTCTGGTCAGGGGCGATTTCAAGGGACTTTTGCAGCATTTCGACGGCGCCGGCTTTGTTATCCTTCGCTAAAAATGCGTTGGCCGCTTTGTTAAGCAATTCCGAGCTCAATATACCCATCCGTTCCATTTCATCAAAGAGCTGCACTGCTTCATTTGCTCGGCCGGCACCAAGATACGCCTCTACAAGGTTCCACAATATCTCAACAGAGCCGCACAGCAAACTCCTGGCTTTAACAAAATGCTCGATTGCTTCATCGAAGCGCCCCAGACAATAGAGGATTGACCCTGCATCGTTCATCGCCTGCGCGTCGTCGGGTGCTGTGCAAAGGTGTTCCTGAATACAAGCGAGGGCCTCCTGATACCTGCAGGACTTAGCTAATTCCAGGCCCCTTTGGTAAAGATTCAAATTTTTTCTTTGTGCCATCATTTTGTTCCATGTTTATAGCGTCCCAAAAGTCTCCCGGAAGCAGGTTTGGGACACACTTCGCAATTCCAAACAACAAATCTGTACGCATATCAAAGATGTATATCACTCAAGGAATAATCCTTTTGATTTACATTTGTTAAACAGTTAATCGAGAAAGTCGAGCAGCGAAAGAGACATAAGCCTCGCAGCCACTGATAAAGACATCTCGTATAGGACCTCACGCCGCGAGATATCTATAGCAACCTGAGCAATGTCTGCCTCCTGTAAGCGTGTCGTTTCATCTTCGCTGTTGTATTTCAGGCTCGTTAGACTATCCTCAAGATTGCTCAGAAAACCGATTTTCGAACCTATGGTTACCTGGTTTTGAACTAAACGATTGTGTATCTCGTCTATCGCACCGAATGAATTATTCAACAACTGCTGTAACTGGGTACCAGAAAATTCTCTCTCATTTTCCAGCAGGTCTCGAATAGTAATTAGCGTGTTAAATATATCATGAGTGCCGGATACGGCCACCAGCTCATCACCGGCGCTGTTTATGTTGGTAGTATCGATATACAGGACCTGCCCTGTCGTTGAATGAGTTACAGCTAAGTTGGTATCTGTACCGTCGGTATTGAAGGTAGTCAGGCCGCCGTCAATAGAAAGGTCATAATTGCCGGCCGAGCCGGTTATTGTCAACCAGGTATATCCGC
>Ga0315546_1002472_pt1 | contig 10668 bp, 2 predicted proteins | sample SalMarSW160170MG_FD_203833 | JGI IMG/M metagenome (GOLD analysis project Ga0315546, IMG submission 203833) | Salt marsh sediment microbial communities from the Plum Island Ecosystem LTER, Massachusetts, United States - Salt Marsh Sediment SW1601-170 ... | reverse complement strand
TTTTTCGGCATCATCGAACCGGGATTCTACGGATTGGCAAGGCCGGGTGTTGGCAAAGCAGCCTTCCAGTTAGATACGTCATTGCCATAAGCACTCGGCACCTTACGTGTTAGAGAGTAACCAAAACCGTCCGCCTGAACAGGCCAGTAGTCTATGCCGCCGGGACAATCCTCAGGATGCGAGCCGTCACTGTAAGTTACCCTGTCAATCCGGATATAATATCGTGTACCTAACTCATCGGTATCGCCCGGCATAGCTATCTGTAACCTCTCGCCGGAGTTACTTAAAAAGCCGTCATAGCCGCCGACTACCTGAACATTAACCGGAAGAGGATAACCGTATCTGGCCTCGAAGGATGACTTAAAGTCGTCAACGTCTCCCTTCACCACCAACAGATAACGATTACCGAATATCGTAATGGGCGGCTCGGACGAGAAGGTGTAATCAACTCCGTCGGTAAACTTCCAGGATGCGTATTTATCAGAGCGATATAATGTAACAGGAGCTGCGGTAATATTGTACAGCTCGATGTATTCCTGATTCTGATTGCCGGTCGGCGGATTGTACATAATCTCGTTGATTACAATCGGGCCGACCTTGGGCTTATCATTAGGCAGCTTCGGAGTATTGGAGTCCATCGCTACAAAGTTGAAAGTGCCGGTGCTGCCCTTATAGTATCGGCCAAACGATACATTGGTCAGCGAAGCGCCAAAATCCTCAATCTCGCGATATCCTGTTAACATACCGTTCGGGTCCAGACGTGAGCTAAGACACGCCCGCTCGCCGTTTTCACTCAATGCAAAAGGAACAATACAGCCGGGGTCGTCCAGAGTGCCGAAATTGGTGTCTTCATAAAAAACGAAGTAATTGTTTTTGTCGATCTTTGTACCATCTGCAATTCTGTACTTCATCAGGTTCGGCTCATCCCTGTCATTGTCACTGATGAACCAGCCGCTAATATCGATGTCCTCGCTGGTCGTGTTGTACAGCTCAATCCAGTCCGTGCCGGCGTTGGAATGAGACATCACCTCGTTAATTACAACCGCACCGGGATTGGGCAGAATGTCACTGTCGTCCCAGCCGGGCGTGCCGTTGCGGTATACGCTCGAACGCCAGGAGCTCTTCCGGCTCCACCGGCCCATCGGGTCCTCTATGTCCTGAAACTCACTCTCAGCCAACGCCCGGCTGTAAATACGAACATCATCTATCAGGCCGGTATAATAAGCCCACAAAGCAGGGTTGTAACCAATGTAAGCAGCGTTAATTACACCTGTAAGACCGGCTGAGGATGAACTGGCCTTCAGCCGGCCGTTGACGTACAGCTTCAGGGCCGAACCGTCATTTGTGCCGGCAATGTGATACCATTCTTCCGAAATAATGCTATCGTGTGAAACCGCCTGGCTGAAATCTAAACCGTCAATAAGATAAAATGCAGGCCTGCCATCGGAAACATCCAAATAGTAACCATCACCGGTCATACTTTGTTTTTGCTGCGTCAGTATGGGATTCGTTACTCCCGCAAACTCACTTATTCGTATCCACGCCTGAGCGGTCAAATTGTTCCCTGTTAACACGTCGATAGAAGCAACTGAGACATAATCGCCGTCACCGTCAAAGCTTAAAGCTCCGCCATCTTTGCCTGTCGTCCAGGTTGGGTCTCCTTCCAGGGTTCCGTGGTTGATGCCGACACTGTCTATCGCAATGGTGCTGGGGGGGACATCATCTAACTTCCAGTGCGCGACAAGGCCATCTTCCGGCCAGGAAATAGCGCTGTCTGCGGCTCCTATCGTAGTCAGAGAGAAACCGTCGCCGTCGGTGATTGGATACCAGCCGTCCCCGTATGCAAAGTCCAGAACCGTTCGGCCGATGGCGTCCACCAATTTTATCTGTTCGCCGTCATTGGCCAGACTGCCGTTGTATGGGCCGCGAACCTTAGTGAACGGTGGCAAGGCGCCGTACTTTGAATTAAATGCGCTCGTATCTTTCACAAGAAGGACGTATTCGCTGGGCTCAAGTTCCGTATCCGGGAAAGTAAAATCAATCCCTTTGGTGAACTTGACCAGATTTAGATTCAGCGTATCAGGGCCGATGTTTTTCAGCTCGATGAATTCGGTGTTCGGGTCGTTTATATTGCCGGTGTTCCTTGGATGGTACATAATCTCGGTGATTCGCAGGTTATCAACTACCGGGCCGATGGCAAATATCGTCTCATTCAATGCGCTCCAGGCCCCGCCGCTGTATACTCGCGCCTTGACGTGTGTACTTTTGGTCAGCGTAATCGGATTGTTGTTATACCAAATTCCGACAGGATTTCCGGTCACAGGCTGGCGCGGGTCGCTGCCGTCGAGGGTGTAATAAATTGAGCCGGAAGAGTTGGGATTATCCAGTGTCAGCTCAAATTCGCTGGGGACCTCCCCGCCATGCTGATTAAAAGTGGGGGCATCAATACTCGGGAACCAACCCACAAGGTCTCTAAACTGCTGATAGATTAGGGCGGGATTGCGGGTAGATATCCAATTTCTGATAGATTCGACCTCATCGAGCCAGTCTAATCGTGTATATGGAGGCTCACGTTTGGAATCTCCCCATCTCGCAGACTCTGCAATAACAGCCAGGTCGATCTGGGAAGCACGGGCATCAATGCGGGCTATTGCCGCCTCCGGGCTTAATAAGCCACCGTTGAACAGGTGTTTCTGGACGTGGTCGGCAAAACGTAGTCGGTACTCGCTGTTTTGGGTGGCAAGCTGTTCGTGTAACCAGTGAGGATTAAAGTACTCAAAGTATTGGCCTGCACTGGTAAATGGCGTAACCAGGTTCCACTCTCCTGTTCCAAGAGAATGTTCCGAGTCGTGCTGCATCGGTTTCCATCCGTCTGGATTCACCCGGTTATAGATGCTCCATGTATTATTTGGTATATTACCGTAACGCGAACCCGGGCCGTCCCTGTCACCCGAGTAGTATTCGATTATCATAAAATCGATGAGACCGTCGACATCCAGTAATCTTTCATAGGCCGGATTTGGAGTGCCATTGGGATTCAAACCCTGAGCTTTGTAGTAGTCGTCATTGTTGTAAAAACCATCCATTGCGGCCAGGTAAAGGCGATAGTAGGCGTTGAGGTTCCCATCAGTGGCCGACATCTGACGTCCGAGCTCCCAGTCGGTTTTTACGACATCGTAGTCTTCTTTGTTGCCGCCCATATAAGATGCAGCGAACGATCCTTCAGAGCGTTCCTGCGTCATGTATAATCCCCAGTAATGCCCGTTGATGTAAAGGTGATAATATCGGCTTCGGGTATTAGGATGGCCCATCTCTCCCTGCAAATCGCGTGAGAAGACCTCCCGAACCATGCTGTTTCGTCTGTTTCCATCGAAGCTCCACGAGTAGTTCTGGCTGCAGCGCAGGTCGACATGGTCATACTCATCTGTCCCTTCATCACCAAAGAGCGGGAACCTGAGCTTGGTTTCGCCATAATCGGCCCTGAAGAAGAGGCGGAAAGCGTGCTTGGGATTGCTGGAGCTGCGGCTATAGCCCCCGCGTATACGCAGTCCACCGTCGATCTGAAAGCCTTCGCTGCCGTCGGGATTGATTAACTCAACAGAAACAGGACGTTCCCACTCCCGGCCATGTAGCTGAGCATTGACATAAATGCCAGTGCCCGGAGCGAACAGATTTGACAGATCTGTCACCAGCGAGATGGTCGGGATGGCCTTTAGCGAATTTATTATCTGGCCTGAGTAATCGGGATTGTCTACTATGCAGGGGTCCATACCATAATCGATGTCCTGCCCGTTGATGGAATAGCTAGGCCAGTTAGAGTCGGGCGGTTGACCTTCGGGCGACTGTTTTATCACGTCATCAAGGAAAATATACGTATGCGTCTCGATTTTTGAGTCCAGCCAGCCCGGCTTGACCGCAACCGCGCGAAGGGTGGTCATCTTGTCTATTATGAGCGGTGTACCTGTCTGGGGATTGTAGATACGCCCATGGTTAATTGTGGGAAGTGAGCCGTCGACTGTATAGCGAATCTCGGCACCCTCTGTTGCAGTAGACAGATATAATTCAATATGCCAGTCCGGTGGACCGTTATAGAATGTACGCTCGGTGCTAACCCAAACATCCGAAACACGACCAACCGCACCGGAAAGATTGAATGTGCCCGGTGTTGGTCTGGAGAAATATTCAGGGACAACACGGTTCCTGGCGACGAGCAGCTCAGGCAAAATCAGGAATTCATCATCGTTTTTGTTGTCGTTAAGGGCGTGAATGGCCAGAACATTCCTGCCGTCCTGCAGCAAGCCCAGGTAGGCCATAAGGTTAATCTCTTCGAATACCTGGGCGTCTTCAATCCAACGATCGTAAAGGGCCGTTGAGTCCCATTTTATCGGAGTCGGAGCGTTGCGGCTGGCAACCTGCTGGCCGTTAAGATACGCAACAAAGCCATCCTCGTACTTCATTCTCAGCATTAGCATATCGAAGAATTGCGGATCTTCGGCCTCAAATTCTATACGCGTCCACAGCGAGGCATTAACGCCTAACATATCTTCTTCGAGCTTGTTGTTGATTCCGCCCGAGAATGTAACATTATCAAACTGGGTCAAGCATAATTCACTGCCGGTGTGTGATGTTACACACATTCCGATGTAAACTTCTTCGGCCATATCAATATATGTGCTGTACATCTGTGACCAGCCACCGGGGCTGCCGCCCTCGTCGGGAGCGTAGTAACCCGTAAGTATGCTACCGGTACGCCTTATTCTCACCCAGTAAGGCATATTGAAGGCGTACGAGCTGCTGGTTATTGAATTGTTGATGGTGGTTCCGCGCCACTGGAAAGACCTGATATAGCTCGGTGTTACTATCATCATTGCGTGCTGGGAAGAACTGGCAAGTGTTTCGCGAATCATCACTCCTGCCTTGGCCCAGGAGTCTGTATATGTCATGTATAGAACACGAGCGGTCAGCTCACCGTCGCCGCTTAGTTTTCTATGAACGAAGTAGAATGAATCCGAGGTGTCCCAGATGTCGGTGCCGTCGCCCGTTATTGTATAAAGGCCGTTATCGTAATAATACGAGCCGGGGGTTGTTGGGCTGCCGATGTCCTGACCCGTTTCTTCTATTGCTCTGCCGAAACCAAGACCGGTCTCTTCAGGGTCCCATGTCGAGTCATCAAAATCCAGTTCTGTCCAATCTGTGCCGACAGACGAATCGCTGCTGTTGGGTACATGATATTTCGCGGTCGCGCCTGTTGCCGCGAGTGTCGTGGCATGCTGCGCCAGACCGTAAGAGATATTCGGTAACTGTGTGGGGTATTGAGGCGAGTATTTGTGGGCTATTGTATTACCATCGGGACATACCAGCGCAAGAAAATCTCCTTCCTGATTGAGGTTGAAGTTAGTGTGATAGTAGCCGGCCGGGTCGCGATACGGATAAAGCTCAGGCGTCTTGCCCGAGGCGAAGACAATCAGGAACTCGCCGGGTTCTATCTGGGGTCCGTTAGGAAACCGCCACATTGTCAGATTGGAATTGCTGTCAGTCAGATACCAGCCGTTCAGATTTATAGTTGTGTCCGTAGGATTGTAAATCTCAATCCAGTCGGAGGACTCCCCGTTACCATCCAGCAGTTCGCCATCTTCCAGTGGTTCACTGCTGGCGTTGCTGGCCATAAACTCGCTGATGTTTATGTGTGGTGCTACTATCTGCCAGTTTTGAGCCAACAGCGCCAAGTCGACCATATTTACACTATCGGCTCCGTTGAGGTCGGAAAGGCACCCAGGCGTCATACATCCTGCAGATAACCACTGTAAGGCAAAAATCCGTAGGTCTAAGGAATTAACTGTATGGTCTTCGTTAATATCGCCTAAAAGTGGTGCTTGGGCAGAAGCCGGGAAGGCCAAAAATGTTGTCAAAAACGCTGATAGTAATGATATTTTCAAGTATTTCGCTATTTTCATTTCCTTCCTCAATGATGTATCAACCCACCGATTGTGGTTTTGTCTTTGCGGATTCCCATTTCGCCATTGTTGCGAAACCGGAAAACGGACTACTTGCTACATTAAACTCCTGATTCTATATATAGTAGACGTAAAAGAGCCCAAAAAATTACATATTTTTTACAACTCTTATAAAATACATTATAACAAACACAAGGCGGCTGAGTCAACGCCTTTTTTAAGTTGAAGTTTAGACTGTAGAATATCATAGGGACATAGTGTACAGAATTGATGGCTCACTTTAGGAAGATGCAGGGGATGATAACAGCTCCCGCCTGTCGAGAGCCTCAAGGCCGAACGGCAGTCGAAACTGACTTTGTGTATTTACCCTTAAGTCCGGGTTCTCCGTGAGAAGTCCCAAGGACTACGGATTGGCAATGCCCGGTGATGGCGCAGCCGCTTCCCAATTCGCCGCGTCATTGCCATATTGCTGTTTGTTGCCATAAACTCGCTTATGACCAGCAATAGCGAATACCTGGTTGTCGCAGATACTTGAAAGATGTGGTGTTTGTGAATTCTCAAAAAGCCGTGAAATATGGTCGTTGTTGTCTTTACATTATCTTGCAATTAAATGCCGAATTGAGGTATACTTAAGGCCAGAGGATTCCGGTATTTGTTAACGGTTTTTAATTGACACGTTTTTTCGGTAAATATCAGTTATCAGGAGGCAGATATGAAACGACAGGGAAAATTCTTAGTAGTTGTATATTTTTGTTTGGTGATTCTTGCTGACGTTCTTGCAGATGAAAATCTTCGCGTTTTGCCCGAGACAATTGACGGCGTCCCTGCAAATAAGATAATGGGTCATTACCTTCGACAACAGGCCGCGAAGCAGTTCGAAAATTGGAAGACCGAATATGAGCAGCGCAAAACGGCGGAGCAGATAGCGGAGTATCAGAAGCGCCTGCACGAAAAATTCCTCGAGGTCCTCGGCGGTCTGCCCGACCGCACACCGCTGAACCCACAGGTTACTGGTATTGTTTCCCGAAATGGCTACAATGTTGAGAAGGTCATTTTCGAAAGCCAGCCAAAGCACTTTGTTACAGCGGTCTTATTTCTGCCTGATTCCGAAAGGTATAAGCCGCCTTATCCCGGCGTACTCGTCCCTTGTGGACACGCACAAAACGCAAAGGGATATGAATCGTACCAGAAAATGGGGGCATTATTAGCTCTTAACGGAATGGCGGCCTTGGTTTTCGACCCCATCGACCAGGGTGAGAGAGGTCAGTTGCTTGAGGAATGGCCGCAGCTTTGGGGTACGAAGGCACACAATATGATCGGCGTCGGCAGTATCCTGCTTGGAAGAAATACCGCAAGTTTTGAAGTATGGGATGGTATGCGGGGTATAGATTATCTGCAATCCCGTCCCGAGGTCGACCCGAATCGCATCGGGTGCACAGGTAATAGCGGAGGAGGCACACAGACCTCGTACCTTATGGCGCTGGACGAGCGTATTGTCGCGGCGTCACCGAGTTGTTACATTACAAATTTCGACCGTTTGCTCAATACTCTCGGTGGACAGGATGCCGAACAGAATATCTATGCCCAGCTTGCTTTCGGAATGGACCACGCCGACTATCTGATGATGCGAGCGCCGACGCCGATACTTATCTGCGCCGCGACAAAAGATTTCTTTGATATCGGGGGGACCTGGAGTTCTTTTCGTTACGCCAAACGCCTGTATACACGTTTGGGATTTTCAGAACGCATTGAACTATTGGAAAACGATGCTGAGCATAATTACAACCAGCAGGCAAGAGAAGGCGTAGCGAGGTGGATGTCACGCTGGCTGCGTGGGAAGGATAAACCAATAACCGAACCGGAAATCGAGCTGCTCTCTGAAGAAGAGATTCAGTGTACTCCGGACGGCCAGGTAATACTGCTAAAGGGGGCACGTTCCGTTTATGACTTGAATCGAGAATATGAGAAGGACTTGGCCAAACAACGTAAAAGGCTGTGGACAAAAACCGAGTCTGCTGAGTTGATAAGTCAGGTGCGTAAAATTGCCGGTATCCGAAGGCTATCGGAACTTCTCAAGCCGGAAGTGGAAGAGTTCGACGTCATTGAGCGAGATGGCTATCGCATTAAGAAAATGATTATAAAACCCGAGGAAGGTATTTATCTGCCGGCGATGTTGTTTGTACCTTCGCAAAAAACAAGTAAAGACGCAGTATTATATCTTCATGGGGAAGGTAAAGTCACAGACGCAGCGCCGGGCGGACATATCGAGAAGCTCGTAAAAACCGGTCAGACAGTATTGGCTGTGGACTTGCGCGGAGTCGGCGAGACACATGGAGTCGGCCAACCGTATTTCGAGCCTTATTTTGGTTCCGATGGCCAGGATTTCTATATCGCTTATGTCCTCGGGCGCTCTTACGTCGGCATGCGAGCAGAAGACGTGCTCGTATGTGCGCGTCTTTTGCAACAAAAGCAATCCCGCCAGCTTTCTCTGATTGCAATCGGTCACGTTGGTATTCCGGCACTGCACGCTGCAGCTCTTGAGCCGGATTTGTTCGGCTCCGTAAAGCTGATGCGTACTTTAATCTCGTGGTCGAATGTAGTCGAGATAGGCAAGTCTCAGGATCAGCTTGTTAACACCGTCCATGGAGCACTTACCGTATACGACCTTCCTAACTTGGCTGAAACTCTTGGAGAGAAACTGACAATTGAAGAACCCCTCAACGCTTTGGGTAAGCCCATAATGGTGGAGTGAAAATCGTGAAGATAGATTTTATAAGATTGAAAACAAGAACGGCATCTCTTGCAGGGTGTATAATTTTCTGCTTGGGTCTTTCCCACCTTTCTTACGGGCAAACTTCGCCAAAAGCCGATTGGCCGATGCTTGCACACGATGCAGCACGTTCAGGCGCAACTCCGGCGGAAATTCGACCGCCTTTCGAGCGCAAATGGTATCGACTATTCACAGATGAAGGCCTCATGGCCGGCATTCAGCCGGTTATTGCGGACGGCAAAGTTTTTGTCGGAACAATGGCGGGTATTCTGCACGCTATGGATAGTGATACTGGCAAAGACCTTTGGAAATTCAAGACAGGCGGTGCTATTCTTCATACCTGTGCTGTGGCTGACGGTAAGGTTTTCTTCGGCACTGCCGAGGGTAAAATTTACGCTATTAGTGCCGCCGACGGCAGGCTGTTATGGTCGATTAAAATTGGCCCTGCAGTCTGGAATTCGCCATTAGTTTATGATGGCGTAATTATAGTCGGCAGCCGTGACGGTGTGCTTTATGCTATTGCTGTTCAGACTGGTAGAATCAAATGGAAAGCAATAACCGGCGGGCCGCTGCTCTCAAGCCCGGTTCTGGATGTGGAGACAGGCCGACTTTATATCGGCAGCGAAGATATGCACGTCTACGCATTTGATTTCACAAGTGGCAGAAGGCTTTGGCGAAGCGAAAAGCTGCCCGGAGTCAGCTTCCGTGGGTATCATCCAGTCGTTGCGCCGGATGGTTCAGTGATGATTACCGTCAAGCCGTCTATTTCGTTGGACTCTTTTAATCCCATTCTCCACGATATGGTCGGCGAAATCTTTGGTGACTTTGCAAGTTGGCACCACACGAAGGAAGAAAATGAACGGCTCCGCCGTGAAAATTTCAAAGTGATGGAAAAGCCGGATACCTATACAAGACAACTGCAATATATTCGCAAACGCCTGACCGAACAGCCTGTTTACCAGACATTTTTTGTATTGGATTCGGTTACGGGTAAGCAAAAGTTTGTAACACCAATTGTGTACGCCGAGAGTATGAACGGCACTGGTGCTCCGCCTCTCGTCACGCCCGATGGTAAGGTGGTGGTCAAGTTTCAGGCATTGTTGCGGAGTCGATACCAGCATTACTCACCGTTCCTGAATGTCGGGTACCTCGATACCTCCACCGGCTATATCACACCGATTATGGACCAGTCGCGCACTTACGGCTGGCACGACAGCCTTCTCCTCGTCCACGATGAGCAGTGTCAGCTTGCCGTAGGTGGACGCGTGCTGTTCAACACCCATCAGGACAACGTCAACGGTATGGATTTGGATACCTTGATAGGCTATTCGGAACCGTTTTGTCGTAATATTCACGAACCAAAAGCCGGTGAAGCCATCGGAATTTGGGCAGACATTTTGCGCGACCAACAACTTCCGGTAGGTAAAGAGTGGCTCCCTCGCGGCACTGCTGTTTATGGTGGCGGTTCCGTAATTGATATGCCCATCTCAATCGCAGGCGATAGCTTTTATTACATCCCCACTCACGAAATCAACGCAGGAGCTGCCGTGATAGCCTATAAGATGCAGACAGATGGCGGGGCGGGCAAAGAGTCCGAGCCGCCAAACGCCACGTTAACTGGTGCTGAATGGGAAAAGGTTCAGAAACTTCCCTGGGAATGGGATATGCTTGAAATGGGCCGGCTCAACCATGTCCTGAAAAGCCTTCCGGGAAAAGTGCCGGGCACGCGACAGAAGCCCCTCACACAGCAGGCATCAAACCGGGTTGATGACATTACAGATGCAGAGCTTGACCGCTTCATTTGGGAAGTTCCCGTCATCAAGTTCCAGGATAGAAGTGCGTTTGCTCCTTATCAGAAAGAGCTTTCTCGCTGCGTCAAAGAGCTGATTTCCCAACAGTGGCGCCCGCTCTTATTTCCACCCGGCAAACATCCCCGTGAGGCCT
>Ga0315546_1002465_pt1 | contig 10692 bp, 10 predicted proteins | sample SalMarSW160170MG_FD_203833 | JGI IMG/M metagenome (GOLD analysis project Ga0315546, IMG submission 203833) | Salt marsh sediment microbial communities from the Plum Island Ecosystem LTER, Massachusetts, United States - Salt Marsh Sediment SW1601-170 ... | reverse complement strand
ATCCTCTCCTCAAATCTCCCCCTTAAAGTAAGGGGGATAAAGGGGGTTATTTCTATAACTCCCCCGCCTGCCAAGCCTTGGCGGGCAGGCCTTACCCCTCTTATCTTAAGAGGGGTAACTTTGGAAAAACTTGGTGAAATCCAAATACTTAGCTGCCAAAACTACTCCGTTTTGTCATTTGAGCTTTGTCATTTGTCATTGTTTAGGATCTTGGGCTTTATTTGGTATTTGAGCTTAGATTTTTCGAGGCGTGAAGGAATCCCTTCCTTCACGATTTTATACCGGGGATTGCTTCGACCCGATAAATCGGGCCTCGCAATGACAGGGTGGGAGCTCCCTCTCCACTTGATGGAGAGGGTAAGGGTGAGGACAGGTGAGGGTGAATTTCCCCCTCACTCCGACTCTCTCCCGCCGGGGGAGAGTTGATTATGTGTATTTCGTCGGTGTGGCGCTTCGCCCTAGACCCACATTACAGCGGGCATCAGCATCCTGTATGTCGTCACCCTGGGCTCTTCCGTTAGAAGTGTTTCAGCTTGCCGGAGCACCTCTTGCGTTATCCTTGATTGTGCCCATAACTTCCAGTCTTCAAGATTCTCCCATGTGCTTACCATGGCCACGACAGAGGCATTCTCCTCGCTGACAAGATTCTCCATACCTTTGAAGCCCTGATATTGCGTAGCATGCGACTTCAGCTTGAGCAATATCGGCTCCAGGTTTCTGTCCTTCCTCACCTTGCATCCTACGATACCCTTTATCATTCCGCCTCCTTTGTCCTCTTGCCTGCATAAGCTCTGCAGGGGCGGGGCTCGTCCCCGGCCGAGATACTTTCTATCATCATAATAATTATAACACGGTCAACAAACCTGGACTACAATGACGTCACTTGTCTCTGTCATTGCGAGGAGTCGTAGGCGACGAAGCAATCTAGGTGGGGGCTGCTGAGGATGGAGATTGCCGCGCACCTTTCAGGTGCTCGCAACGACAAGGGGCGGCACCCAATGACAAATGATAAAGCCCAAATTGCCATGAGAATGGCAAATGACAAAGCTCAAAGATTTTGCAGAATTTCCCTTCTAAAGACTTGCCCTGAGCCACGTCGAAACATAAGCGGAGACGGGCAAGATTACCCCTCTTAAGATAAGAGGGGCAGGGGGGGAGTTATGAAAACTATGGAAGTAACTCCCTTTAATCCCCCTTACTCTAAGGGGGAGATTTAGGGGAAGAGGCAGTTTTGGCATTTGTAATTTAGCCACTGGGATTGCCGCGCACCTTTCAGGTGCTCGCAATGACAAGGGGCGGCACCCAATGACAAATGACAAAGCTCAAAGATTTTGCAGAATTTCCCTTCTAAAGACTTGCCCTGAGCCACGTCGAAACACAAGCGGAGACGGGCAAGATTACCCCTCTTAAGATAAGAGGGGCAGGGGGAGTTATGAAAACTATGGAAGTAACTCCCTTTAATCCCCCTTACTCTAAGGGGGAGATTTAAGGGAAGAGGCAGTTTTGGCATTTGGGCCTGTTTAGTCGCGTCCTGGGCTTGTCGAAAGACTAGGGCGCATTACAAGGAGTCTTGCAATCGATTATGGATGCCCAAACCAACTATGCTTCCCTATACAATGCTGGTTCGGCATAGGAAGGAGCAGTAGAACCTGGTTGTACCAGCCCCTCTACTTGATTTCCCAGGACTCAATGCTCAAACCGGTTACCGGCGGCAATTTATCATCATCGCCCACGCCCATAGGGAAGTCCAGGCCTTTGCCTTCCGGGCTTATCCAACTAATAGTGTTTCCAGGCTGTAATTGGACGTGCGCATCACCAGCTATACAACCAGTGAAGTCACCACTCGGTTGGAACTCTACTTCGCCTGCGATTGACATAACCAACACAAATTCATCCCCCTCGCTGATAATGCTCGGATGGAAGTCAATATTGCCTAAGGCAATGATGCACCCTGAGCCGGAAATACTGACATGCTCAGACGGAAATTTAATTTCACCTTCCACAAAAATGGTCTGTTGGTTGAGGTTAATTGTGTAATTGTGGCTTCCCGATTGTTCGAATGCCAGGTTGCCGGTGACATAGACGGTATCTTCAAGGACTAATGTGTCGGGATCACCCGTGTTATCAACTGCCAAGCTCCCCTCTCTATAACATGGCCCGATAGTCTTTGTATCTTTGATATCTATACTGTCGTCAGGATAAGGATTCGAGGGATTTACATCGTCCAGGTAGTAACTGGAAAGTTGGTCATACGTAGGCCAGGTTATTGACACATCGTCTTCGTCTCTGACCTCGCCAGTGATGTTCGAGCCGGGTTTAAGATCGAGGTCCTCCTCATCCGGCAGCCAAACATCTCCGTGGACCTCGTTCCCTGGCTGGATGGTGATAGTGTCTTGACTGACAATGGCATTGTTAATTAAGGCAGAGAGATCCAGGTACGCCACAGACAAATAGGCTTCGATTGTGGTACTGGTGCCATCGTCACTGGTGCCAGTGGAAATAATCTGATACCTGAGCTCTTCTTCACATGTCGGATCTATATCTTCTCTGTATATTATGACGTCTACGCTCTTGTCATTTACAATCAGGGGCTCCGGGTACTCATGAGGGTAGAAGTCAGGCACGCTATTCTGTATCTTCCATATGGCGTCCTCGACCCCGGCATCGGCGGCATAAAGCTCGTCCATCTTCTTTTCATAGACCTGCCCGGCAAGCAGCCCGGTGCTCATTAAGCCCAGCAAGGGAGCGATGATAAGCCCGCCGACGATGAGCAGAATGAGAGCCATAATCAGCACTTGCCCCTTTTCATCTCTTATTAATCTCTTCACGATAGTTTTCACGATTTCACCCTTCAATAGTACCGGATTACGGTACATTAGTAGCTGTATACTTACGCTATTCTCTCCTGTCAATTAATGTGGCGGTCCTGCCATTGCTTCTCCCCGAGGCTGCCCATGGCTCTTCATCACCGCCAGACCTTTCCATGCTTCTCATAGTATGAATGACCTATTACCTCTGTCATATTATTAGTCGCTGGAAAAGGTAAAATCCCTCACCTCCCCGGTACTTTTGGGGGAATTTGCTCGCGACCATCAAGAAGAAACCCAGATGCCAAAGCCCGTTCACCTAAACCCAAATGACAAAGCTCAAAGATTTTGCAGAATTTCCCTTCTAAAGACTTGCCCTGAGCCACGTCGAAACATAAGCGGAGACGGGTAAGATTACCCCTCTTAAGATAAGAGGGGCAGGGGGAGTTATGAAAACTATGGAAGTAACTCCCTTTAATCCCCCTTACTCTAAGGGGGAGATTTAGGGGAAGAGGCAGTTTTGACATTTATAATTTAGCCAATGGGATTGCCACGCACCTTTCAGGTGCTCGCAACGACAAGGGGCGGCACCCAATGACAAATGACAAAGCTCAAATTGCCATGAGAATGACAAATGACAAAGCTCAAATTGCCATGAGAATGACAAATGACAAAGCTCAAATGCCAAATAAGGGGTGCAGTGACAAATTACAAAGTTCAAAACCCAAAAGGAAAAAGGAGTAGGGTTAGCATTCAACCTGCCCGCCAAGGCTCGGCTCGCCTGCCGAAGTCTTACGGCGAGCAGGCAGGCGGGGCATTTGGATTTTGACATTTGGGTCTGTTTATGCATGTCCTGGGCTTGTCGGAGGAAGAGGGCGCATTACAAGAAGTCTTGCAATCGAGTATAGACGCCCGAGTCAGCTACGCTTCCCTATGCAATGCCAGTTGGGCATAGGAAGGAGGAGTAGAACCTGGGGTTATGCTGGCCCGCTACTTGATGATTTCCCAGGAATCAATTCTCAATTCGGTTATCAGCGGCAATTCATCACCATCGCCCATGCCAGGGAAGTCCAGGCCCTTGCCTTCCGGAGCTGTATGAATGACGGTAGCATTGTTGCCTGACTTTACGTCAACACATACATTCCCAGCGATACATCCGTAAAACGTGCCGCTCGGTTGGAGTGTCGTTGTCCCATCAACAGACATAACGAGGACGAAGTCATCTTCACTGCCGGCGTCGCCATTAGGGCCAAAGTACACATCCCCAACAGCGATGATGCAGCCTGACCCGATGATTGTGCACTTGTCTTTGATTTCGATAGCATTTGCAGACGCACTTTCAACAAAGATAGTCTGATTATTGAGGTTGAGCGTGAAGTCCTTTTTTTCCGCGCCGAGCTCTAGATCACCCTTGACGTAAACGGTTCCGTTGAGTGTAACCGTTCCTGCAGTGTTCGAGCCATTGTAAATCGTCCAGGAACCCTCTCGGTATAACGCTTCTAACGTGATGTCAGCGCCTGCGATATCCAAAGGGTCGCTGTAAGGGAAAGGTGGTTCTAAATCCTTTACATCATCCAAGTAATAGGCCTTAAGGTCTTCTGAAGAGGGCCAGTTTAGCTCCACGTTTTCCGTGATTGGACCGGGGACACCAGATTTATCGTCCACAGTTCCGCCAGATGTAACGGGACCTATGACATTCACGCCATTTTTTATGCTTATGTGGGTATCACTAACAATGGCATTGTCAAGTAAGGGAGAGAGATCCAGGTACGACGCAGACACATAGGCTTCGATTGTGGTACTGGTGCCATCGTCACTGGTGGCTACCGAGGTAATTCTATGATTTCCCTCACTCAGATAGTAGATATAGACATGTAGGTGTTTGTCATTAACATAAGATGTCTCGTAATCGTAGCTCCATGGTAAGTCTCCACACACATATGGCAATTCGTCTACTTGATTCTGTATCTTCCATATGGCGTCCTCGACCCCGGCATCGGCGGCATAAAGCTCGTCCGTCTTCTTTTCATAGACCTGCCCGGCAAGCAGCCCGGTGCTCATCAACCCCAGCAGTGGAGCGATGATAAGCCCACCGACGATGAGCAGAATGAGAGCCATAATCAGCACTTGCCCCTTTTGATCTCTTATTGCTCCCTTCATAATAGTTTTCACGATTTCACCCCCCGATAGTACCGGATTGCGGTACATTAGTAATAGTATACCTGCACTGTTCTCTCCTGTCAATTAGTAGGCTGGTCCTGTCGTAGGTCGTGCCTTTTCTTTTGTCATCGCAAGCGAAGCGTGGGAATCCCCGCCCATTGACAGCCCCACCAAGATTGCTTCGGGGCTGGCGCCCCTCGCAAAGACGGGGGATGAGATTGCCTCGGCACTGTCATGCCTCGCAATGACGGGGGGTACCGAGGCTGCCCATGGCTCTTCATCACCGCCGGATCTTTCCATGCCTCTCATAGTCTGAATGACCTATTATCTCTGTCATATTATTAGTTGCTGGAAAAGGGAAAATCCCTCGCCTTTCTAGTACTTTTGGGGGAATTTGCTCGGGACTATCAAGAAGAAACCCAGATGCCAAAATCCATTCACCTAAATCCAAATGACAAAGTCCAAATGACAATCGAAATCCAAATATAAGCGCTCAGTAGTCAGTAGTCAGTAGTCAGTAGGTAGTCGCTTACTTCTTGGCAGACAATGAAACTGAAAGCGGACCGCTGATGGCTGAATGCTTATGCTCGGGATTTGGTACGTGGAATTTACGATTTCTTCAAATCAAAGATTAGGGGCTCTCCTTCAATAACCCCCCTTAAAATAAGGATTCTCTCCTTAAATCTCCCCCTTAAAGTAAGGGGGATAAAGGGGGTTATTTCCATGGGCATCATGTTGCTGCTTGCTCGGCATCGATTGCATTCTTCATAACTCCCCTTTCCCCTCTTATCTTAAGAGGGGAAATTTTGGAAAAATTTGGTGAAATCCAAATGCCTGAATGTCAAAACTACATTCTTTGGCATCTGAGCTTTGTCATTTGATATTGTGTGGGATTTGGGATTTGGTGCTTGGGATTTAAGATTTCCTCAAACAATCGTGAAGGAAGGGATTCCTTCACGCCTCGAGACTCCCAGTCTAGAGTTCCTGCCATTTTTTCAGGGAGATTTCTGCTCTCCGCAAGATTGCGCTTAAAGTGCCTACCGGAATGTCTCGTGCTTCATGAACCGGTATCGATATTTTCTTACCAGTTTGAGGATGGCGCATGACTATGTGTTTGCCGCCGCCGAAAGGGCCTTCGAAGCCTGCTCTGCGCAATTTATCTATAACTTTGCTAGGCTTCTCTGGATGCAATTCCCTTACACCCCTGCTCCAAGCTCATCCACTGCATATTGCAGGGAATTGCCATCTATGGGAGGAACTTCGTCTCCGAAGCGCAGTGCCGTGAGAACCCAGGCTTCTGCAGCATCTTTAGCCATCTCCACTGCCTCACTTCGTGTTGCTCCCCAAGTAATGCAACCAGGTAGCACGGGCATCTCGGCTGTCCAGGAGCCGTCTTCATTTTGGGAAAATTCGGCATGACTTAAGGCTAGCCTTACATATTGCTCAAAATTAACGAATTTAAGCAATATTCCCTTTTTGCCATTATTCGACTTCATATTCCCTCACTCCCTCTTTGCTCATTTGGTCTTATATTCGCCTTGTTGGGAACTAAAGTATAGCAAGACTTTTCTCGCCCTCTTCCTATTATATCAATTATACAAGATATTACTATACTATTATTATAATGTAAGTATCTTTGGCGTCAGTAGTCCATCAGGACTGTCATTGCTAGCCCTTCGGTTTTTGTCATTGCGAGCGAAGCGTGGCAATCTTTATTGCCCCCACCGAGATTGCTTCGTCCCGATTTATCGGGACTCGCAATGACATGGAAAGGTTTGGTCATTCATGATTCTATGCTTTGATTCATTGAATCGCGAAGGAAGGGATTCCTTCACGCCTCGATAGGTTAAAATGCAAAAGGCAAAGATGCAAGCAACGGCATAAGCATTTTAAGCTTTGCGTTTTGATTTGTCATTTTGATTTTTGGCCTTTGCTTTTTGGATTTCTATTATGAGCCCGGTCTGGGCTTAGCTTCATATACCCTGGTCTCACTTTCTTCGCCCACCGTGGCGGTCACCATGAAAGTAAGCACCAGATCATTACAATCACAATCTTCGCAATTACAAACACAGCTAGTCTCTGCTGGGTCAATATATTCAGCGACATGAGTCAGCGTTGGATTTCCACCGTTAACAGAGTGGCTTCGCTGGAGTATCTTGAATTCGCCAGAAGGCATATCCACTAAAGAATAAATAATTGTATGACTATTACCAGTCGTATTACCAGCCGCCCATTCAGTCCAGGTTAGTTTCAGGAATTCTGACTCAGTATCAACCTCTAGAGCCATCTGGACATCGGGGCTGACCCAGAAGCCAGCGTGTTGCACCTGGCGCACAGCGATCATGCGGTTAGAGGTGCGGGTGTTTACATTAAATACCTGAAAAATCGCCCCGGTAATGGCCCCGGCGATGATGCCGGTAATAGCGATAGCTATTAGCAGCTCAATCAGAGTAAAACCCTTCTCACCTTTCTTTAGCTTTTTCATCTTCGTTTGTAATTTGCGATTTCTGAACTCTCTATTCCTCCTCCTCAGGGGCTCTCTTATAGCCTTCCACGGTAATTACTTCTTTATCGTCACGGCTAACAGTCACCTTTATCTTCTGGATGCCGTCGTCCTCACTAGGGGGGTTATCGGGATCAGGGTCCAAACGAACAGCCTCGATATCTATATCATAGCCATCAGGAATGAATGCTGGATCTATCTTGGAATATTGAGGAGGATTATTGATGTCGTCGTAGTCGCTGTTCTTAACATATTCCAGCTGGCTTCGGGCCAGGCTTTCGGCAGTGGCTCGCTCATCAGCAAGAATGAGAACCGTGGAGGCGGTAGCTAGGGCGCTCAGAAAGGCGATAGCAATCATCCCCACAAGAGCTATAGCTATCAGCACCTCAATCAGGGTGAAGCCCCGCGAGCGGCCTTGAAAGGCTTTCCTTACTTTGCTATTCAGTCTTACCCTTTTCATTTTCCTAAAAATACTCACGCAATACTCTTGCCCCCACCGAGATTGCTTCGGGGCTTTCGCCCCTCGCAACGACAGGCGGGAAGTGTGGGCAATCCCCTTGCCCCCACAGAGATTGCTTCGTCGCCCCGATTCATCGGGGCTCCTCGCAATGACAGGCGGGGGCCGAGATTGCGGAGCCTGTTCCGAACCATAAGTGAGGAATCTCGGGGCTCCTCGCAATGACACGGAAAGGTTTGGTCATTCATAATTCTGTGCTTTAATTTCAATCGTGAAGGAAGAGATTCCTTCACGCCTCGAGAAAAATTTGATTTTTGAGTTGTCATTTTGATTTTTGGCCTTTGATTTTTGACTTTCTATTAGGATTTCTTATTCTTTTCATTGATAACCTTCACCTACTAACTTAGCTGACCATACATAGAATACATAGCTCCCACCATGGATAAAACAATAAAACCAATTACTAAGCCTATAATTATCGTCAGCACCGGCTGAATAAGCGCCACAGCTGACTTGGTCTTATCATCGGCCTCGGCCTCAAAGCTTTCGGCTACGGTAGCTAGTGTGTTCTCGAGATTACCGCTTTCCTCACCAATTTTCACCATTTGCGTCATCAAAGGCAAGAAGAGCTTCCTCTTGGCCATAGGTTGGGCCAAGCCTTCGCCTCTGATTAACGCCTGCTGAACTTCGGTAACATTCTCAACCACGACCTTATTATTGCTGCTGTGACTGGTCATGGCCAGGACTTCCGGTAAAGGCAAGCCAACCCTCACCAGCATTGCCATAGTTCGACAACAGCGGGAAAGCTCACTGAGGTGCACAATACGCCCGACTACAGGAAAACGAAGCATCATTTTATGCCAGCGGTATTTCCCGGCTGGGGTTTTGATATAGGCAAAGGTTGCGCCAATAGCAGCTAAAATCCCGATCACAAGATAAAGCCCATATTGGTTAAGCCAATCAGTAATGCCTATAAGGATTCTGGTGGGCAAAGGCAAAGTAGCCCCGAGTTGAGAGTAAAGGCCGGCAAAGGTGGGAAAAACGGTGGTAACCAATATCACTATCACACCTATAGCGACAAGAACCACGATAAGGGGATAGATCAGGGCACTTTTTATCTGCTTCTGGGTGGCGACTCCCTTCTCTATATACTCAGCCATTTGCCTCAGTACCACCTCCAGGTTACCGCCTTCCTCACCGGCAGCTATTGCCCGGTAGTACATCTCAGAGAAAGCCCGAGGGTGCCTGCTCAGGGCCATTGACAGTGAACTACCAGTACGAATATCCGAGGCTACCTCACCAATTGTTTTTTTCAGGGTTGAATTAGCTATCTGGTCTTGCAATAAGTCTAAAGAAGTGACAATATCGGTGCCGGCTTCCAGGAGTAACGCTAGCTGGCGGGAAAACATTACTATTTCTCGCGGCTTTATCTGGGAAAAACTGGCTAGCAGCTTTTCTTTATTAAAGAAGGGAACGACTTCCTTAAGGTTAACCACCCGGTAGCCGCCATAGCTCAACAGCTCACTTGCCACCTCTTCACTGGTAGCCGAAACCTTGCCCCTAACTAATTCTTTATCTTCAGTATAGGCTGTGTAAACGAAATCCATTTATAACCTCCAAACGGCTAAGTTGTAGTGTAGGCATTACGCAGCACCTCAGCGGGGGTGGTAATACCTTCCTTCACCTTACGCATACCATCGTTCATCATAGATATCATACCCTCTTGAAGGGCCTGCTCTCGGATAGCAGTACTGCTGGCTTGATTACAGACCATCACTCCTATAGTGTCGCTCATAGGTAGAATCTCAAAAATCCCCGTACGCCCCAGGTAACCGGTATGGGCACAGGACTTACAGCCGGTACCGTAGAGGAACTCGGTCTGCTTCTCCCCCATTTCCTTTTCATAAGCCATCTGCTCGACTAAAGGAGCCTCAATAAGGCGGCCACAATCAGGGCAGATGCGGCGCACCATCCGCTGAGCGACAACACCAATAATTGCTGAGGCTATCAGGAAAGGCTCTACCTTAAGGTCAAGGAGACGGGAGAGCACACCGCCAACCTCATTAGCGTGGATAGAAGTCAGCATAAGGTGCCCGGTTAAGGCTGCCTGGGTAGCTATGTTAGCTGTCTCGGCATCGCGTATCTCACCAACCAATATTACATCAGGGTCAAGACGAAGTATAGACCTCAAGCCGCTGGCAAAGGTAATGCCAGCCTGGGGGTTAACCTGAATCTGGTTAATATCCTTAAATCGGTACTCAGCAGGGTCTTCAATAGTAATGATATTTCTCCCGTGAGTATCAAGGGAATTGATTGAGGCATATAGAGTAGTAGTTTTGCCAGCTCCGGTAGGACCGCTAATCAGAATCATACCATAGGGAACCTTGAGCATACTTTCGTACTTGGCCCGGCTATCAGGTAGCAGACCAAGCTCTGATAACCCCAGAGTAGCCAGTGACTTATCCAGAAGCCGCAGGGTTGCTGTCTCACCTGAGACAGTGGGAGCGGTAGCGACTCTGACATCTATCTCTCGCCCTTTAGCCTCGGTAGAGAATTGACCATCTTGAGGGCGAAAATGGTCGGCGATATTCATTTCAGCCAGGATTTTAATTCGTGAAATGAGTGCTCGATGTACACTTAGAGGTGTAGACATCGTATCGTGAAGAGTGCCATCTATACGGTAGCGTATCCGCAATCTATCTTCTTCTGGCTCAATATGAATGTCAGATGCGCGAGCTTTGACTGCTTCTTCAATTATAAGGTTG
>Ga0315546_1002460_pt1 | contig 10717 bp, 8 predicted proteins | sample SalMarSW160170MG_FD_203833 | JGI IMG/M metagenome (GOLD analysis project Ga0315546, IMG submission 203833) | Salt marsh sediment microbial communities from the Plum Island Ecosystem LTER, Massachusetts, United States - Salt Marsh Sediment SW1601-170 ... | reverse complement strand
TTATGATTTCATGCCTTTTCTAGAGCTTCTTAGTGCCCTCTGGGGCGATTTTCCATGGCTGGGGACAAACCTGAATCATTGTAACATGGCCACATAGCTGTTTATAGGCACCCCCAGTGAACTTGCCACGGGTTTGCATTTAGCCATGAGGCAATAGAAAAACCTTCCTTCCGGGAGGAGTTCGGACAAAGCCTCGTAGTGTCCCATTCCTTTGGCGAATACAAGGTCTGCTGACTCAAACTCTTGTTTGAACTGGGCTGAAGCCAACGAAAATACTATTCCCGGTGAAGCTATACCCGTGCTTATAACCTTACCAAACTCACCTTCCAGACCAGACCTCCTCACATCTTCCAAAGTCAAATCGTCTTGAACAGGCGATGGTTTAACTACGTAGATCACGTTAACAAAGCGTCTCATCAATTTAACCAGAGGTAGGTCGAAGTAGAGCTCCCCGGCATTATCCGCCAGATAGAGAACCTTGCCTGCTTCTTTTAGTCTTGTCTCAAGCTGCTCGGAGTCATCCAGAGCAAAGCTCACAGGTTTTCTGATATCTTCCTTGATAGAACCAGGCTCTCTGAAGAAATCAATGACATTCGCTGCTGCGGCCAACTTAAGACAACCTCGAAGGTCATCCTTATAGAGATTGCTTCGCTGTGCTCGCAATGACAATTCAGGGTATAATTCCCTGGCAATCGTCATCTCCCTTTCCTTCGTTGCTCGATAAGGGTCAGGATTGTGGGTCATTTCCCTTACTACCTTGTTAATCTTGGTGGCAATCACAATAGATACTTGGCTATAAGAAAACTCATCATCCAGTATCTTTATCGCTTCTTTTATTGCACTTTGCCTCAGCGAAGCATCATCGGTGGCCAGGTCAGCAGCCTGGCAAATTAATCTGCGCAAGCATTCATAGCAATCTGGCGCCAATTTCATTATAGTTTCCTCGATTTAAATTTGAGCAGCCCCTGTCGCTGTATTATAATAGTATTGGTTATGTTTGAGAAACTGGAATTAATACAAAAGCGCTACAACGAGCTAAGCCGACTCCTGGCTCGAGCAGATGTGGTTAGCGATCCCAGGCGGCTTCAAGAGCTAAACAAGGAAAAGGCCGGCCTTGAGGATATTGTTGGCATATACCAGCAATATAAAGCCAAAGGCAAGGAGATAGCGGAACTTGAGGCTCTGCTTGCTTCCCACGCTGAAGCGGAAATGACGGCTTTAGTCAAGGAAGAAGTGAGCAAACTCAAACAGCAGCAAGATGACCTCCTTCGCCGACTCAAGCTCTCCCTGATACCCAAAGACCCAGCCAAGGATCGAGATGTCATTGTTGAGATAAGGGCTGGAGCTGGTGGTGGGGAGGCAGGCCTTTTTGCTGCCGACTTATTCCGCATGTATAGCCGATATGCCGAGGGCAAGGGCTGGCAGGTGGGGATCATCGATAGCAATCAAAGTGAAATCGGAGGTTTCAAGGAGCTAATATTCGAAATCAAGGGTAAAGGCGCCTTCAGCCGCTTTAAGCACGAGCGTGGTGTCCATCGGGTACAAAGGGTACCAATCACTGAAGCCTCGGGGAGACTTCACACCTCGACAGCTACGGTAGCGGTCCTGCCCGAGGCAGAAGAGATTGAGCTTAAAGTTAATCCCGATGACCTCAAGATGGAGTTTTTCCATAGCCATGGGGCCGGAGGGCAGAATGTGAATAAAGTAACTACGGCGGTTCGCATTACGCACTTGCCCACAGGCATAGTAGCCTCCTGCCAGGATGAGAGGTCTCAAATAAGAAACAGGATGAAGGCCATGGCTGTGCTTCGAGCCAGGCTGCTTGACCTTGAGCAGCGGAAACAATCTGAAAGCGTGGATAAGGAGCGGCGGATGCAAGTAGGCAGTGGCCAACGGGCGGAAAAGATTCGCACCTACAATTTCCCTCAGAACCGGGTCACCGACCACCGAATCAGCTCCAGTTTTCATAACCTTCAACAGATTTTAGATGGAGAGCTGGACGAAATCATTGAAGCCCTGTCCAGCAAAGAGCAGGTTGAGCAACTGGAAGCAGCTCTTACATGATTTTAAGCGAAGCTTTACAATCAGCTACCCAAACATTACTCAGGACCAGAATTGATGATGCCTCTGTTGAAGCTGAGCTTTTGCTAGGCCATGTCTTGAGAATGTCTAAAACACAGCTTTACACAGAGCCGGAGAGGGCCTTAACTTCAGCAGAAACAAAGCGTCTATGGCGTCTTGTCCGGCGTCGCCTTGACCACGAGCCTACTGCTTATATTTTAGGGCATTGCGAATTTTACGGAATCGACTTCTATATTGACCCTCACACTTTTATCCCCAGACCGGAAACAGAACTTCTCTTGGAAAAAGCTGTGGAACTTGCCCGGCGCATTTCCCACCCGGGAAAGCAAATTACCATAGCCGACATCGGCACAGGCTGCGGCGCTATTGCCATCAGCCTTGCCTTAGCATTACCCAAAGCTAAAATTTATGCCACGGATATTTCAGCTTCAACTCTACGGGTAGCCGGCATGAATTGCCGGCGCCACGCCGTTAACAGCCAGGTGGAACTTTTGCAAGGTAATTTGCTTGAGCCATTGCCTCAGCCTGTAGATATGATAGTAGCTAATTTACCTTATATCAAAGGTTGTGAATTTAAGGATTTGAGCCCGGAGATAATAAATTTTGAGCCTATGCTGGCCTTAGCTGGTGGTGAGGATGGCTTGGACAAAATACAACAAATGCTAGGACAGATGCCGGAAAAACTTAATTATGGAGCTTGTTTTCTTTTGGAGATAGGCCAGGGGCAAGGTGAAAGGGTAACTTCATTGACAACGAGCTATTTCCCCCAGGCCGATATCGAGCTAATTTCTGACCTGGGCGGTATTGAAAGAGTGGTAAAGGTCGTATTGCGGAAAGGGATGAGATGACGGAAGAGATAGAACGGTTGGCTCGGCTTATCTTAGAATCTAAGAAGGGCGTCGTGTTTACCGGGGCCGGGATAAGCACGGAGTCGGGTATACCCGATTTCCGCGGTCCGGGAGGAATCTGGACCAGGTATGACCCTGAGGACTTCACCATTCAGAAGTTTCTCAGCAACCCGGCCGCTCGCAAAACTGTTTGGAAGATGTCCGCCGAAGGTGGACTTCTTGCTGAAGCTGAACCAAATCCCGCCCACCATGCCATCGCCGAGCTCTACCAGTTGGGCAAATTAGATTGCGTCATCACTCAAAATATCGATAATCTGCACCAAAAGGCAGGGATCCCTGAAGACAAGGTATTTGAGCTTCATGGTAATACGCAGTGGGCGGTGTGCTTAAGCTGTCGTAGACGCTTTCCGATGTCCGAAGTATTACAAAAGATGAAGGAGGGAGTGGAGGTTCCCGATTGCCCCGACTGTCAGGGTATCCTGAAGCCAGATGCCGTGTTATTCGGAGAGGCATTACCCCAGAAGACATTACGGGAGGCTACCCACCGCTCGCAGAACTGCGACCTTTTTATTGTCATTGGTTCCACTCTCGTCATTTACCCTGCTGCCTATATGCCAACATATGCCATAGAGGCTGGGGCCAGGTTAGCTATCGTTAATTTAACTCCAACACCCCTCGACCACTACGCCACAGTGGTTATCCAGGGTAGGGCTGGCGAAATAATGTCCAGGGTGATAGAAAAGGTGAGACTTTCCTAGTTATCAGGTTTTAGCTAAACCAGCGCCGAATGCTCTTTCTTCCTAGTCCGTTATTTTTTGGATACGCTTGATATCCACTGCCTTGCCGGTATTTTTATCCACTTCGACCAGAATTGCATCAAAGCTGACATTCCCCTTTCCAACTGATAGCCGGCTAGGCATCTGGGTAAGGAAGCGTTCGATTACAGAATTTGGGTCATCCCCGATAACCGAATCTATAGGGCCAACCATGCCTATGTCGGTTACGTAAGCAGTGCCTCCGGGCAGTATATGAGCATCAATAGTGCCCACATGGGTATGGGTGCCGAGAACAGCGCTGACTCGTCCATCGAGGTATTTACCCATGGCCACTTTCTCCGAGGTTGCCTCAGCATGAAAGTCAACAATAATAGGGATTGATTTATGTTCGAACTCAGCCAGTAGCTGATCCATGGCTCGAAAGGGACAATCAAAATTGCCTATGAAAACACGCCCAAGTAGATTAACTATCAGGGTCTTTTTTTTAAGCAAATAGCCACGACCGGGATTTGCCGGTGGATAATTCAATGGGCGGAGAATAGCAGGTTCGCTCTCCAGGTAAGGAATGATCTCCTTTTGAGCCCAGATATGATTGCCTGTGGTTATGACATCAATTCCAGAATCGAAAAGCTCTTCTGCTGTACCTGGGGTCAGCCCTATCCCACCGGCAGCATTCTCACCATTGCCTACTACGAGGTCAATATTATACTCATGGCGCAAGCCTGATAGGATTTCCTTCACTGCTTTCCTACCAGGCTTGCCGATGATGTCGCCTATTGCCAGTATTCTCAAATCTACTTAGCGTAATCTATCGCCGTAGTCTCCCTTATCACTACTACTTTTATCTGGCCAGGATAGGTCAGGTTTTCCTCTATCTTCTTAGAAATATCCCGAGCCAATCTCACAGCGGTTAAATCGTCAACTTTATCTGGTTTCACCATGACACGCACTTCACGCCCAGCTTGAATAGCAAAAGACTTTTCCACGCCGGGAAAATCGGCTGCTATGTCCTCTAAGTCCTTAACGCGCTTCAAATATTGTTCCAAGGACTCACGTCTTGCGCCAGGCCGCGAACCACTTATGGCATCGGCAGCAGCAACAATAAAGCCCATGACAGTACTAGTCTCTGCCTCGCCATGATGTTCAGCAATGGCTTGAACCACCTCTGGATTTTTATCCCACTGCTTAACCAGGTCAGCACCTATCAGAGCATGCGGGCCCTCTGTTTGATGGTCTATTGCCTTTCCAATATCATGAAGCAGACCGGCTTTCTTAGCGATATTGACATTAGCCCCAATTTCGCTAGCCAACATCCCCGCCAGATGAGAAACTTCGAGACTGTGAAGTAAAACATTCTGACCATAACTGGTACGAAATTTAAGCTGGCCAAGTAGCTTGATTAGTTCAGGATGTAAGCCTGGCACTCCAGCTTCGTAAGCAGCCCGTTCACCCTCACTACGGGCAGTAGCTTCAACCTCTGTTTTGGTTTTGTCTACTATTTCCTTAATTCGGGCTGGATGAATGCGCCCATCAAGGATAAGCTTGCTTAAGGCAAGGCGAGCTACTTCACGCCTCACAGGGTCAAAGCTGGATATGGTAACTGTCTCCGGGGTATCATCGATGATAAGATCAACACCAGTAGCTTGCTCTAAGGCTCGGATATTGCGTCCTTCACGCCCAATGAGCCGCCCCTTCATCTCGTCACTGGGGAGGGAGACAGCGGATATTGTGGTTTCCGAGACAACATCAGTAGCACACCTTTGAACAGCTGTGGCCAGAATACCCCGAACCCTTTCATCGGCCTCTTCCTTTATTTGCGCCTCCCACACCCTAACTTGTTGCGAGGCTTCTTCTTCAACCTCTTGTTTTAGCTCTTGAAACAAGAGAGTTTTTGCTTCTTCACTGGATGTGCCGGAGATGGATTCTAACTTTGCCAGCTGTTTTTCTCTTATTGTCTGAAGTTCAGCTGTTGCCCTCTCAATATCCTCTTTCTTGCTATCTAAATCACGCTCACGTCGCTCTACAGCCTCTACCTTCCGCTCCAGCGCCTCTTCTTTCTGGCCGGCACGCTTTTCTATTCGTTGTATTTCGAGGCGACGTTCCTTGCTTTCCGCCTCGGCAGCCTTGCCAACCTTGATAGCTTCTTCTCTAGCTGCATGGAGTAGCTCATTATACTTGGTTGTTGCCTCATCTAATAAGTTCTGTGCCTCTTTTCTTGTTTTTTGAATCTCCCGCCTGGCTACTAGCTGCCTGATAAAGTACCCAATAAGGATGCCCAAGACAAGAGCAAGGCCACCTATCATGAATGTATAGTCCATCTTTCCTCTTTATTTCGTTGATATAATAGAAACAAAACATTTCATGTTAATAATAACCCTTTGTTGGGTTGGCGTCAACTAACTATGCTGGCAAGCAATATATTGGCTAATTCGCCTTGCATCTCTTAGCGCACTGGGAGAGATACTATATAACCGTTGAACAAAACTCGGGATTGTTGGCCCTGCGGTTTGGTCAGCGTACCTCTACCGACAGCCTAATACCGCTTCTTATTTCTTTCATTTAAGTCAATTTATCGAGCATTTGTGCTACTATATTCTCGACAGTGATATTCTTCAGGTAAATCGAAATAGAGATGGGAAGCAAAGTCAACGAACAGTACACCTCATGGGCAGCCACTTATGATAAAGACAAGGTGAATATATTTACACAGGCAGGATATAGCTACGAGGAATTCATGGTTCGTTTTCTGAAATTATGTAATTTGAGGGCTGGCATGAACATGTTAGACGTTGGCACTGGGACGGGACTCACCGCAATCTCCGTAGCGAAAGCCCTTTTGGGAAATTGCAGAATATTAGGGATTGAGCCAATAGACGCGATGATAGAGAAGGCTAAATCCAACATCAAAAACGAAGAGCTTCAGGACATCATATTAATCAAAAAAGCCTCAGCTGAAAACGTACCAAGTGAAGACCATGTCTATGATTTGGTGACCTGCACCTTCGCTATTCGTCATACCGATATCGGGAAGGCTTTGGCTGAATTCGTCAGGGTTTTGAAGCCTAAAGGCAGGATCGTTATTGCTGATATATACGCACCGGAAAAATGGAGGAGCGTGCTCGGGAAGTTCATGGCCCCTGTTTTCCAGTTTGCATTTAGGTTCAGAAAATACAAAGCTGAAACGAAGTCCAATGTGCTTACTATTGATGAGTGGAGAACTCTACTTGGAGGGTTAGAGTTCATTGTAATCGATATTGTGGAATTTCCAGGCAAGAGAGACCCCCAGTGGGGGATAGGTAGAGCCATAATAGCTATCGAAAAATGATTTCAGGTGTTGGAAGCGTCAACTAACTATGCTGGCAAGCAATATATTGGCTAATTCGCCTTGCATCTCTTAGCGCACTGGGAAATACTATATTACCGTTGAACAAAACTCGGGATTGTGCAATTTACTCACTCCAACGCCCCGCAGCAACACTTGGGAAAATCGAAGATGAAACTCAACAATTTCGTGAGCGACCTCCCATTCATGCCAGCCGCTGTTTCAGAATATCGCGACCTCACTCCACTGATGGCCAGTCGGGATAGATGACTGTAGACGCGGTGTCGGTGCAGCGTATCAGGTATTCAATGAACAAGAGCCGCCGAACAGGCCGGAACTAAAGTAACGGAATAAACGGTACAAATGGGTGATTGACACTTTCCCAAACGTAAGTCATAGTATATATAGCATAGTATGGCATAGCTGAGTAGTTTCAGGAGGATATAAAGAAGGAATATTTTTCGATGTCGAGTAGCCGGGGCTGGAGCCTATTCATCGCAGCTTAGATGGCGACCATGAAAACGAGGACCAGCCCCGTTACTGCGATAAATCGGAGAAGCTAAAAGGGTGGACACATGAGATTAGCGGTCGAAGAAACGGAGACAGAAGACTTATTCGCGACTCTGGCCAACAAATCGCCAGTTGGACTTTGCATCATACAGGATGGAAAGTTTTGCTATACCAACCCCACCTTCCAGAGTAACACCGGCTACAGGGAAGATGAATTGCTGGGCAGGGATTCTCTAGAGATTATCGTTCCCGAAGACAGGAAGATGGTCAAAGAAAACGCCATAAAGATGCTGAAGGGAGAACTCAGCGTGCCAGACCAACTCAGGGTGATTCACAAGGACGGCAGCATTCACTGGGTAGTGAAGTCAGTTTCCCCCGTCCAGTACAATGGGAGACGGGCAACTATGGGGACCTTCGTAGACATCACCGAGTACAAGCAGATGGAGGAGGCGCTAGAAACCGAGAAGAATAAGCTACAGTCACTAATAGATGCCTTAGAATATGGTCTCACCATACAGGATAAAGACTATAACATTATTTATCAAAATACGTTGGTGAGGGGAATTTTCGGTGACCACCTGGGGGAGAAGTGCTACCGAGTCTACGAAGGTAAAAACAAGCTGTGTGATGGGTGCCCGGTAAAAAAGGCGTTTGAGGACGGCAAGTCACACACCTCGGAAAGGAGGGTGGTAGTACCTTCGGGGGAGGTTATCTTCTGGGAGAATACGGCTAATCCCATCAGAGACGCCGGGGGAAGGATTGTTTCCTGTCTTGAGCTTACCAGAGACATTACCGAGCGCAAGCGGGCAGAGGAGGCGCTGCAAGCCGAGAAGAGTAAGCTGCAATCACTAATAGGTGCCATAGAGGATAGCATCAGCATACAGGATAGGGACTATAACATTATTTTTCAGAATGAGCCGTCAAAGATAAGTTCTGGCGGTGACCACCTGGGGGAGAAGTGCTACCGGGTCTTTGAAGGTGAGGAAAAGGTATGCAAGGGCTGCCCGGTAGAAAAGGCATTTAAGGATGGCAAGTCACACACCGCGGAGAGGCAGCGGGTACTGCCCTCGGGGGAGCTCTCCTTCTGGGAGAATACGGCTAATCCCATCAGAGATGCCAAGGGAGAGGTTGTTAGCTGTCTTGAGATTGGCCGGAATATCACCGAGCGCAGGAAGCAGGAGCAGGCGTTGGCTGATGAATTGACTCAGCGCCGTCTCCTCGTTGACAAGTCCCTGGACGGGATAGTCATACTTGATATCGACGCTAAGGTAGTGGAGGCTAACCAGCGCTTTGCCGAGATGCTGGGCTATACCCTCGAGGAAGTCTATAATCTCCACACTTGGGACTGGGATAAAAATTATTCCCGCAAGAAAATACTGGAGATGGGACGGAATGTTGACGAGGAGGGTCTCCACCTGGAGACGAAGCACACCCGCAAAGATGGTTCGGTCTTTGACGTTGATATCAGTATCAATGGGATCATGTGTGGGGGGCAGAAGCTGATCTTCTGCATCAACAGGGACATCACCGAGCGCAAGCGGGCAGAGGAGGAATTAAAGCTGAGGGCACAAATTTTAGATAGCGCTACCGATGCCATTTTTGTGCACGATAACGATGACAATTTTATCTATGTAAATGAGGCGGCTTGCCGAATCCACGGCTACACCCGGGAAGAATTTTTGAAGATGAAGCTCCCTCAATTAATTGACCCGAAGCGCTCCCGTTCCCTTGCTTTAGATAGGCAGATAATGCTGGAGAAAGGCCACCTCGTAGTCGAGTCAGTCCACCTGCGCAAAGATGGCTCTTTACTGCCACTAGAGATACATTCCCGTACCCTTGGATCGGGCAAGGGAAAGCTATTCCTCACCGTGGCTCGTGATATTACCGAGCGCAAGCGGATGGAGGAAGCGCTGCGGGATTCGGAAGAAAAGTTACGGAAAATGTTTGAGTCAGTCACCGAGGGGATATCGGTTGTTGATTTGAAGGGTAAAATCATCGAGGTAAACCAAAAGGCGGTGGAGATGCATGGCTTCAGTTCCAAGGATGAGATTCGAGGGAAAAACGCCTTTGAACTGGTTGCTCCCCGCGACCACGAGAAAATAGCAGCCGAGATGAAGAAAGCTATAAAACAGGGAGCAGTTGGACGCGTCGAATACACCCTGCTCAGGGCAGATGGGTCTGAGTTTCCCAGTGAGTTAAGTACTAATGTGCTGAAGGATGCTTCGGACAATGTGGTTGGTCACATCACCATTGTCAGAGACATTACCGAGCGCAAGCGAGCAGAAGAAGAACGAGAAGCTCTGCTCCAAGACATAAAGAAGAGCAACCAAAAGCTGGAGGGGGCTAACAAAGAACTCCAGGATTTTGTCTATGTCGCCTCCCATGACCTGCGGGAACCGCTTAGGAAGATCTCTTCCTTCGGCTCACTCCTTCAGGATTCGCTGAAGGGAAAACTGGATGAGGACGAGCAGGAAAACCTTGAGTTTATGATAGACGGTTCTCGGCGGATGCAGGATATGATAGACGCTCTGCTTACCTATTCTCGGCTCACCACCAAGGCCAAGCCTCCCCAACAGGTGTTTTTAAATGAGGTAATGGAGGAATTGAAGAAGTTGGAACTGGCAACTTTGCTGGATGAAACTCGGGGAACTATTCATATTCCAGAGCCACTGCCGCCAGTTCAGGCCGACCCGATTCAGATGACCCAACTCTTCCAGAACCTGGTTGGGAACGGGCTAAAGTTCCATAAAGAAGGAATACCCCCGGAGATAACTATCCGTGCCCATGGGGTAGAGAACAAGATGGTTCGGATAGAGGTAGAAGATAATGGAATAGGTATTGATGAGAAATACCATGAACAATTATTCGTCATGTTCAAACGCCTTCATTCCCGAGCACAATATGAGGGAACTGGGATTGGGCTGGCCAGTTGCAAGAAAATTGTAGGGCGTCACGGGGGCAACATTGGAATAAAGTCAACTCCTGGCAAAGGATCAACATTCTGGTTCACGCTGCCAAGAGGAAGTTACCTAAAAGAAAGCTACCTAAAAGAAAGCTAAAGAAAGGAGGTTAATGATGGATGGATTAGCGCCGCTTGTCATATTACTGGTGGAGGATGACCCAGCAGACCAGAAGTTAATTAAGACCTCTCTGCGAAACGAAAAACTGGCTAATGACCT
>Ga0315546_1002459_pt1 | contig 10719 bp, 14 predicted proteins | sample SalMarSW160170MG_FD_203833 | JGI IMG/M metagenome (GOLD analysis project Ga0315546, IMG submission 203833) | Salt marsh sediment microbial communities from the Plum Island Ecosystem LTER, Massachusetts, United States - Salt Marsh Sediment SW1601-170 ... | reverse complement strand
TGAGAGAATTTATAACCATACTTTTTGATAAAGATATCGAACTCCTTTCGAACTTTACTTGCAAGATCTGGATCTATCTTCTTAAACATTTCTCTAATATTCATTGATCTTTGTTTTTCCACCTTTTGTAATTCATTTTCTATTTTGCTTATTCTCGATTGGAAGTTTTTCATAATTTTCTCTCCTTTATCAATTTTTCAATATCAGCTACTCGGGCTTCGAGTTCTTCAAGCTCTCGTGCTTTAAGGGTATAATTAATGATGTCATTGCATATGGATCTTCTTAGGTTATCGGATATTTTCTTATCCAAGAGCTTCACGAGCTGATGAACGGCTGTAATCGTGTTCTGTTTTAAAATATCTAATGCTTCGCTAATAACAATATCCCTTACCTTCTTGATCTCTGCTTTGAAATCGGGATTCTTCAACCAACGGAAAAGTGTGTCTTTAGATAACCTCGCTTTTTTTCTCCCCTCTTCCAAGGTTACAGAGGAAACTAAATGGACTATTGCTTTCAGTTGCCGGTCTGTAAGTCCCTTTTTTTGATTTTGGTCCGTTTTGGTCATATTTGTTACGATTTATTGAAAAAGTTTCTTTTTAATCGTTGTTTTGACACCCTATATGCACCCTATTGATCTTATTTTTGATAATCTCCCAGGAAATTGAATACTTATCTCCTTTGACCTTCAGACTATCTGTCCGATTTCTGCTTTTTAAGGTCCCCCAAAACCTGGTCAACGATAGCGCCTAAATCCTGTTTCTTATTCATGCGGTGACCTTCAAGCCATCTTTCAAACTCACTTCTTTTAACTAGGATCTTACCGCTCACCTTAAAGCAGGGGAGAGCACCTTTGCGGATATAGTCCCGGAGTGTAGGCACAGCCAGTGCAGAATAAGTGGCCAAGCCCTGAAGATCGAAATATTGATCTTTTAAGATTATCCCTGTTTCAAGTATGTTGTCCGGTAAGATCATTACGTTTTGAACCTAAACTCTTTTTCCTTTGCCTGAATATAAGAATTCCTGATACTTATTTACAAAGCAGTTATGGCAAACCATTTTTACCGTTCCCGTCTCATGATCGATTAACGCGTGCCCAAGACAATCTTTTTCCCCACAGTCCTCGCAGGTGATCTCTCTATTTTCATCGATCTTTTCTAAAACCTGTTTTGTATAATCACTTGGTTTCATATCTGCCTGTCAGTAGAGAACAGATTGGTGAAAAGGGGAAATAGGGGAAATATCCCCCATATTATATATAGGACTTCCCCATTTCCCCAATCTCGTGAATTTTTAATAATTTCAATAACTTTAATTGGGGAAGTCCCTTCTTTACTGGGATTACGTGATTTCTTAGTAATATCAATAGTTTGAATTGGGGAAGTGTCGCCTTTTTCCCGTTTCCCGTTTCCCCAATTTGTTTTTTAAATCATTTCCATAACTTAAATGGTGAAGCATCGCCTTTTCAGGAAATGGCCTTTTCATTTCCCCAATCATTATAATGCCTATTTTCAATCGGAATTCTATAACCCTTCGATCTGGCATTTTTACCCTGGGTTTCCAGAATTTGGCGCATTTCAACTGCTTTCCGTATTGCCAGTTTCGCTGTTCGATCTGAGCATTTCCTTCTCTCCATGATAGTTTTAATGAATGTGCTTTGGTTATCCACTATACAGCCCAGGTCTTCTTCTAGGATTTCTCGAACCACCTGTGGTGGAACGATGGTATTTTCTTCAATGTATCTATGAATGAAAGTGTCTGGATTACGTTCGACCAAAAACGGCTTAGGCATGGCCCCATCTCGGACCTTTGTAAACTCAATTTTCCTGATTTCCTTTTCCTCGTGTGGTTTTCGGGTTATCGCAATAACAGTGTAAGGCCAGTCCGTGATGGAGCTCGCCCCCCTGATGCGGTAACTAGTTGCTGTGATATTTTCCCCTGGTTTACCGAAATGGTGGATCAAAACACATGAAGTTTTTAAGCAGGCATTTATATTAGACAACACGTCGAGGATGTCCCTCATTTGAACGTTGTCGTTTTCCTTCCCCGAATGGAGGTTACTCAGGCAATCGTAGATGACTACTTCAGCCCCTGATTCCTTCACTGCCTGGCGGAGCCGTTCCCGATCCCGCTTTAGGGTTAAATCGTATTGGTCCTCCCTGTTTGCTATCGTGAGGCGGTTTCCAAGTGCGCCCCTCTCGATATTAAGGCCTTTCATCATCCTCTTGAGACGCCCTTGCTCTGTCCGTTCACTATTCTCCCATTGGAAGATACAAACGTTTCGCGCCTTGGGGACGTGAAAACCCTTCCAATCCCAACCCACAGCAAGGTGAATAGCAAGTTCGAGGCGGAGAAGGCTTTTCCCCACTCCAGATTCCCCCGCAATCAAGATGTGGCTATTCCATGGGAAAATGCCTTTTTCTATGATAGGAAGATGATCCTCGCGGGGGAGATCCAGGATGTCGTCAATACTGAAGAATTTTTTAGGAGGTGTCCAAATAGGGGCTGCCGCCATTTTTTCAAGCAGTTTTTCCTTCGGGTCATCGTGTAACAAAATGAAATCCGAAACATCAGCACCTTCTTCGAGCTCATCGAATCGAATGATTTTTACTTCTTTTGCTTTGCCGTAAATCTGGCGGGCAACTGCTAAGGCACTCTCTTCCCCGGGTTCGTCATTGTCGGCAAAAATATAGACTTTTTTGCCAGCGAGAGGATCAAGAATTTTATATTTTTTTTGGAGATTCACCAATTCTTTCTCAGTTTTTGCACCTCCTGGCAATGTGGTCGATATGAATTTTAATGCGCGACAGTTCTCTGCGTCTTTCTCTCCTTCGCACAGTATGGCATAAGAATACTCAACTACCTCCGGTAGCCGGTATAGCACCTGACGGATGCCGGCTATCTTCTTCTCGCCTTTCGGTCCTTCTTGCCAGAACTTCTTTGGGTTGTTTTGCTTGCATACTGTGAATAAAGTTTGGCCATCCTCATCGACGTAAGGATATTTGATGACGGGGTTTTCACCTTTATCTTTTTTTATGGATGACTTTTTATTCGCATGACCCTTAATTTTATGCTCTTTCTCAGTAGCCCGTGCCGCTTCCTCAAAAGACATTCCGTCTAAATCTCTTAGTAATTGAATATCGTCACCCTTCCAGCCGCAACCCCTGATGCAGTGGGCCTTATCTTCCCCCGGCCAGATTATGAAACGATCCGTACCACCACAAAAAGGACAAGGACAAGAGTATTCCTGGCTGGTTTTCTTCTTAAGGGTGAACCCTCTGTCCTTGAGTATTTCCGTGATCATTGTCTAACGCCTCTTTGAAGATTTCACTCGGGACAACATTCAAAACCTCGCTAATTTTCAACTGCTCACCAGCATCAAGATTAAATCGGCCATTGATGCTGAGCGAAATGTAGCTGGCCGGGATCCCTGTCATTGCTGCCAGCTTCCTTTGGGTAAGACCCCGGCGAACAATCTCTGATTTTAAATTAAGGTTTTTTCCCATTTTAATCCTCCTCAAAATGACCAATAAAAAAGCCTCTTTAGATGGTTTAATCCATCCAAAGAGGCTTTCGCGTTTTTGGCTTACCCTGTATCGAGTCCTTTTATGGAGCGGATACGAGCGTCTATGTTATTTTAATACTTAATATGATAGTCTTGTTAAAACTGAAAGTCAAGAATTTTTTCAACAAATTACTTAATTATAATTTAAATCCCACATTACCCAAATCCCTTTTATCACTTAATTATGAAAGGCCACTATTTGATCCTACAAATTCTAAAAAGACGTTTAGATTTTCTCGGACAATTATGATATATTTTGATAATCTATCCCGGATGAATATTATAGGCTTGAAATACCAATTATAATGAAATTGACTCTCCAGAACCAGATACAGTGGCAAGAAGTCCGTAATTCAATTTTTTTAGTTATTATTTCTTTAGCTAAACTATAATTGAGGAGTCCTACCATGCATAAAGCCTACCTACTGATCTCTTTCTTTATAATTCTTATATGTTTTGCCTGCGGAAACGACAGCACCGTTCCAGCCACGCCTCAACAAAGTTCACCTCCTACCGATGCAGAAACCATTGAAGAGACGCGGATGGGTACCGCTCGCTTAGGGGAGACACGGCTTGAATAATCCATAAGAAGCTAGAAAGGAGGTTATATAAGATGAGACGATTTATTATGGCTTTGACAATACTATGTATGGCATTTATATATATGCCGGTCCTTGCCGATGATCACCCACCTTACCTTCAAGAAGGTGATCTAGCATCTGCTGATTTTTTTAATGATTGGTTTGAAACCTTCGCCAAAGGTTTGGGCGAAATAACACCGCAGGATCTTTTAGGAATATGGGATGCTGTGTCTGTGAGTAATGATGTTTCTATGAGTAATTTAAGTTCCCTGTGGACAAACGTAGATAATCTTTGCATAGTATTAGAAGGAAGCACTGTAACATTTAAAGATGATAGCGATGGAACTTATTCTCTTGAAACTTCTTATCCTAATCCGTTTAGCTGTTACTCTTATAACGAAGATTCTTATCAATCCAATTTCAATATAATTAATAATTTATTGGTAATGGAAGATGGTGTTGAATATGACATTACTTATATAAATAAAACGAAATATATTCTAACATTTACCGAAAAAATGAATACATGTGTTCCGGCCTCTATTAAACTTACCAAGATCAATCCACCGCCGGATATACCGAGCTATTTAGCTCTAAATCTAAATGGCGACGATGTGGAAGTATCCTGGACGGATAATTCCGATGATGAAAAAGGATTTAGGATATATAGGCGGGATGGCCTCGATAACGAATTCCTTGAAATTGGCACAGCAGCCGAAAATGAGACTTTTTACACAGACACCCCAGGAACAGGAAAATTCTATTACAGGGTATTTTCTTATAATGATAATGGCGAAAGCCTTTTTGGATCGAACATAGAAGTGATTGAAATTACTGGTCAGTAATAGCAGTAAGATACTTTCAGATAAATGAAACTGAGCTGAGCAAGAAGACTACTGCTACAATTCTTGAACTGGATATCCCATAAGCACATTATTACATTATGTAGTCTAAAACAAACCGAAGGCCCTGGAATTATAATCCTCTCCACATGTCCGTAAAAATGCTATGATATTTTTCACATCGGACAGCATCAATCAGAACTAAGAAAACCGTTCTTATCTTTCATCGATATTAGACCCCTGACTATTTCGACCATAGACAACCGCTGATCAACCGGCAGTTCTTGAGCGCGCCTTAATATAAAAACTGTACATTCCAGTGCTGAGAGTATCGTTTTATTGTCTTCATTGATTGCTTTTTGAAATGTAGAGAAGTCCATGCGACCAAATACCTCCAGTATTGAAGTTTCCAGCTGAAGTTAGGTTGGTTGCGATTTATGTGCCAATGGAAGGGTTTTAGGATTATTTTATCCTTCAAGAATAGCAACCCCCATTGACAGGGGTTCTTAGCGCTCTTGTTGACTTGGTTTTAATAAGGTGAAGGCAAATAACGATTTTGAAATGACCAATTTTCTGTGCACGAATGCACCTTTTTATGGTGTTTTTGAAGGGGTAATGGCAATATTAATTGCTATCTTAAATCTTATCTTATTGAAAATTTAGTGGTTCAGATTATTTTGGGAACAGACTTTGTATAACTCAGACATATCAAAGATTTTTGAGGTGGTTGAAATGCTTGTGTATTGGCAAGATATACATACTTTTAGATTAGAAGAAATTTGGAATAACCAGCCCACTGGATTAAAAGAGATTAAATTACCTTTTTAAAATTATCCGGCAGCCGGATAATATTGATAATTACCGCGAAAAGCATGTGTTTTTGCAATTTTCAAATGGCATATTTATGTTCTAAAAATGATTTATCAAACTGTAATTATTAAATTTATTCTATTTTTGTCTTTTCTCAATAATTTTGATACAAATGTCTGAACTTTTAAGAAACCCAAATTATACGTTTTCCGGATAATATATATGTTCGGTGTCTCTAAATTGGTATGTTCGAAACACATATATCCATATGTGATCAGAGAGGGAAATATCCTAAGGTAACCGTTCTTCTCGACGTTTGTGGCTACTCTTATTATAAAAATATCCCTCTTTATTTACAGATCTTTAACAGGGGCAATTTGGACGAATCGCTAAAGGCTCCGAGTTGCGAACTTATGTATGCAGCATTTCTGATTACAAGAAGGAGTTTCCCTGCATACAGTTTTTTCCCTTACGGTAAAGCAACCATAGTTTTTAAAAGTACGACTAAACCAGACTTGTCTAAAGTGCTTACAAAGGTAAAAGGCATTTTTAGTGGGAAAAGAACCATTCCCATCTTATACAATCCCTATAAACCTGGAAAATCAAATTTTGAAGAAGCACGAGAGAAAATAAATCGAATACTTTCTAAACTGGAATACATCAATCTCTTTCACTGCAAACGGATTCCATTTCACAAGCAAGTTGAGTTATGGTCACAAAGTTTCCTATTTTCTGATCATAAGCCATCACCGATTGCGGTAAAGAGATATTTTAATGTTTTTCAACGATCTTCTAGATATATTCGCATAGCTATTCACTATTTCGTTACTGCTTCAAGGCTTATTCAAAACGATTTTATCGAAAATGGCGGCTTAAATTTACAATTGACTGTTGAGGCATTGATTCGTGATTTTATGGAATTCCATTCTATTCGTAACAAACGAACGGCGTCTCAACGTTTTCAGGATTCTGTGCTTTTACCATACGCGCATATGGAGGCCTTAGTTGATTTGTATGATTCTCGGAACCTATTTCTTGCTCACATTGATGAGGATATGTATACGGAAGAACAAAATATTGGTGACCCAGATAGATATTGTTATGAGCATTATGAAAGTGTCTCATGGCTTATTACGAGATATATAAAATATAAACAACGCACCGAACATCGGCATTCAGCGGATCACTGAAAAACGCGCCCGCTGATGCCAAGCGTTAAGTGCCTTTCACTCCGATGATTAAGCCATGGAAAAGAAAAAGGGGAAAATATTAGGGGATCATAAAAAGGTTGGTTCCAAATTTATTCCCCCGATGAGCCAACTGGGTATGACTGAAGTCAGTTATGTGAATCAGATTTTTCCAGAAATCATTTGGATGGGCTTGTTAAACAAGAGGGAAGGTTATCATACTGGTATTAGAATTGTTGAGTTCATGGCCAAAAAATCTATTGAGATTAAGAATACTGAGAAATTTGTGAATTTTTCTCTTGCAAGTTCTTATACACTCTTAGGTGCAGATCAAAAAAATCAAATTGTCGCTGAGCTCAAGAAAAATAGCTTTTTACCAGTTCTTCAAAAGTCATTAGCTCCTCTAACTTGCTTATACGAAAGGTTTCCAATGGCATTCCTCGGACCTCCTGATGATCATAATAGCAAGGAAACCATGTTGACTATCATTAAGGAATGCATATCGGATTGCATTAATAAATACGAACAACCTGGAATGGTTATGCAGGCAACTGTTATGTATATCCGAGGAATTACAGGTGGTTTATACTTCACCAATAATATAAAGCCTCCAAACTTGGATAAAATAATTACTGATTTTGAATCAGATGAAGGCAAAAAAGCTGCTGCCTCAGTAAGAGCTTTCGTAATGTCTGAATATATGCCTATGGAAGGGAAAAGATCCGACGAGTGGTCACGTTCCTTTTGGAACCAAGGCTACAAAATTGACAAATGCCAATTCCCGTGGGACAAAAATGAGTAAAGAAAATAATGACAAAGAAAGCCTATTAATGTTTATGGACAAATACTGTTCATTGATCATTGAAGGATTTCGTGAACGTTGGAAAAAATGGGAAATAGAAATCTATGATTCAGAAACTTATGAAGCTATTGGGGGATTACTGTCTAGGCAAGTTACGCTTTCAATGAGTCTTGCTTCTGCCCCACAAATTTGGAATGGACATGTTGCCCCGCTACTTTTGAGAGCCATGACTGATGTTCATATTACATTAGCCTGGATTTTGCTGGACCCAAAAGAAAGAGCTAAAAAATATATCCTCTATGGTTTGGGTCAAGAAAAACTCTACATAGAGCATCTCAAGACTGAAGCGGTTGCGGAAGACAATCGGATGAATCATATGATTGAAGTTCGGGAGTCGTGGCTCAAATCCCAACGAGCCGATTTTTTAACAGAGGTAAATGTAGGTAACTGGGCAGGCTTAAATACACGCGAAATGGCTTCTGAGGCTGATTGTCAAGGGTTATACAAATATGCCTATACACCTTTCAGTGGTGTTGCCCATAATATGTGGCAACATATCAGCCGCTATAACTTGGTGCCATGCAATAATCCTCTGCATAAGTTCCACAAAGTTGCTGATGTTTTGGATGTTCCCAGCGACCCAGATTATGTTTATAGATCAGCAAAATATGTTGATAGATCTTTCGAGGCATTCGATAAAAAGTATAATTTACCGATTTCCACTCCTATGCCGCATGACTGGTTTGTAGAGGAATTTATAAAAATTAATAAAAAACCAATTGAAGACAATTTGGAAGCAATAGACACCGGCACTTAACAAAAGGATTCAGTCTGACACAAAAAGCCAGGGCACTTTTTGCCATAAATCGGAAGATACGGCTGGCTTTTTGTGCACCTGATCTTGGTCGTTAAGGCAAAAAGGTAAAATGACACAAAGTCCATTACGTTTGATAAAAAGATGCTCTGAATATATTCCATTGGAAGATATCAATCGGATGCCAAAAGGATTACGTGGGATATATGTTTTATATAATTATCGTCGGCGTCTTAAAGCTTATGATGTTGTTTACGTTGGTATGACCTTAATAGGGAAAGGTGGAATAAGGGGTAGAGTTAAAGGGCATCGTAGGTGGAAAAAAGGTCTTTGGACTCATTGCTCAATTTTTGAAGTATGGGATAATGTTCGTGATGATGAAATCATAGAGTTAGAGGGTCTTTTTCGTCATATTTACAGGTACGATTCACGTGCAAATAAATTAAATAAACAACGTGGTTTTAAAAAACTAAGGATGGTGAGAGACTCCAATTTCTGGGATTGGAATAATGGGATGCCTTAACAAGGCAGTTGAGAGGGACTGGCTATTAAGATGGCGTGCTGAGTTTTCGGTGATAAAAATATTCTTCTTTATATTACAATAGTTGCCATAAACCCGCCAGCCCCTCACCGCCGCCGTTATACAAAATGAGGATGAGACAATGTCTGAAAATGAGAAATCCTTGGTGGAAAAAGTTAGAAGAGCGGCTATTAACAATCCCGGCGAGCATATTCTGAACGTTCTCAAAGCTGGATTGGCAACAGCTCCGTTTTGTGGCGGAATAGCTTCATTGATGAGCGATTATATACCATCATCTAAAATGAGGCGATTGGAGGAATTTGCAGAACAACTGGCTAGAGATTTGAATGAGTTAAAAGATCGAGTTAACCAATCAAAAATACTATCAGATGAATTTGCATTCATCTTTGAAAAGTGTTTTAGAGGAGTAGCGGAAAATTATCAGGCTGAGAAACTTGAATCGTTTAGAGGTATTTTATTAAACACGGCCATTGGATCTAACCTATCAGAAGATGAGAAAGAGTTCTTCTTAAATCTTGTGACTAATCTCTCGGTTCTTCACATACAAATACTTAAATTCATGACCGAACCAATGTCTTATCTTGCTGCTCATGGAATTTCACCTAACCGCATACAAGGAGGATTTTCGGATTTTTTCCCTATCGCAATACCAGGTGTCGATTTAGAGGTCATTAAGTCAGCATTTGGTGATCTTCATCAATATGGTTTTATCAATACCGACAAAAGCATCTTTGCAACTATGACATCAGGTCAAGGGTTACATCTACTGGGGAATCGTGTAACCCAGGTGGGAAAAAGATTTGTAGACTTCTGCACACGTCCTAAATAGATTACCCGAATCCGTTTAACGACCGGGTGCACCGGATCGGCGGGAAAGGGCACCCGCCTCCCGGTGATTCAGGTGTTGGGTGAAGCGAAAAGATGAAACACATCTCACACAAAATTTCTGGGGTTCCCTACGGTAAGAGCAAGACCAGAGGTGACATTGAAGCCCCCAAGAAATGGACGCAATCGGTCATTGATCAGACCAAGCACCTGCCGAAGGTTACAGAAGCTTGTATTCTTCGCGTGACCTTTTTGCTCCCGCCTAACAAGTTCCCGAAGGATCTGCCGTATGGGCCTGACTTGGACAATCTTATGAAGCGATTCTCGGACGCATTGAACCAAACGATCTTCAGTAATACAGAAGGCAAGGACTCATGCGTAGTTGAGATGAGCGTAATGAAGACTATGGTAGACTCCGAATTTGAGTCGGGAGCTTTACTGGAGGTCTTGCCGATCAAGATCAAATGACACCGAGCAAGCGGCTCCATGCGACAGCTAATAGCTGCGCCTGAGCCTTATCGTTATCCGATGGGTGAGTTTTAGGACGACGAAATTGTTAAGGATACCAGAAACAATCATTAGCGACTTCTCAATATATTGTATACGCCGGATCGCGGCCAAAATTACAGATCACTGCTATTAAAACGTAACAAAATGATAGTTGACTCTTAGTTGGTTGAAGTTCATTATCTGTCTGATTTTTCTATTAAAAAGGAAAAGGAGGCAGATATGCAATGGGAACAATTATCGTTTGT
>Ga0315546_1002458_pt1 | contig 10721 bp, 9 predicted proteins | sample SalMarSW160170MG_FD_203833 | JGI IMG/M metagenome (GOLD analysis project Ga0315546, IMG submission 203833) | Salt marsh sediment microbial communities from the Plum Island Ecosystem LTER, Massachusetts, United States - Salt Marsh Sediment SW1601-170 ... | reverse complement strand
GAATCATAAAAGATGTCAAAATAGGCCCTTCAAGTGTAATTGAGGGGGTAAACAAACTGGAGAATGGCTCAATCAATAGTTGTGCGGAGGACCCTGTTTATATGGGACCCGGAGTTTTTGCAGAGGATTTCATCGTCAGCTCCGGTGCGAAGATTAGCGACGGCACAATAATATCCAAATGTTTTGTGGGCCAGGGGACGGAATTATCCAAGCAGTATTCTGCTGAAAATTCGGTATTCTTCGCAAACTGCGGCGGCTTTCACGGCGAGGCCTGTGCCATATTTGCAGGGCCTTATACCGTTACACATCATAAATCGACACTGCTGATTGCAGGATTGTTTTCCTTTTTAAATGCCGGCAGCGGGACGAATCAGAGCAATCATATGTATAAGCTCGGCCCTGTTCACCAGGGCATTGTCGAGCGCGGCTCGAAGACCGCAAGCGATTCGTATATGCTCTGGCCGGCAAAAGTGGGTGCTTTCACCGTGGTAATGGGCAGGCATTACAGGAATTCTGATACCTCGGATTTGCCTTTTTCATACCTGATTGAGCATGAGGATGAAAGTGTCCTTGTGCCGGGTGTGAATTTGCGCAGCGTGGGAACCGTCCGGGACGCTCGGAAGTGGCCGAAAAGGGACAAACGCAAAGACCTAAATAAACTGGATTATATAAATTTCAAGCTTTTAAGCCCATATACGATTCAAAAGATGCTTAACGGTCGTGAGCTGCTTACGAATATCAAATTAAACTCCGGCCAAACGAGCGATTACTTTATCTACCACAGTTGCAAGATTACAAATTCATCGTTAGGCAGAGGTATTAAGCTGTATCAGGTTGGTATTGATAAGTTTCTGGGTAATTGTTTGATTAGCCGATTGAAAGACGGGCATTTCGCCAATGTTGACGAACTTCGAGCCGCTCTGAAGCCGGATACTGATACAGGGGTGGGGAAATGGGTGGATTTGGCCGGCCTGTTCGCACCGGAACAGGTCGTGCAGAAGATGCTTGGAGATATCGAAGCCGGAACTATAAACACCCTTGAGCAGGTTACACAGGCATTCAAGTCAATGTATGATAATTACCCGGCTTACGAATGGACCTGGGTGGTGAGCGTTGTGGAGGGGCAATTGGGCAAGGGAATCGATAAGATAACGGCGGACGACGTCATTGAGCTGACAACAAGATGGAAAGAAGCTGTGATAGGACTTGACAATATCCTTCACAGCGATGCGGGAAAGGAGTTTGCCGATACCGCACAGATTGGATTTGGCATTGACGGAGGTGAGGGAGTCAAACACCGGGATTTTGCGGAGGTCAGAGGGACGTTTGAAACAAACGACTTTGTTGCTGAAATCAAGAAACACATTACAGAAAAAACTCAGCTTGGTGATGAGCTTATAGGCCGTATGGAAAAATTGCGTTCCCGCCTAAAGGCGAGGTCTCGCCAGGGGCGGAGTTAAAAATCAATTTAGACAAGGAGAGAACTATGAGAGTAATTATTGAGCCAGATTACGAATTAGCATCCCAATGGGCTGCCAATTATGTTGTCAAGAGAATAAACGGATTCGGCCCGGGTGATTCCAAGCCATTTGTGCTGGGCCTTCCCACGGGTTCTTCGCCGCTGGGGATGTATAAAAAGCTGATAGAGCTTAACAAGGCGGGAAAGGTAACGTTCAAGAATGTCGTTACCTTTAATATGGATGAATATGTGAACCTTCCCGAAGACCATCCTGAAAGCTACCACAGCTTTATGTGGAACAATTTTTTCAGCCATATAGATATAATCAGGGAAAATATCAACATTCTAAACGGCAATGCAGCCGACCTGCAGGCCGAGTGTGCAGGTTACGAGCAGAAGATAAAAAAGGCAGGAGGCGTTAATCTCTTTGTCGGCGGAATAGGTCCTGACGGCCATATAGCATTTAACGAGCCCGGCTCATCACTATCATCGAGAACGAGGGTGAAAACGCTGACTTACGATACTATAATCGCTAATTCACGATTCTTTGGTAACGACGTCAACAAAGTTCCCAAAACCGCTTTGACCGTGGGTGTGGCGACTGTTTTGGATGCTGAAGAGGTTTTGATAATCGTCAACGGCCATAACAAGGCGCGTGCTTTGCGGGAAGCTATTGAGGGTGGCATAAATCATATGTGGACAATCAGCGCCCTGCAGATGCACCCAAGGGGTATTATTGTCTGCGATGAGCAGGCAACGGATGAGCTGAAGGTGGCGACCGCCAAATACTTCAAGGATATTGAATCGGCCAATCTCGACCCGGCAACACTCTTAACATAGCACATATGTATTTGGAGCATTAGATGCTTTTAATAGTTTTGTTCAGAAAGAACCGCACTGGCAAAATTCTCTAATACCAATTGTATTTAATACTTGCGCTACTGTCATTTCGACCGAAGTGCTGCAGAGCAGTCCGAAGCGGAGAAATCTTTTTTAATAGATTTCTCGATTCACCTTTGGCTCTCCTATGGAGTCCTTATGGACGCTCGAAATGACAAATATGCGCATTAACTTCCTACAATTGGTATAACTCCTGTTTTGTGAACATATTTTTGCAAACATTTTCGCTGACTCCAACTTGTTTCTCGAAGCCGATTGAGCAGAGCGCTTCAGGCAAATAGTCAAATCTTCAGCCAAAGTCGCCTCCCAAAAGTGTCGATAAAAGAGCCGTATCAACCCCGCTCTTGTCTTCGACAAGAAGACACGGGGGTTCATTTGGCCTATTGGCACTTTTCAAGCCGAATAAAGAGAAAAGGGCTGGATGGAGGAGATTGTGAAAGAGGAACTCCAGCCCCTTTCTGGTTTTGTTGAGTCTAAAAAGTGCTTTGTTGTGTGGCCAAAGCAAATCACCCAGCTTTATTGTTATCGGCACAGCACCTGATTTTTGTCCGTAATTAAAACCGCCTGATTTGTGACAGACGCACACCACCGCAACAATCAACTCTGTGAATGAGGTAGGTGCTGGTATGAAAAATGCGTTATGTATGATAAAAGTCAGGTGCCGCCTCACCACCTCTCCGCCCTGAAAGGCGTTTAGCGGCACCCGTCCTTTTGCATACTATCATAAAGCCGATATTTGTCTATTGTGGAAATTACTGCTTTTGCGGTGCGAAAACCATCTTTAGGCCAAAATGTGGCTGCCCTGTTGTGAACGGCTTGTCTTACGGAAAACTCCCGAAAATCCTTGCCATCGGCCTGCCAATTTAGGTATATTCAAACAAGAATAAATGAAAAAGTATCGCCGTTTCCAATCAAATGATGTAACTGTCATTCCGGCCTTGAGCCGGAATCCAGGCCCGACGGATAATGGATTCCCGCTTGCGCGGGAATGACAAAAAAAGCAGGGATGGCAAAGCAATCGCAGGAGTAACAAAAGTGAAAGTTTCTTTTTAGAAACGGCGGCAGATAAGTAAATAACTCAGAACGGCTTACTCAAATACGGATTATAAAAGTCAAAAATGATTGTCGGTGTCCTGAAAGCTCAATTACATCTGCAGGGCGTAGCTTCGCTGAAGCAGAAGCGCAGCATCGTTAAAAGTCTGACCGGCCGGCTAAAAAGCAGATTCAACATCTCCATTTCCGAGGTTGACCATCAGGACAGCAAAACGGCAGCCGTCATTGCGATTTCATTGGTGTCGAATGATAACACCTTCATCCATCAGCAGTTCGACGCAGTCATAAAGTTTATGCAAAATGACGGCCGATTCTACCTCGGTCAAATCGAGAGAGAGACATTCGGTGTATAATCCGATACCCTCATCCTGAGCTAACTAAAACGCCGCACGCTAAATAAAAACCCTGTCGATAACGAATCTCGCACTGAGGAATATATCGACCACCGTAGCCGAGCAGATTATCAACCATCTCAGGTAGCCAAGGCGTTTTTTCGCGCAAAGAATAAGGAATATCACACCCACCGCCAGTGCGCCTAAAATATATAACTTTGCGGTATCGATGAGCAGCCGCGCCGCACCATTGCCCAGCCCCGCAAATAAAAATAAATACCGCGTCGCAATAAGAAATGTCACGATAGTCAGGACGCCCATTAGGATAACGGTTGCAAGAACCCATTTTCTATCGGAGAAGCTCGCCAGGGCAAAGCCCTGCATCCCCTCTCCTATGAGCACCGAGCAGCACAGAATGGGAATTGTAAGCCAGATAATCGGGCTTACCTTCGTGAACAGCAGCAATTGATGTGCGAAAAGAGCAAACACCGAGCCGAGAACAATAACTGCAATTATGCCTTTTCTTTGAGCCGCCAGCAGCAAAGAAATGCCCATAATCAGCCACGCCACAGGAACGTGATAAAAACCGACCAGCGTTCTACCCCGGCTGGCTGCAACAAGCGGCGCCAGCAGACCAAACAGGTCGGATAAACGGACTCTGGTTTGTATCGAAATCGGAAATATTCGCTGGTGCTCCGTCACTCGAAAGAACAGCACTATCGTCACAAAAGGAAGAGTCGAAAGGAACACACTCATCCAGTGCCATTTTCGGTTCTGCATAAGTGCTGCGGGGCAAAACAGCCACGGTATCGCCGCCGCCAGCAAAGTTACCGATGGATGGTATTTAACAAGCCCGAGCATATATGGCCCGAAGCCGTAAATCGCCCCGGCAAAAATCGAGCCGATATAGGAGCCAACCCACCGTCGGCTCAACAGATAGCAGCCAAGACACGCAAGGCAGAGATTCACCGGCAGCAAATATTGAATGCCATTGAAACGCTTGAAGTGCGGCAGAAACAAATACACAGCAAGGCCGGCATAGATAACCACTGCCGCTATAAACCTGCAAAACACAAATTTAGACGTTTGAGAACTTCGCAAATCCGTTTTAGAGTGAAACTTTTGTTTCTCTTGCCTTCTCTTTGGATGGCTTCTTTAATTCAACTATATCTATCGCTGATTTCGGATGCTTTGCTTTAGGGTATTGCCCCGTCCAGCAATAAAGGCACAGATTCTCTTTTGGGCGCCCGATGGCCTTGACCATATCATCTACAGTCTGATACCTCAGTGTCGTTACACCGATATCTCTGGCTATCCATTCAACCATCTTTTTATATTTTTCACTGTTGGAATCTATATATTCAGACACATCTTCGATATCCCGACCTTCTATGCTGCGAATCGCCTTGCGAGCGGCAAGCTCATCTATACTGCGGGTGGAAAGATTAAACCTGCACGGGAACATCAAAGGCGGACAGGCGACCCTTATGTGAATCTCTTTAGCGCCGCAGTCCCAGAGTTTTTTGATTGTAAAGTTCTTAAGCTGCGTGCCCCGGACAATAGAGTCCTCACATACCACGATACTGTTGTCCTTGATTACTTCTTTTATGGGGATGAGCTTCATCTTCGCAATATGGTCACGTGTCTGCTGTGTGGGCGGAGTATAGCTTCTGCCGTAACCGGGCGTGTATTTAACAAGAGGGCGCCTGAACGGCCTGCCGGATTCCATCGCATATCCCAAACCATGAGCGATTCCAGAGTCGGGAATCCCCGAAACCACATCAACCTCGATGTCCTCATCGCGTCTTGCAAGGTATCTGCCGCATCTTTCCCTGACTATTTCAACATTTATTCCCTCGTAGCTTGATGCTGGAAAGCCCGTATATATCCAGAGAAAAGCACATATATGGTTGGCATTTTTTGCGCCGGGACTCCTTTGTACTATCCCTGCCTCATTCATCAGAATTATCTCTCCCGGCTCAATATTTTTCACTATCCTGTAATTGGAATTTGGAAAAGCGCTTGTCTCAGCGGTAACCGCCCAGCCGTCGCTGCGTCTGCCGATACTAAGAGGCGTGTGGCCCAGCCGGTCTCTCGCCGCGTATATCCCGTCTTTATGCAGCAGTAAAATCGAACACGAGCCCTCAATGACATCAAACATCTTCTCTATGCCGTCAACGATACTGTTTCCCCTATTTATCAATTTCGCTATCAGTTCCGGCGTATTAACTGTTCTTTTGCTTACCTCGCTGAATGATACCCCTTCGCGCAGCAGTTTCTCTGCCAGCAGCTCTGCATTTTCTACAAATCCGCTTGTTACAATACAAAAAGGCCCGAATTTTGAATTCAGATAAATCGGCTGCTCATCGTAATCACTGATGACGCCGATACCCTTGTTGCCGTTCATATATTTGTAATCATCGTAAAACTTCGACTTGAACTGGCTCTGGCTCAAATTATGTATCTGGCGGGAAAAACTCTCTCCGAGGACCGCTATGCCCCCATACTCTGTTCCCAGGTGCGAATGATAATCTGTGCCGTAAAAAAGTGTTTCTACACAACCATCTTTCGAGACCACTCCAAAAATGCCGCTCATATTGTGCCTCCTGTGCGATATGTTTGAAAGTTTCTATTGCTCCAGCCCCCTTGTAACATATTTATATCACTTTGCGTAAATTCAAGCCCAAAAATCACGTCATCCGGCATTCCGGCAGAGTTGCCGGAATGCCGGATCATTTAAGTATTACTTTACCGTTGCCGGTGGTGATTCTTCCAATTTTATAGACCTTCTCGCCAAATCTGGTCAACTTCTCTGCGATGGAATCTGCGAAGTCCTCAGCCACTATCAGGACAAAGCCGATGCCCATATTGAAGACCCTGAACATCTCCTCTTCTTCGACAGGGCCCGCTTTCTGCAGGAACGTAAATATCCTGTGTTTTGGCCAGCTCTCTTTCTTTATAACCGCATTGCAGTTTTTCGCCAGTACCCGTGGAATATTCCCAACCAGTCCTCCGCCGGTTATATGCGCCATTCCGTGAACGACTTTTTTGACCTTATACTGGCTTAGTAATTTCACTATCGGCCGAACATAAATCCGCGTCGGTTCGAGCAGCACATCGCCAAGAGCAGCTCCGCCAAGCTCATCCAAATTGTCCGTTACCTTCAGCTTTTTCTTTCCCGTCGGCTTCGCCGAACGAGGCGAGTTGAAACATATATTTCGGACAAGTGCGTAGCCGTTCGAGTGCAGCCCGCTCGAAGCCAGGCCCAAAATAACATCGCCGGCCCTCACGTTATTTGCCGTAATGATTTTTTTCCGTTCCACAACCCCGACTGCGAAGCCCGCCATATCAAAGTCGCCTTTTGAATACGTATCCGGCATCTCAGCGGTCTCTCCCCCGATTAGAGCGCAGTCCGCCTGTCGGCAGCCGGCCGCTATGCCCTTAACCATCTCGGCTATTATCTTCGGCTCGAGCTTGTGAACGGCAAGATAATCGAGAAAAAACAGCGGCTCAGCGCCCTGGACGAGCATATCATTGACATTCATCGCCACGAGGTCTATCCCGACAGTGTCGTATTTTTTCATCTCGGCGGCGATCTGGACCTTGCTGCCGACCCCGTCTGTGCAGGCCACAAGCACGGGATTTTTGTAATTTTTTTTGAAAAGCCGTTCGTCATAGTCCAGCCGAAACATCCCCGCAAAGGCATTTTTGGATTCGATTACCCTCGGCCCGAACGTGCTGGCAACAGCAGAATAGATTTCATCGACCATCTGGTCTGCGGCATCGATACTGACACCCGATTGTTTATATGTAATATATTTACTCATATAAACTGAGAGCTACTCGCTATTCTTCTTCGTCGAACATCCGTAACTGATACCGCTCCAGAGAAAACTTGTTGGCAGCGGCATCCGGCTCAACAGGGTATTCGCCTGTCCAGCAGGCGGTGCAATAATGGTCGCCCGGCAGAGCCGCACAGGACAGCATCCCTTCCAGCGACATATAACCGATGCTGTCAACTCCAAGAAAATCTTTAATCTGCTCCAGGTTGCGATTATTCGCCAGCAGCTCCTCTTTAGTTGGAAAATCCACTCCGTAAAAACAAGGAAACCTCAACGGTGGACAGCTTACCCGCATATGGATTTCTTTTGCCCCGGCTTCACGCAAAGACCGAATCTTGCCCCTCGTGGTTGTGCCGCGAACGATTGAGTCATCTACGACAACGACACGCTTTCCATCCACAACCTCTTTTACCATTGCCAGCTTGAGTTTGACCTGCAGCTCTCTTAATTTCTGCTCCGGCGAGATAAACGTTCTGCCTATGTAATGGCTCCTGACCATTCCCATATCAAACGGTATCCTGCTTTGTTCTGCATAGCCAATCGCCGAAGATGTCCCCGAGTCCGGCACCGGTATTACCACATCCGCATCAGCCGGCTGTTCTGCTGCTAATTGCCGTCCGAGCTTTTTCCTGAACTCGTGGACGTTCTCACCAAAGATGCGGGAGTTCTGCTTGGCGAAGTAAATATGCTCGAAGATACAGTGGGCCGGCGTAACAGTCCCCGGCTTAACAAAAAACCTGCTGGAAAGCCCGCTCTTATCCAGCCGAACAATCTCACCAGGCTCGACCTCACGAACAAACTTTACACCTATAGCGTCAAAAGCACAGTTCTCGCTGGCGACAACATAGCTGCCGCTCTCCGTTTGGCCGATGCACAAAGGCCGAAATCCATACGGGTCTCGGGCTGCTTCGATAGCATCAGAAAATAAAAACAATAAACAATATGCACCCTGCAGATGGTTCAATACATGCACGAGGGCATCCGGCTTGCTGATATGGGTTGGCTTTGCAAGCAGGTGGACAATTATTTCCGTGTCGCTGGTCGATTTGAATATACTGCCGTAGGCCTCAAACTCGTCGCGCAGAAACGCTGCGTTGGTAAGATTGCCGTTATGCGCCACCGCCACCTGGCCTCGTGAATACTCCGCCAGAAGCGGCTGGCTGTTCACGGACTTGCTGGAGCCGGTTGTAGAATACCGCACATGCCCGATTGCTATCGGATTACGAAGTTGCTCCAGCGTATTCGAGCCGCTGCGGAAGACCCTGCTTACATTGCCCATTCCGGTATAGCACTGGATAGACTCGCCGTCGCTGGTGGCAATACCCGCCGACTCCTGGCCGCGATGCTGGAGACTATGCAGGCCGAAGTAGGTTTTTTCAACCGCTTCCGCATCTCCGAAAATGCCGAAAAGGCCGCAACTTTCTTTCATTGATTTCAGAACAGCGCAATAATGTTACGATATCGATATCCTGTTTCCGGGCATAAGGTGAAGTTTATCATCTGCACTCGCATTTTTCAAGCTAATCTCTAAAGTATTGTTTGAGCCCTCTATCAAAAAAGGCTCACCCTCTTCAGCCAGGGCGTAATTCGGATGGAATTTCATCGTCCATTTTTTCTCACCTGCCAACACGGTATATTGGTCTTTATTCTGTCCGGCCAAATTGGTTATGACGTTCCCGAAGCCGTCGATTCTCACTACTATACCGGCCCGCCCATCAAGATAAAACTCCAGCTTTTCGATTTCCTCCATTTTTGGGCCTATATCCTCGAAACGGCCTTGTCCTATACTCGCAGCCGCTTTTGCGAATACGTCTCTGCCGTGGAATGTCCTGCCGGCGTCAGCCGGGATGGGTATTTGCCTGATGTCCAGCACCTTCTGCTCTCTAAGAGTTTCCCAGAGCAAACCATTATTCGGAGCTACAAAATTGTAATTTTCCGTCTTTACCGCTATCGCTTTTCTCTCCGTCCCCACACCCGGGTCAACCACACAGCAAAAGACAGCCCCCTTTGGAAAATACTTGTAATTACCTTTCAGGACCCACGAGGCCTCTATGATATTTTGAGCCGTTACGTTATGACACAAATCGACAATCTTTGCCCCGCCGTAGATATTGTAAATCACCCCCTTCATTACGCCTACATATTCACTCTGTCCAAAATCCGTTAACAAAACTATCATACTCGGGGCACCACAACTTCATTTATTGAACGAGTATCGAGCATCAAGAATCAAGTGTTAAAAATTTATGAGTTTTCAGGATACATAAATTCAGGTATTCGCCGGACCTTCCCCTCGCGGTCAACACAGGCAAGGATGCTTTTTCCTTCAGCCAAAACCAGGCCGTTATCTTTGTGCGTGAGTTTGTAGCTGTGCTCGACCTTACTGGCCGTTACGCCCGTGCAGCTCGTTTCAAGCAGCAGTTTTTCGTCATAGAAAGCTGGCCTGCGGTATTTTATATTCAACTCCGCAACGACAAAAAATACCCCCGTCTCTTCGAGGTCTTTATATGCCAGCCCGTTCGCCCGCAGCAGCTCGGTCCTGCCCATCTCAAACCATACCGGATATATGCTGTGATGCACCACGCCCGCCTTATCGGTCTCCGCATATCGCGGCACAATCGTTATCGTCCGGCTCTGAACAGTCGTGCTTTCCGGAAAATCCATCTTAAACCCCGTTTCTCAAATCATACCTCCAACCCACGCAATTAAGGATTTTACCACTTAAACGCGGTTATCACAAAAGGTTTTTCGATTCTTTGCGGTATAACAGGCAGTGAAAAAATAAATTATCTTGACAGAATGAGCCGTTTATTAAACAATACATCACATCTTTTCAAAAATTCTGAATCTTTTAATCCTCGAAAGGAAATTTTATGAAAACCCAAAACGTCAGCTCCAAAATATTAGCTATTCTTTTAATAATCTGCACTATTTGTGGTTTATCCTGCAAGCGAAAGACACCGCCGACTGATGTCAACAGGCCCGCAGCGGCGCCCAAAGAAACAAAAATCGAGGCCGAAGAGCCGGCTGCCGCCGAAACAGGCCTGGCCGACACCATCGTTACTGTCAACGGCACCGCAATAACCGAAGGCGACATAGATAAAATGATAGAGCCGCAGCTCGCCGCAATGGCCA
>Ga0315546_1002443_pt1 | contig 10771 bp, 20 predicted proteins | sample SalMarSW160170MG_FD_203833 | JGI IMG/M metagenome (GOLD analysis project Ga0315546, IMG submission 203833) | Salt marsh sediment microbial communities from the Plum Island Ecosystem LTER, Massachusetts, United States - Salt Marsh Sediment SW1601-170 ... | reverse complement strand
CTGAGAGCTTGCAAAGTGTTTTAGATAACAGACCGCCATCAATTAAGTCTTTGGAAAAGTTGAAAGAGAAAAATGAATTGATTGCTAATCAAGTTGATGAGCTTGATGATTTAATTGAGAAGATAGAAAGTAGGAGTCAAGAGAAATGTCAAATGGAAGAAACGTTAAAAAGCTTAACGAAGGAATTAGAAGAAATCGCAGAAGGACGGTGTCCTCTATGTGGGGCAAAGATGAAAAAGTCTTAGCAATATTCTTAGCTGACATACATCTTTCACTAAAACCTCCAGTCTGGCGATCGGCAGAGCCAGATTGGATGGAGGCTCAAAAGTTAGTGCTATCAGAAGTTTGTGGATTGCAGAAACTATTTGAATGTCCTGTTTTCTGTGCTGGTGACATATTTGACCGCAATAGAAAAAATGCTGATGGATGGAACGCACCTGCTGAGTTGATAAATTTTGCGATTAGAGTATTGCCTGATAATATGTATGCAATTCCAGGACAGCACGATTTGCCAAATCATCAATATGATGACATTGAACGAAGTGCATACTGGACTTTAGTAAAAGCTAATAAAATTAAAGACATCCACCCAGGTGGAATTACTATTGTAAATCAACATTTAGTTTTATCTGCATTCCCCCCTGGATTTGGAGTTAAACTATTTGAAAAAGAGAAATGGAAACATGGTTGTCATAATGTTCTTAGTATGAATGATATTATTGTGGCAGTTGTTCACGATTACATTTGGATTCCAGGTTACTCGTATCCCAATGCCCCAGATGAGAAAAGAATAAAAATGTATAAAAATGACTACGGAAAACAATATGGTTACGATGTGATTGTATATGGTGACAATCACAAAGGATTTTCAAAGAAGGTGGGTGAAACAACAATCTTCAACTGTGGGACACTGATGAGAAGAAAATCAGATGAGATTGATTACCAGCCACAGGTAGGTTTACTTTTAGAATCTGGTGAAGTCATTTCACATTATCTTGATACATCACAGGATAAATATATTACTGCTGCAGAAGCAATAGCCAAAGAGACGTTGGAGATGGGTGAGTTTATGGATGAGCTTGAGAAACTTGGCAAGACAGCATTGGATTTTGTGGATGCTATGAAGGAATATATGCACAGGGCTGGCAGGATGTCATCTGAGGCAAAGGAAATAATATTGAATGCAATGGAGAAAACGAAATGAGAATTGAAGAAGTGGAAGAAATTTTGAATGAATGTAAAGAATTGCTTATCAAAGATAAAAAGGTGGATGCTTTAAGTGTAGAAGATTTAATAGGTTTGCATCACGATGCTTGTATTTTAGCATCTGCTATGATTATAGCGGAAGCGATTTGTAGAAATGAATAATATAATGAGTGTGTACGTAGATTCAATGCAACCATCTTTGAAAAATAAGAATTGGCGATATAATTCAAATTGTCACTTAGTTGCTGATGATACAAGAGAATTGCATTCTTTTGCAAAGTCAATAGGTTTGAGACGAGCTTGGTTTCAGAATCATCCAAGATTGCCACATTATGACTTGACTCAAAATAAAAGAAGACAGGCAGTTAAAGCAGGTGCTATTGAAATTGATAATTGTCAATTGGTATCTATGATGAAAGGTAGTGTATTAAATGGCAAAACTTGATAAATATCTTGCTCTAAAAAGGAGAGTAGAATCAGCACAGCAAAAAGCAGACCAGGCAGATGGTGCTCAAAAAGAAATAATGAAGCAATTGAAACGAGAGTTTGGTTGTGACACACTTGCTGAAGCTAAAAAGAAACTGAAGCAATTGGAAAAGCAGGAGTCAGTATCTAAGAAGGCTTTTGATGATGCTCTTGCAGAATTTGAGGAAAAATGGTCTGATGAATAAATTTTATTTTGTTTTAACTTTATCTCAATTTTTTACGATAATATAGATAGTGATAACAAAACAATATTAACTTTTTGAGAAGGAGTCAAAAAATGTCAAAAAAGAAAATTCATCATTGTAAATGGAATCGAGTTCCAAAAAATGCTCCTGATGCAGATATAGCTTACGGAGTTATTGCAAGCATTAAGAAAAGAAGAGGGGGTGTTACACCGCAGCTTTTAGTAATTGAATCAAAAAGGAAAAGTTCCCCATTGCATAATTGTTTTGAATGGGACGATTCAAAAGCTGCTGAAGAGTATCGTATCGTGCAAGCTCGTGAAATATTGAGATTTCTTATTGTGGAAATTGAGCCGGAAGAAGAATACGAAGACCCTCAATTTGTACGAGCTTTTGTCGCTCCCTCCAGTGTAGAAAAAGAAGGCAACACCAGTTATGTGACGATTGAGGAAGTGTGTGGTGACGAAGAGCTGGAAGCTGCTTATTTGCGACAGTTGAAACGTGAATTGAATTCAATCAAGAACAGAATCAAAGGATTCAAGGAATTCTCAGAAGTTGTTAAGGCAATTGACGCTGTGAGATTATCTTGAGTTGTGGCTGTTATGTTGGGCTCAGTTCCGTTAAGTTAAGTTACGTTGGGTTAAGTTAGGTTATGTTGTGTCTGTTATGTTGGGTTCAGTTCTGTTAAGTTAAGTTACGTTAAGTTAGGTTACGTTGTGTCTGTTGCGTTATGTTGCGTTATGTTGCGTTATGTTGCGTTGTGTTGAGTTGCGTTGGGTTTGGTTGTGTTGAGTCTGTTCAGTTAATGTAATGTAAATTTTTTAGAAGAGAAAGAAGGAGTAAAATTATGGCTAAGAAAAAACAAGAAAAAACGGTTAAGATAATTGAAATCCAGAAGTTGAAACAAGTATGGCAATCTATACCTGTTATGGGATTGACTCCGTTGAGTGTTCATAAATTACCTTATGAACCAGTTGGTAATCCTCAACTTGATGCTACGAAAGGTGAAGGAATAGTACAAAAGAAAAAAGCTCTTTCGATGCAGGAATGTTTCGCAGCTTCATTGTATTGGTTAGACAAGAATGGCAACTTGCAACCTGATGGTAAAGACCCTCTAAACCATAAGTGGGGTTTTGGATTTAGGGCAAGTGGATTTAAGTCGGGGGCAGTTGATGCTATTCGACAAGTGGAAACATTGTCAATGGAGCAAGCCAAAAGATTATTCTTTATTTTTGGTGCAAAAGATATGAGGTCTAATTTTGTGAAAATTACAGGGGTAGATTTTAGAAAACCAGCAGTACCGGAAATAGAATGTGAATTTGGGAATAATCCTGGTGTTTGGGTTCGGATTGGAAAAGGTAAGAACAAAACACCTCAAATTCGGTATAGGGCGACATTCAAAGTCTGGACGGCGACCTTGTGGGTTATGTTTAATCCTGATTGGATTAGTAGGGAGCAAATTGTAAATCTTATCAATATGGGTGGTAACTTGGCTGGTCTTGGTGAAAATCGACCAGGTAAATCAGGTAATACAAGTGGTATGTACCGAGTAGGAACAAAATAAATTTCCTTTTTGTTATGCCCTTTTCAAAAAGGTTAGTAGGTTTGTTTCAGTTTAGGCTTTCAAGGATTGTGCCTGAAAACAATCCTTATATTTTGAAAGGAGAAAATTATGTTAAGGCGAGATTTTATGAGGTCATGTGTGCCTGCTGGAATGTTTTGTGGTACGCCAATTAGAGATTGTAAAGCGTCTGAAAAAATAAAATCTTCAGATGATGATTTGCAATTTTTAGCAATGATTCGTATTTTGAATAACCAAAAGATTATTATGAAGACTTTAGAATCATTAGACCCTTCTGCTACTTTTTTTTGTGGAGAGTTTTTTTTAGGTAGGCATGCAATTCAATTAGAAAAAGCAGGTGATTGTACAGATGTATTGCTGAAAAAATTTGAAAGTGTGTTAGCAAAGAAGATTTTGGTTAAAAGGAGAAAATCATGTTAAGAAGAGATTTTATGAAAGCTGGTGTAGCCTCTTTCGTCGGTGTAGATTTGGCGAAATTTTGTGAGGATAGAAAAGATAGAAAATATAGAAGTAGAGTTATTTCGCCAACACATACGATTCAGGTGCAGAATAAAGAGGATGAGTATGATTGTTACGAATTTGATTGTATATTAGTGCCTGGAGATAAAATGGTAGTTGGTGGTACTGTTTGGATTGAGCACTTCACAAGTAAAGGAAGCAGTATTGAGGAGTATATTGTTATAAAGGTTGAAGATACTCGTTATGAACATTTAAGACCTTGCTAAAAATAAATCTGTCTGATTGAAAGGAGATGACTAATGTTTTGGATAGGATTAGCAATAGGATTTTTTGTTGGTGGAATGGTGGCTTATTTTACTTGTGCGTTGATGGTTACATCAAAACAATCTGATAGGAAAATAATAAGTTCGTATGAATATGATACTTTGACTGATAGACTTGTGAGAGAAGTCGGGCGAGGAATAAAAACTCCAAATGAGGCACGTAATGAATTACATAAATTTGAAGTAAAATGAACCTAATTGAAACCAGAGAAAAAGTAAATGATTTGCTAAGTGACTTGAGAGTTGCTGAAAAAAATTGCAGCAACGAACGAGAAAAACTTACTAAGGCAGAGGATTACTTAACGTATGCTGAAGAGGCTCAGCAAGCAGCACAGGAAGTTGCAGAGCAGATACAGCAAAGAGCACACAAGCAAATTGCGGGAGTAGTTAGTCGATGTTTGGAAACTGTATTTGATGATGATGACTATGGTTTTTATATTCGATTTGATAAAAAGCGTGGTCGCACAGAAGCTGTTTTAATCTTGACTAAAGATGAGCACGAAGTCGAAGACCCCCTAAATGGTGACTCTGGTGCGGTATGTGAGATGGCAGGTTTTGCTTTGAGATTGGCTTGCTTAGTTTTAGCAAAGCCTAAATTGCGTAGATTGATTGTGATGGATGAGCCATTCAAGAGTATGTCTGCTGAATATTGGCAGAATACTCGATTGCTGCTTGAGGGTTTGTCAAAAGATTTTGGAATACAAATAATTATGGTGACACATAATCCGAAACTTCAAACGGGAAAGGTTGTGGAATTGTAATTATTTTTTAATTTTTATTTTACTTTATATCGTTTTTCTACGATAATATAGTATCTAAGACGTAGCTATTTGAAAAGTCAAAATGAGAAACTGATTTTTCGAGCCAAGAAAAGGAGGTGTATTATGCCTTAGCGAGAGGGTTGAAATTCCCTAAAAACAACAATCATGCTTTAGTGACACAATACAAGAAACATGAGCTGGCAGACTTAATCTGCAATACTGCCAGCTCGGCATAATAGGATTTATGTTACTATCCTTCAAGGATGCCCGCTGATGAGTAAAGTATATGTTCAGTTTTGAAGCAGGGACGTAAGGTCAAGGATGACCTGATTTTTTTGAAAAGTGAATAATATTGTTCTGAGGGGAGCAATTGAAATCTTAATTGGAAAGGAAGAGAAATGAGAATTTGGAAACGACAAAAGTATCAAATGCCAAAGACACATGAAGATGTTTGTAAAAAGAAGAGATTATTTATGAGACTGCTTTCAATCACAACTAATATAGACCAGCAGCAGGAATATGAGTGTGCTGTCGATCATTGTGATAGAGTGACAGCCCGTATTGCTGAGAAGGCAAAGCGTGCATGTCTTCTTGTAGCTCTCTCGTTGCTCTTGGTTGGCTGTCGCACAACGATTCTTGGAACAGGCCAAGCTGCACAAGGTATTGGTAAGGGAATTGGGACAATAATTGTGGGGACGGGTGATTTTTTAGTTGACGAGATGAATGGAAACGAGGAATAATAAGATGGAGCTTATTGTTATAACTTGCTCAGCTTTTCATCATCCTCCTCCGAAGTGACAGGGTCGAAGTTTGACCCTGTTGCTTTATTTTTTTGAAAGGTGAAAAAATGAACCAAAAAGCGATAGAATTACTGGAAAGAGCAATACGAGGATTAAAAAATTATTCAGAGCCTCCAGTTATACGTGTAGGCCCATACCCATTAAAGGATGTCTATGACGATACGACTCAAGCCCTCGACCTATTGAAGCAGCAGCCAAAGGCAGGGGAGTGGAAGAAGCTTGTGAGCGATATTATAAGTAATGTTTTAGCACATTCGGATAGCTATAGATTCTCAAAGCAATACCGAGAAGCCCAAGAAGAATACTGGATAAAACGCTGTCTCGACCAAGCAGAGGCAGACAAGGCAGCATTGCTGAATTGATGACAGAATTAGATAGAATCTCAAAAATTGCAATATTGCAAGGTGGTTATGATTTAACGATTTTACCAGAAGCATTATTTGCAATTAAAGAGATTTCTGAAGCAGCCATAGCAAAAGGCTCAACCCAGCAGGGACGGCGGTGTATCTATAATAAAAGGAGTTGCAAAATGTCAAAAGCACAAAGGATGACTTATGAGCAATATGTTGATGTCACCGATTGGTGCAAAGATAATAAAGAACGCATTGAAAGATTGGGGTGGACACAATTACAAGCTGCTCAGGAGGCTACGATTGCATTAGGATTTGCAGTGCCTCTCAGCTCGATGCAGCGTTGTGCAAAAAAGGTTAAGATAAAATGGGCAAATAGTCCTCCTAAATCTCCTGAAGTGCCTATTGACCACGAGGCCATAGTTATCTTGATAGGAGCGATTGCAGGTTTGTATGTTGAGACGGGTAAAACAATTCCTGATAATTTGGCTAATTTACAGTCAAGTTATGTAAGGGAGTAAAATGAAATATGTATTATACAATAAACAAAGAAATCAGTATTTCAAAGAGTATCAAGGTAACAAGCCTGTGTGGTGTGACAGTATTCTTGATGCTGCTCAATATCATACAATAATGGCCTTGCGTATGCAAAAAAGATTAGCGTGCCAGTCACAGGTAGTTGAGATAATTTTGCAAAAACCCTTGAAACAGGTGTAAAATCCTTGTCACCAAAATAAAAAATAATATTTCTGAAAAATTTTTAGTCCATATAAAATAAGCTACTTACAAGTCATTTCCTAAAATAATCAAATATAACACTTGTCAAGTCTCTAAATATAGTTTTAGATATATGTGCAGGTAGAATGATACATATGTCTAAAACAAAAAAGAAAAAGCGTGTTAAGAAACAAATCAAAAGAGACAAGTCTAAGTCTAAAGTCACTAAGAAAAGTACTGTAAATAAGAAAACAAAGAAACGGGTTGGTGATGACAATAAGCAAATAAAAAATAGTAATAAATTAGTGAAGCGAGATAAGAATGGTCGTATATTGCCAGGTGGGCCTGGTTTAGTTGGTGCTGGTCGTCCAAAAGGCTCATTATCAGGCATTAGAGTTGGACAGCTTCAGCAAGCTATATTAGCTGTTGAGCACTCACAAAGTAAAGTAAAAGGTAATGGCAAAACTTGGCTTGAACATCAAATCATAAAGTCATACACAGATACAACATTAGCTGTCGCAATTCTTGGAAGATTGTATCCGTCATTAAAAGCAATTGAGCAAGTCTCATTTATAGATGATTCAATATCAGAAGAGCGAATGTTGGAAATACGCAATAAATTAAAAGAGCGATTTGAGAAAGATATATAATGGCGATAACATGTGTACCAACAATAACGATAATGAATGTTGCGGAAAAGAAAGTTAAAGTAGAGTGTCTTATAACGGTAGATGCGGGGCATATATATTCTGTAGTAGTGCAGGAAGCTGACATATCAACTTCAGCTAAGAAAGCTGAAGTAGCAAACATAATTTGGGCAAAACTGCTGGTACTTCACCAGAAACGCTTGTTAGGGGATGGGGTAGCTACAGAGATAGAAAATCTGGAAAATATTCTTAAAGAAAATATAGAAGGGAGAGCAGTATAATGCTACCGGAATTTTACAGATTTAGAGTGCTCAATTCTACCGACCAGACTTTTACTTACAATAGTGCTGCGAGAATAGAAGTCCATATCACTCCCTGGAAAATGACATCAGGGGCAATGGCTCAGGGAACACTTATTGAGGATACCACATCTTTGCTTAATGCGGGAGAGACACTTGCCGCTGCCGCTCAGGTAGAAGGCGATGTGCATGATAATACATCCTTACTTCATATTGGCTTTACGGGTCTATTTTACTGCATAGCGGATGTAACTTCCACAGATGGTACAATGGACTTGTACCTGGAAATTTCCTACGACAATACACTCTGGCCATCAGACCTTGCCGACTTTGATATTACAAAACATTGTATTCTTTTAGCCAGACTTGAACTTTCAACTGATGCCGAAGATGAAGGAGCGGCTTGTCCAATAGAGTATTAAAATGGCTTATCCATACAGAAAACTCATAAAACCACCGTTAGGCTCAAGGCCTTACAAGGGCTATCGTCTATCTCGTGGTCTGGTCGGCTTCTGGTTGATGAACGAAGGCTCAGGCGATAAAGTCTTTGATTTATCAGGAAATGGGAATGATGGAACGCTTGATACTGTCACTTGGAAACCCGGTAACTTTGGGTCTGCTTTGGATTTTGACGGGGCTAATAGTCTTGTTAGCTGTGGGAGTAATTCTGTTTTAGATGATTTGGGGCCTGTTACGATAGTTGTTTGGATTTATCCTCGGACGATTGGTGAGCTTATAGGTCATATTTATTGCAAAGGAGATAGTTATAATAACTACACTCTATTTCACTTTGCAACTACGAACACTTATCAGTTCACTGTTGACTATGCTACGACAAATTTAGTAAGAGCAGCTTCGGACAATTCTGCTACTTATAACACTTGGCAACAACTTGCAGTTACTTGGGATGGCACAACTACAGCAGCAAACGTTCACATTTACAAAAATGGTATAGAGCTATCGTATAAAACTACTACGAACGCTGTTGGAGACAGAATTAGTGATGCTGCTTATAATCTGAACATAGGTAACATACCGGCGAAAAGTAGAACGATTGATGGGTTAATTGACTGTATGATGGTCTACAACCATGCCTTAACAGCTTCTGAAATTGCCTTACTTTACCGAGAGCCGTTCTGTATGTTCAAAGACCCTGCGGAGATTGCTCTTTTGGGTGGTTATCAAGGAGGGGGTATAAATTATGAAGAGCTTAATCTTGCAGTTAGCCTTACAGCTTCGGTTGTACCAACAGATATACAACAGATGTTAGATACAAATAAAGCAGTTGAAGTTGTTGGCTCAGTGACTAAAACAGATACATCTGCAATGACAGATACAGAAAAAGCTGTGACTCTCGCAGCAAGTATAGTACCAACTGATTCTCAACAAATGCTCGATACAGGGAAAGCTCTAACAATTGCAGCTTCGGTATCAAAGATTGATGCCCAACAAATGTTAGAAACTAACAAAGCTGTGACATTTGCTGCCGGAGTGACAATAGTAGATACTAAGCAGATGTATGATACTGAGTTGGGTGTTGGAGTTGCTCTATCAGTGACAGAATCTGATAATCAACAGATGAAGGATTTATTGAAAGTTTTAACATTCGCAGCATCAGTATCTGAAAGCGACACTCAGCAAATGAAGGATTTATTGTTGGCATTGACATTTGCAGCATCAGTTGGAATAGGATATGAGCATTATACTCCGGCTGGTGCAGCTTTACTGGCAATGTATGCGTTTGTAGTTTTACGTCAACATACAAGTTAAGATAAGGAGTTTTATAATGACAACGGAATTAGCTGAAAAAATAAGACGTTCTGCTCACAGAAAAAAGAGAATAGACAGAGACGTTGCAGATGAAATGTCTGTAAAAGATTTCAAGGAGTTAGTTAAATTCGATGAGCAGCCTAAGTATGAGCAGGACATGATTAAGTGCTCAGCTTGTAACAAAAGTATGGGCATTAAAAAATGGGCAAGGTTAGCTACAAAAGAAGTTATTACCTGTCCTGGCTGTGGTGCTACTGCTAAAGTGGGTGTCAAAGTCAAAGTTGCTTTCAAAGAACCCAGCAGATTCAAAGTTGAAAGTATTGAAGTTGATAAGAATAAGGCTTCAGTGGAGACAAGGGCTGATGGCACAAGACTAATTAAAGAAACAATAAATGTTAATGTTAAAGCTGCAACTCGTAAAAAATAAAATTAAAAGGAGGCTATTATGCCTGATGATGTAGTAGAAGAAGGATTAGAGTATATACTTGAAACAGCATTTACTGAAGCTCAAGTAGTACCTGCGAATTTTTATATGGGACTTTGTGAAGATGAGGTCTTAGAAACTGACGGTCTTGCAGATTTAACTGAACTTGCAGTCGCTAATGGGTATGCTCGACAAACAATTGCTTCTGACAATGTTGATATTACTGAGGCAGCTACAGGAACAAATGACAGAAAAATTACTACCAGCACTGAGACATTTACAGCTACAGGTGCTTGGAACGGAGCATTGTATGCCTTTATAGGTACGACAGTAGATGATTCAGGTAAGTTAATCTGTGGTGCTGCGTTATCTGTTGAACGATTCTTAGTGGATGGTGATACACTGCAAGTAAGTTTTGTAATTACTCTAACAGGATAATAAAATGCAAATAGCATTTCCAAATCAAGCTAATGTCTTATTTTTGCCTTTAGTGGCTAAAGCAGACGGGACACCTATTACTGCAGGGACAATTAACTTTTATCTTGTTGCTCTAACTGGCACAAATGCCGGTAAGTGGTATCGGGATGCTGATGACTCTTGGCAAGCTGCTGAAGCTCTATGTGGCACAGGAACTCATGTAGCAAGAGGCCACTGGAAAATATCAGTGTCAACTGATGCCTGGACTGATGAGGTTTTGTATTTGCTATATGCTAATGAGGATGGAGATTTGAGCATACCAGTTGACTCTCCAGTATGGTGCAATAC
>Ga0315546_1002441_pt1 | contig 10778 bp, 10 predicted proteins | sample SalMarSW160170MG_FD_203833 | JGI IMG/M metagenome (GOLD analysis project Ga0315546, IMG submission 203833) | Salt marsh sediment microbial communities from the Plum Island Ecosystem LTER, Massachusetts, United States - Salt Marsh Sediment SW1601-170 ... | reverse complement strand
GGAGAGAACTCAAGCGTCTGTTCAAATTGCAGATAGGTTGAACCGAAAAGCAGGGTCTCCATGGGAAAATAGAATTAAGCTCCCGGGTAAAAGGGGAAGTGGCATTAGCCAAAGAGCGTTCACAAACTCCTTGGAACCTGTCCTCAAAGATCCAATACTTAAAACTCTTGCGTATGATGAACTCGTTGATGCTTTAGATCAATATTGGACTGCTTGGAGGAACCTTTGTCCGAGGGCTTTTGACGAGCCACAGCACCATGTTATCCAGAAAACTGCAGGCGTATCAGTTTTACATGAACTCTTTGTAGAAGCCGCAAAGTTGCTCAAAAGTCGTCGTAAGGATTGGACACAAGATAATTTTTATGAGGTCCTGGACAAAATGACAAGAGGAGTTGGCGATGAGTTCTGGCATTCTCGTGGAGAGGCAAGTAGGGGTGGTGGTAATAAGGCGGCATTGAGGAATCTTTCGGGAAGGCTTCGAGCGAATTTCCTGGCATGTAATTGGAAGTTTTAGGTAATTTGATTCTAACTCGGGCAATGAGATAGTGTTCGAACGGGATGCTACCGGAAGAATACGATAGCCTCGAGGTATTTCTGCTTAACCCTGAGGCACTGCTTTCTAAGAGGCGTTACAGTCATCTATGCTAGTTTACTATAAAGACCTAATTGAAGCGGATTAACTTGCCTGCTATGATACTTGGCTGAATGATTTGCCATGAAGGAACAAATTGGTATCCACGTCGAGGAGGAATTTCGGGGGGTGGTGAACCAAGGCTGGGCGAGGAGGATAACGCAAACTGTCCTCAAGACTGAAGGGGTAGTGCCTCCTTACGAAGTAAGCCTGGTTTTCACCGATTCTGAGACAGTGAAACAACTTAACCGGGACTATCGGGGTGTAGATGAGCCTACGGATGTGCTTGCCTTCTATATGCTTCCCCAGAAGGAGGAAGCCGATGATTCCTTCGCTCTACCTCCTGATGGCGTAACTCGCCTGGGAGAGATAATCATCTCCTATCCTCAAGCGGTAGAACAAGCCAGAGAACAAGGGCACGCGACCGAAAAAGAGCTGGCGTTGCTGGTCATCCACGGGATACTTCACCTCCTGGGCTACGACCATGAAGCAGCCGAGGAAGAAAGCAAGATGAAGGAAAGGGAAAAAGTACTCTTGGAGAAATGCTTGCCTTATTAGAAGCTCCCAGTAATGAAGCAATATCCAGGGTGGCGGTAGCTCTGGGGTCAAGAGGTACGCTTCAAACCATGACCATGGCTGCTATGGATGTTGACGCTTTCATTGGCAGTCTCAAAAAGTAGAGGCAACCCACGGCTACCCGCTTGTGCTATCAACTTTCAAGGCTGATAATATAAAGCTACTCAGTTCTCTGGATTTAGGGTTTAGAGTAGTTAAGGACTATGGTTTGTGTGGGGGTGGGCAGGGACGATGAAGTAATCGAGAGCTTGGGCTTTGCTTCTAGCTCCCGAATTCTCATTTTATCCAGGAATTTGTCTACAGGACTGGACTCGCCATTGAACGCCTCTGTCTTATAGTGCATGGGGATGACAATAGGAGGCTCTAATTGCCTTACTATTTCTACAGCCGTGTCAACAGGTATAGTAGATACCTCCCCGGTAGGCAAAAATAATATATCAATATCTCCTATTTCTTCTACTAGTTGTGGCCCCAGAGGATGCCCCAAATCACCTAGGTGACATAAAGTTATTCCATCTATCTCGATAACATAAATGGTATTTTTTCCTTTCAATTCCCCCTTCTTATCATCGTGGAAAGTGGCGACTCCTGTGATGAATATTCCCCCTATTTCATATTCCCCGGGCCTTTTTATTTGTTTAGGCTCATTGGCGACGCCTTCGATATAACTATGGCCGGGGTGGAAATGGCTCAGTGTCACTATGTCCGCCTCAGGTTCACCCAGGCGGTAGCCCAGGTCAGGATGACATGGGTCTGTTATGATGGTTTTTTCTTTCCCTCTAATTAGAAAGCAGGAATGTCCCAGCCAGGTAATTTCCATCAGCCTCTAAAGAATAACCCTTTTATTTAGCTTTGTCTACAGCAAGAAGACTCTATTAACCAGAAAATGCATCGGCTTTGCGGGTGCGGTCATCTTTTTCTATAGGGCTTACAAGAAGCGTCATCCCCTCTCTGCCTACAATGATAATTTCCTCTCCGACATCTATAGTTGAACTAGATGAAGCTTGCCACAGTTCACCGTTAACCCGAACATAACCTTTAGGGGAAACGGGAGTTGTTGTTCGACCTCGACTACCAATATCCGGTGAAATCACCGGCTTCTTAACCAGCGCCTTCCTGCCAAGCCGGTAATTTGTATAATTATATACCCCGAGAGCAATCATCATAAGGATGAGACCCCAGAGGGGGATATTTATCGCAGCCCTTGGCAGCAGCCAGAGCACGACTGTCACCAAGGCTGCCTGTTCAAGCAAGCTTGTTGTAATGGCGAGTACTGTATATCTCCTGTATTTCATTTTGGTATTGAGATAAAGGGTAATGATATGCAAAGTACTAGAAATAATCAAACAACCGGGAAATTGACAAAAACTATCGTAGTCGTTAACATTTAGAAAATGAAGGTTAACGAAACGAAGAGGCAAATATTGAAAGCTCTTCGAGAGTGTGGCGGTTCTCTCTCTGGCGAGAAACTTTCTAATCAGCTTGGCATCTCCCGGGTTTCTATCTGGAAGCATATTCGCAGCTTAAAAGAGGACGGCTATGTAATAGAGGCGTTGCCCATTGGATACAGGCTGGTCTCCTCTCCGGATTTACTGCTTCCTTACGAATTTCCTGGTTTAGAACAAAGAATTCATTACTTCCCAGAGATTGGCTCGACCATGGATGTGGCAAGAGAGTTAGCTAAAAAGGGAGCAGGGGAGGGGACAATTGTGATTGCCGAAGCCCAGACCCGCGGGCGGGGAAGATTGAGCCGGGAATGGCTCTCGCCAGAAGGCGGGATTTACTTCACTCTCGTTTTACGCCCCAGGATAAGTCCTGCATATGCTTCCAGGATAAACTTGATGGCCTCTGTTGCTGTGGCAACTACGATTAGAAAGCTCTTTGGGTTGAAGGCCGAATTAAAATGGCCCAATGATGTCTTGATTGAGGGCAGGAAGGTGTGTGGCATACTGGCTGAAATAGATGCTGAAATGGATGTTGTAAACTTCGTGAACGTCGGCATAGGTATAAACGCCAATACCTCTATTCCCCAGTTTGAAAAAACGGTGACCTCCTTAAAGGATGTGTTAGGAAGGGAAATCTCCAGGAAGGAATTTCTAAGGGCGTTGTTAATGGAAATAGAACGACAGCAGCCCCTGTTAATGAAAGCAAATTTGCTCCAAGAGTGGAAAAAACTCTCTGTGACATTAAATAAGGATGTAAGGATAGTAGCGCAGGGCGAGGTGATAGTAGGGCGGGCAATTGACATTGATACCACCGGAGCGTTGATAGTGAAAGAGAGGAATGGCTCTCTGAAGAAGGCAATGGCCGGGGATTGTATTCACTTGAGGGAAGAGGCGTCAAATACCGATATAGGGGCAGTCGGCCGTCAGCATTCAGTATGAAGCTGGTGGATGAAAGCTACATCATTGTGAGATGTTACAACTAATTATCATTGCCATCTATTTTCTCGCCATAATTGGCATAGGGGTGTGGAGTAAGCGGAGAGCAGGAAGCCAAAATGGTTTCTTCGTTGCCCACCGTCAAGGAACTCTGCCCCTTATCACCGGTTCACTTGTAGCCACTGCGGTGGGGGGGTCAGCAACCGTGGGGATGGCGGGCCTGGGGTTCAAGCAAGGTTTGACAGGTGCCTGGTGGCTTCTTGTTGGCTCCGTCGGACTCGTGCTTCTGGGGATTTTCTTCGCCAGGAAAATAAGAGGCGCTGCGCTTTATACGCTTCCTGAACTGGTAGAAAGGCAATATGACCGCCGTATGAGTTTGGCGGCCTCTATTCTTATTGTTGTCGCTTGGGTGGGGGTGGTAGCCGGACAAATCGTTGCTGCCGGGACAGTTTTATCTATCTTGGGAATAGGGTCTGTTGCTTTCTGGATGACTTTCTTTACCATAGTTTGTGTTGCTTATGCTATTCTGGGGGGCCAGTTCTCGATTATCCGTACCGATGTTTTCCAGGCGGTGCTTCTTTTCATTGGGGTTTTTGTCGCTTTGGCGCTGGCTTTCTCACAGGTAGGAGGACTTGATGGGTTGAAAGCCTCTCTACCCCCGGGTTATTTCTCTTTTCCAACAAGCCCCGAGTTCGATTGGAAGATGCTCTTATCCTTTTTGATTCTCGTCGGAGCCACTTACGTGGTGGGACCTGATATGTATTCTCGACTTTTTTGTGCTAAGGGAGAAAAAACGGCCCAGCGATCAGCCATTTTGTCGGCATTTCTTTTCATTCCCCTGGCTTTTGCCATCATCTTTATAGGTATGAGCGCCAAAGTTTTGTATCCGGAGATAGCTGCCGAAGGAGCCTTTCCTCAGGTAATAACCAGTGTGCTTTCCCCCGGTTTAAGCGGGTTGATCCTTGCCGCCCTGGTTGCGGCGCTCATGTCCTCTGCAGATACCTGCCTGCTTACACAGAGTGTCATTTTAACCGAGGATATAATTAAGCGAGTTTACCCTGCGCTTGACGAAAGGAAAACCATCTTACTAACTCGCTTAAGTCTAGTCGGGTTAGGTCTGGTGGCGTTGGGTCTGGCTTTGGCCTTAAAGGGGGTGATTTCGTCCCTTCTTTTTGCTTACACTATATTCACTTGTGGCTTGGTTGTTCCGGTGGTCGCCGGATTTTACAAAGAAAAGCTGAAAGTAACACCGCGAGGAGCCCTGGCTGCTCTCATAGGGGGTGGGGTAGTAGGCTTGATGGGAAAGATCCCGGGTCTTGACATCCCCCTCAAAAGTGACCTTGGCCTCATAGGCTTTGCTGTAAGTGCTGTGCTCCTTTTCGGAGTGAGTTTCCTCACCAGAAAGAGATAATCCACAAGGCGTAAAACCGGTCTTGCCTACTGGGGTGGTATCTCACACACCTTCTACCCAGTAGGCAAGCTTCTCTGTATAACGGGGCACTTTATATCACCCTAGTTCTGCCATATATCCTCTGTAGCTTCAACAACCCAAACAATGGGGTCAACCAGGAGTTCCCTGACCAGAGTCCTCAAAAGCTCATTTCCGGCTATGAACTCCGCTACAGGAGGACTAAGCTGGTAGTACAGGGCGACAAATTGAGAGCCCGCGGTGCTTTCCAGCAGCACCACATCTCGGAATTCTCGCAGCACATCAATCTGTTCCGCAGTCGGAGTTCCGTAGGCTGCGGTGGCAATAAAGCAACCTCCAGAGGGTGGTGGTATGTCTGTGGTGAATTGAATGGTAATACCCTCAGCCTCAATATCGTTATATTTAAGCTGGGCTTTGAAATCATACTCGGTGTTAGAGCTAAGCTTGGTGACCGGCTCAGCATAGGTGCCATTTCCTGATTGAGATACCCAATCAGTATAAGCCCAGAACAAGCCTTCGGACTTCTTGTAGGCAAAGCGTACTTGCGCCGGGCTGAATTCCCCCATAGCGTATTTCATATTAAGGGTGCTTGAGGTAGCGGTGATTTTGGTGGCGGCTTTTGTGGCGACCATCGGATACACTACCTCAAAGTTGGCTGTGATGGAATAATCGTTGTTCATGGTGATGGTGGTTGAGGCAGCATAGACATCGGCAATGGTGCTCACATTGCCGGTCCACTTGCCAAACCGATAGCTCTCTTCAGCCTCGGCTATCAGGTCGACTACCGTTCCCTCGTCGTAGGTAAAAGTATCCTCGCCAGGCTCGGTTATCGAGCCTCCTTCTGTGCTGTTGGTAGTGAGGTCATACTGCTTGACAAAGTTGGCTGTTATGGAATAGTCGCCGCTCATGGTGATGGTGGTTGAGGAAGCATAGACGTCGGCAATGGTGCTCACATCACCGGTCCACTCGCCAAAGCGATAGTCTTCTTCAGCCTCGGCTATCAGGTCGACCACAGTGCCACAGTCATAGGTGAATGTACCCTCTCCGGGGTCGGTTACCGAGCCGCCGTTGGTGCTGTCTGTTGTAAGGTTGTAGCTCAGCTGCGCAAAGTTAGCGGTCACGTTCTTAGCTGCATCCATGGTGATGTTTGTCGAGGCAGCATAAATATCGGCTATGGTGCCCACATCGCCGGTCCAGTTGATAAACTCATAACACGCATTTGCCTCGGCTACTAGGGCAACCACCGCTCCCTCATCGTAGGTAAAAGTATCCTCGCCAGGCTCGGTTATCGAGCCTCCTTCCGTGCTGGAGATGGTGAGGTCATACTGCTTGACAAAGTTGGCTGTTATGGAATAGTCGCCGTTCATGGTGATATTGGTCGCGGCGGCGTTGACATCGTCAATGGTTCCCACGTCACCGGTCCATACATCAAACCGGTAGCCCTCATCTGGAGTCGCCACCAGGTCGACTACAAACTCCTCGCCATAGGTAAAAGTATCCTCGCCAGGCGTGGTTACCGAGCCTCCTTCCATGCTGGAGGTGGTTAGGTCATATGTCACCCAGGTTATTACGACTTTCCCGGCAGCACCAGCACCACCAGCTCGGGAGCCATAATTTCTCTGTGTTCGTGCTCCACCACCACCACCACCGGGTACGTTTCCGGGATTGCCATCTGAAGTACCACTGCTGAGCGCAGCACCGCCAGAACCACCGCCATAGGCACCGTCTCCACCAGCGCCCGAGCTAGCCCACCAACTAGTGGCACCATTTCCACCATCGCCTCCTGCAATCTTAGTTTGACCAATAGAATCTTCTACCGTACCACCAGCCCCTCCCTCCGGGCTGCCACCGTCTGTGTTTCCCGTGCCGCCTGAACCGCCTGCGGCACGAACTAGCGCATCATCAGGGTCTGTAGTGGGCCCGCCAAATGAAGGGCTGCCAAAGTTGCCATCATCTCCAGTAACCCCAGTTCCCCCTGCCCCAACGACAACCTGCAAATTTTGTCCAGGTGTTACCGACAGCGTTGAACTCGCATAAGCACCACCGCCGCCACCGCCGCCACCTCTTGCTTCCCACCCGCCAGCATTAGTACTTCCCCCACCGGCACCACCTCCACCCCATACCTGTACAGTGATTCCCGTTACCGTTTCTGGAACAACGAAGGTATCGCTTTCTGAAAATTCCTCATTCTGTGTAGCTGCACCTACCTCGGCCTGGGGTATTATTACCAACACCAGGCTCATCGCCAGAACCAATGCCGGCAGGACGCTAATGATTTTCCTTCTCATTTCTCTTTCTCCTTATCAATTCCATCTATTGTCTTATCACGTCATAGACTTGGAGCACCATAGTTTATCCATCCATAAATCGGCCATTTATTTCTAAAGGCCTATGCAATGCTCCTTAAGCCTAATTGAATGTAGTCTATGAGACGTTCGCTTCCTTCGTCAATCACCCATTGGTACCCTTACTTTCGTAGGGGCTTGTCCCTTCTCGATTTGCGGGGAGTACACAAGGGACTCTCTACAGAGGCTCTGGTGAGATTGCCGCGTGGAGTTTATCCTGAGCGGAGGTGGGATTCTTTGCCTTTGGCTCAGAATGACAAGAGGAAGAGGCTCAGAATGACAACAAGAGGCGCTTAAAGTACAAGCAAGAAGGGCTGGCAATGACAGGTGGTCCTCACGCTGCTATAATGATACCGTGCTGGTTACCATCATCGGTTTAGGACTGATCGGCGGCTCAATTGGGTTAGCTTTAAGGCAAGGGAAGAAGCCCGGGTGGGAAATAGTTGGCTATAGCCGTCGTCAGGAAACTGTAGCCAATGCCTTAAGTTCAGGCGCCATTGGGCGAGGCGAAGCCAACTTAAAGGATGCGGTAAAGCAAGCTGATTTTGTCATCATTGCCACACCGGTTCTGACAGTGAAGGAAATCTTCTCCAAGATAGCTCCCTATCTTTCCTCCGGTTGCACTGTCACCGATACTGCTAGCACGAAAGTCCAGGTTATGAAATGGGCCGAGGAAATACTGCCGCCAACGGTGGATTTCGTTGGAGGACACCCCATGGCCGGGAGGGAAACTTATGGCATTCAGGCTGCTAAAGCCGATTTATTTCAGGGGTGCACTTATTGCCTCACTTCATCAGAGAAAGCTTCACCAAAATCCATAGATACGGTGACGGGCATGGTTAAGAAACTGGGTGCCATACCTTTTTTCATTGACGCTCAAGAGCATGACAATCTGGTGGCTGGCATTAGTGATCTACCCATGTTGCTCTCGGCGGCCCTGGTCTCGCTAACTACCAAGAATCCTTCCTGGTCTAAAATGTCCAAACTGGCGGCCTCTGGCTATCATGACCTTACTCGCCTGGCTTCGGGAAGTCCTGAGGTAAATGCCCATATTTGTATTAGCAATAAAGAAGCTATAGTTAGTTGGATAGATAAGTTCAGCAAGGAATTGGAGAAGTATCGTAAACTGGTGGCTGAGGGGGATAAACGCTTGGAACAAGCCTTCACTGAGGCTAGCAAAGCAAGACAAGAATGGCTGAACAATTTGTCGGCTTAAAGTCGTCTTCGCCAAGAGCGGAAACAAGAACCATAAAACCTTGTCCCAGGTTGGCAGGAGAGGTAATTCTACCTGGCGATAAGTCTATTTCCCACCGGGCTGTCATCCTGAACAGCTTAGCCAAAGGTAAAGCCGAGATTGATAATTTCGCTCCGGGGAGAGATTGCCTGGCCACAGTTAGGTGTCTGAGAGCCCTGGGGGTGAAAATTGACAGAAAAGGGTCGCGGGACTCGCTTACTCTATTAGTCTCGGGAACTGGCGAAGATAGTCTTAAGGAAGCCAACAATGTGCTCGATGCCCAGGATAGTGCCACTACAATGCGCCTTCTGGGTGGTCTCCTTTCCAGCCAGCCTTTCCTATCTGTTATTACCGGAGATGCCTCTCTTCGTAATCGCCCCATGGGCAGGTTGATTGAGCCACTGAGGTTGATGGGTGCTGAGGTGTGGGGAAGGGGGCGAGATTCCTTCGCACCCCTGGTCATTAAGGGAAAAAAGTTATGTGGTATAGATTTCACCTTGCCTGTTCCCAGTGCTCAAATTAAATCAGCCATTCTACTAGCCGGTCTTTTTGCCCGAGGCAATACTGTCTTACATCAGGCAATTCCTTCCCGGGACCATACGGAAAGGATGCTTAAACGGATGGGAGCCAGTTTGGAAAACCGGGGAAATTCGATTTCCTTGCTGCCTTTGAGTAGCCCCTTGGTTCCTGCCACTCTTCGCGTCCCGGGCGACATCAGTTCAGCAGCCTATTTTTTGGTTGCCGGGGCTATTCACCCTGACGCTAGGATAGTGATAAGGGATTGTGGAATTAACCCGACACGAACGGGAGTCATCGATATTCTGCTGGCTATGGGAGCCACGTTAAAAAAAGGTAATGAGAGACTGGAAGCTGGTGAACCTTTAACCGATATTGTGGTAGAATCTAGCGAGTTAAAGGGGATAGAGGTCAGTGGCGATATTATACCTCGCCTTATTGACGAGATTCCCGTGTTAGCTGTGGCTGGTTGTGTTGCTAAAGGAAAAACTGTGATTAGGGGTGCCGGGGAGTTGAGGGTAAAGGAATCAGACAGGATTGCCACTGTGGCAAGTGAGCTTTCCCGCCTGGGTGCTAAAATTGAGCCTCTGCCGGATGGCATGGTCATCTATGGCGGTAGACCTTTGTCGGGCACAGATGTTGACAGCCATTTCGACCATCGATTGGCGATGAGCCTGGCGGTAGCCGGTTTGATAGCCAAAGGAGAAACGACCATTAAGCATGCCCAGGTTGCACAGGTGTCATATCCTGCTTTCTGGCAGACTTTGCAAAAAGTATTAAATACGGATAAATCCTGAGCACGGAATCCTAAATGCTAAACAATTAAGTAAGCTGTGTAGTTACAACAAAATGAGTTTTAATAATTAAGTCAGGAGGGGCAGTATGGCTACAGAATTAGTTCATATCGGTTTTGGTAGTGTTATCGCTGTAAATAGGGTAATTGCTTTCCTTTCCATAAACCAGCAACCAATCAAGCGACTCCTTCGCGAAGTAAGAGAGAAAGGACTTTTAATTGACGCCACTCATGGCAGGAAAGCCAAGACCGCTATTCTTTTTGACACTGGCCATATGATGTTGGCTGCCATGACAGCGGAGACCATTGCTCACAGGTTAGCCACTGCGTCCCTGCCGTCTGAGGAAAAAGTTGAGCTGTGAAGTGCCTGAACGCAGCCTTGGGTCGAAGCTTCGAACGAAGCAAAGAAGCACTAAGAGCTCTCGCCCCCTGCTCATCGTTCTTTCTGGACCTTCGGGTGTAGGCAAGGATGCTGTACTTACTAGAATGAAAAAGTTGGGGCGTCCCTTCCACTATGCCGTTACCGCTACTACACGTCCTAAGCGTGCCGGGGAAAAGAACAGAGTAGAGTATCACTTCCTTTCCCAGAAAGAATTTCAACAAATGATAGATAAACACCAGTTCTTGGAGTGGGCTAATGTCTACGGCAATTACTATGGTGTACCAAAAGAGGAAATAACCTCGGCTTTATCCAAAGGGGTAGATACAGTAGTCAAAGTAGATGTTCAGGGTGCTGCTACGATCAGGAAAATTCTGCCTCAAGCAGTATTTATTTTCCTTATGTCTCCTTCATTGGAAGAACTAGAAAAGAGGTTGAGGAAGCGACGTAGCGAGTCTTCAACAGATTTGGCCCTAAGGTTGGAAAGAGCTAAA
>Ga0315546_1002439_pt1 | contig 10789 bp, 8 predicted proteins | sample SalMarSW160170MG_FD_203833 | JGI IMG/M metagenome (GOLD analysis project Ga0315546, IMG submission 203833) | Salt marsh sediment microbial communities from the Plum Island Ecosystem LTER, Massachusetts, United States - Salt Marsh Sediment SW1601-170 ... | reverse complement strand
ACACTGCATCTAATCCCTTAATATGGTGGAGTCCTGCAAACGAGGAACGTCAGCTACCATTTGAGTCGCTGGCGGGTTTGCAGAAACTGCATCCGGAATTTTCGGCCAACAGTCAGTATTTTGCCAATTATGATGGCCCCTTATTCAAGAGTTCTGAACTGGGCAATTACGAATTATTGAAGGCATTTCCGGGCTCTGCTGCGGCATCCCCTCTTCCGACTGAAATCCGATCCGCCCAAGGCGGACTCCGCCGACCGAAACAGGATTCTCGTTTTCCTGGTGCTTTCCCTCTATGTCCCTAAACAAAAGTGCCAAGTAATAAGTGCCTAAAATTGCAAGTGACTAAAGTGCCTAAAGTTATAACTTTACATTTTAGTCACTTTAGCTCACTTTAGGCATTTTAGTTCACTTTAGTCACTGTCCGTTTGGCCTGTCGTTTTCAATAGTAATATTTGAAATCCAGGTCTATGGTCCAGACATCAGGTAGTTTTTTAATTTTGCTCAGTCTAACTCTCGTACACTGCAGATTTGCCCAGCGAAGCTGGATAGTGGAGAGAAACTTGGCAAACTTAACTATATCAACCTCCTTGAAGGTGATATTGGCGCTTTGGCTTTTCTGCTCCCCAGGAATGATTGGGCCCGCATTAAGTGTGCAATTGGACTGCGGTATTCCAGAAAGGGCGGCAATCCTGTAAACTTCGTTAAAATAATCAAATTCAGCGGCACCTGTTTTAGCATCAGCTAACTGGAGCCGGTCAGCATCAAGGGTTAAGATACCTTCTATGGTTTCCTGGCCCTTTTTATACTGGTCTATATCGCTATCCAAGCTGCTTTCCGCTCTCGGCAGATATACTGCCCAGACTAATAAAGGCCATAGAGTTATTACCGCCGGCACAAGTATATAATACAAAAGAGGATTCTTATATATATCTTTCATCAACAGGTTCCTTTACTATTTTTCCGGCACTATCGTTATACTGAAACTATTACGTCCACTTTTTGTCGGTGAAATGCGCTCCTGCAAGTTGCCCAGCTTCCTTTCTATGAGTGCTACTCGTAACTTTTGTGTGCTCGCTACGTTTGAAGTATCGCCCGTTATACTAATGGACTTGGTTGTAATAGAGACTGAATCTATGTTCAAGTCTGTCTGTGCCGCACATTTGTTGAACGCTTCGAGCACCCAAGTCAGCTTTGAGGATACAGACTCCTCACCTTTAATGCTAATCAGACCGCTTCGGACGTCTCTGATACGCCTTAATTCACTGCCAAGTTTTCGTACTGCTTCCGAGAATTTGTTAGGTAACTCTTTAGTTCCCGGCATAACAGCTAAATATTGTGGTTTAAACAACTTGTCAGCCAATGAGGCTCGATCCCTGTTTACTTTCAATAACTGGACCTGAAAGTACAAGCCGACAGCAACCAGCAAAACAGTAACAGATATGCTCAGAAATTTAAGTGCCTTTTGCATCCGCAGCTTTTTAGCCTGATAGGGCATAAAATCATTGCGGAAGTTTATGCTTTGCGCCTTTTCCAGATAAGCCAAAGCGGTTCCGTAAGCAATTGCAAAATCAACAGGATCAGCACAATCGGTTAAAGATTTAGACTCGATCCTTGCGGACTCAGTCAAACTTATATCTTCGGTTTCTATGCCCAGTCCGCCTATGGCAGAATGGCTAACGGAATTCGTTGAGTCAAAAACCTTCAGAAAATTTATTGGCTCGCTGGTTTCAGACAGATTAGTTGTTATAAGCACCTGTCTTGTGAGCAGCTCGTTTCTGTCCTGTGTTGGGTTGATTAAGAATGTCCGCAATGTGGATACTTTTTGTGATTTGCGGCAGGTCACAAAATAGCCGCGACGGCTGGAAAGCAATCCATATAAAGTCGCGCCGTCGCGAGATTCGGGTGGCGAAATTTTTTGATAAATAAATCTGGATAAGGAATTAACATCAGGCTCTATGGTCACAGGATCAATATTATTACCTTGAAGAGAGAGAAGAATATCCGATAGTATTTTCCGCTTAGCGGTAAAGACGGTCAAATCCGAGCCACCTTCGCCGCTTGAGTTTATTTGGAAGGCTATTGCGACGTCGCTTATGTCCGTGGCAAGAGCTTCCTCTGTGTCAAATCTAACTGTAGCAGCGATCTGTTTCGGATTGTCGAATTCGCTGTGCATATTGTGCTGCATAAACATCGCACAATCCAGGGCTACAGCAACTTCGGAATTCCGATACATCGGGATTTTTTCATTACAAGTCTGGGTGATAAGGGCCGCCAGTGTTTGCTGCTGGTTTTGTTCCTGCTGCTCTTCAGTAGAAACGCTAAAACAGCCTAAGACATTTCCCGCACCGGAGCCAATACAGACCACGGTTGCCCTGTCTTTGCTTAGATAAATTCCTAAATAGTTTCGAGCTTCCACCTCGAGCAAACTCCTAAAAGCTTATCCCGTTGCTGCCCATTCCGCTGGGACGTCCCGATTTTTCGGGATCAACCGGAAATCACAGCAGTTCGTTTTACCTGCTCGCCGTCTTTCATTACAGCGATAGTCGCCGATGCCTTTGCCACACCGCTTATTGCGGTTATTTTTATCGTGAAATAATCGCTGGCAGTTGTTATATATTGTTCGCACTTACCAATCGCATCAGAGTGCCTCGACAGGTCTCTCTTTAAATCTTCTATATCGGTAAATGGTTGTATGCGTCTTAGCTGTATTATTCTTTCAGCTATTTCAGGGGCTTCCGAAAGGCCTGCAAAAGCGAAAGCCGCTTCTAAAACGTGTCGCGGAGCTGTATTTATATTGACCTTGCTCGAAGCCCACATTCCCAGATACTTCAGAGCTGATTCTTTCCTGTCGTCCATGTAAGGCCGGGCAAGGGCTTCTGTATCTATCAGTGAACAGTGAAGAAGTCTGGCAAAATCAGCGTTTTGTTTGGTTATCTGTTCGGAGACAGGTATGGTTTTTGTTGTTACCGGTCGTCGGTAAGTTCTTGAGACGGTTGTTTTGCCGCCTTTTGGATTTCTAACAGTTGGGGCTCTTGGTGTTATCGGCCTTGATATGGTCTGCTTTACCGGTTTAAATTCAACTTGAAACGGTTTTATTTCGCTTATTTGTTTTAGCTGACTTTGTAGTGATTTGACCACTTCATTTTCCAGCCCCATCCATTCGCAGAAGGTTTGGAATCCTGCCGTTGTTTCGCGTTTCGTTTCCTGGTCTTCTAAAAGTAACCAACCGATGGGATATTTTGCATTTTCGTCCTCAATTTCCATCTTGACCTTGGCAGAAGCGATCTCAAATTCCACCGGCTCACTCACAAGCGGCCAAGCCGGTCCATACGGACCAGGTACCATCATTAAACCGGTTTCAGTAAGCTCGGCGTTTATGATATCATCGGCACTAATATCATTACTGTCACTTGCCTTATCGCTGACGTTTTTGGTTTTCTTCTTTGTCCCGGATGTATTTTCAGCGGCCCCGAGGCCTAAAAGCTCTCTGTGTTCTACCTCGCTTAGGACAAACAAATCGGAGAAGTCCGGCTCATTCGGTCGGCTAATCAGTTGAGGATTGATGCCCTGCAATGTGGCAAGTGCATATTTTACGGCCGAGTCGCAGGCGTAGCGGGCCTGGCTGTAATCTATGATGTATTGCTGGCGGTGACGATGGGTGGCTACGCGATTGCTCAGAGTATAACCAAGCGTAGCCAATATTACCAACAGCACTAATGTTATCAAAAGTACTACGCCGGAACGCTGTCGAACACTAAGATTATTTAGACTTTCTTTCCTCATTATTCTTTTGTTGTTCCTCTTGTTTTGTTTGTTCTTGCTGCTCCTGGACAACTGGGATTTCAAATTTGATCTTTCTGGTTCTGTCGATAGCTATAGTTCGTGTGATTTTCTCAGCCTCTGGTACATCCAGAGTACCTCCTGCTGTCTTAAAAGGCTCGGCAAAAGAAACGGTTACCTTAACGCCGGTCGGCAGGGAAGGGCTCGCCCATACATCACGAAGATTTTCACCGAGAGGGACCTGAATTTTGAAAAAAGTAATGCCGGTGCAGACCGGTACAAAAGAATATGTCTTTTCCCAGTCCTCTCTTTTTTCATCAAGCAGCTTATCTTCCAATGTCATGCCGGTGTGACTGCGATATAAAACAAGGCCTCCGGAACCGGTTTCATAGTCATAATTTGTCTGCCAAATTACTTGTTCGAATATCTGCTCTCGATTCTTGCTGTCGGTGATTGTTCTCCGAATCGTCAGCCGAGCGGTTGGCAGAGCTCTGTCGAATCTGTTCTCAATAGTGATTCTGGTTTCTGAGTCAGCTGCGATTGTTCTGTCGAGGTCTTCGGCGATGCGCTGCAGAATCTCGGAAGGTAGCCGTGGGCTGTCGAGCCTGCTTGTCACCGCATCGGCTGTATGCTCAGCCCGGCTGTAAATACCAACCACAGCGGCCAAAATCATCGCCGATATTGTCAAGGCCGCCAGCATCTCGGCCAATGAAAAACCTCTTCGATTATTGATTGTTTTAAGATTTTCTTTCATACAATTCATGTATAATTACGCAATCGAATGTAAAACCTCAACGTTTACGTTCATTTAAAAGGTTGAAAATTTCACCGACTTTCATTTTATCGATGTTATCATAAGGTAAACCTGTTACCGGATCTATCTTACCTTGCTGTTGTTGCCCATCAGACTCAGATTGTTCTTCCATCAACTCCATTAGCTGCTCAACAGAGCTTATTTGCATGTTTTTTTCTTCGTCGCTTGGTTTGCCGCTTGCCTCTTTATAAATATCAAGATTATGTTTGAAAAAAGAGCCGTCTTCGGCGGTGAGCATACCATCGTCCATCCACTGCTGTATGGTCTGGACATCAACCTGGGCGTACTGAGCAGCGTCCTCTATTGCTTCGATGATCTGTTCAGCCAGCGATTGTTGTTCTTCTCCCTGCTGCTCCATAAGCTCGCTCATCTGCTCATCTGTCACGCTGGTCAGCCAGTGATTTAATTCGACGGTTTGCGTCTGGCCTGCGGTGTCATTATACTCGGCTGAGCACACCGCCCTGACCCACATTTGTGCTGTTATTGGCTCATAAAACGTTTCCACAACGGTTTGCCATTTGATTTGTGGATATTTATCACTGTCACCGAAGTCGGTGCCTTCCTCTACCGACTCCGAGGTGAGCAGTTTTTCCATATTTTCGCGCGCCACCTCAAAAGCCTGCATTCGTAGTGCCGTATCCGCCGCCGAGGCTGCGCAGCGGTTAATAACTACCAAAACACCCGAACTGATTAAGGCCAATATAACCAGAGCGGTCATAACCTCCGCCAGGGTAAACCCCGTTAGAAATCTCCATTTTCTCTGTGGCATTTCGCCTGTAGAGCCTGTTTCTAATGGGGTAAATCCATTGTTCGTGATGCGTCCCCTCGACGGCGCTCGGGACAGGCGTGCGTGATGCGTATCGCGATGTTTTTCAGAATGTACCGAAAGACACGCAATACGCAATACGCAATACGCAATACGATACATGTTTTTAGAAAGGTACTTCATCTTCAGCTTTTGGCACTAAAATTTCAACATCACCTTCTTTTAATTCAATCATCCGGTTTAACCGGTTGACAACAATCGAATATGGTTTTTCAGCTTCGTCCAGCAGGACGATTTTTCCGCCGTAATGCCAGCCTGAATGCCCGACTCGGTACTTTGCTCTACCTTCATTGGTGTAATCTCCGTCATCGAACTGGACATAGGCGACCCGGCAATTGCTGCCGAAATTATTATGTACCATAATCTCCTCATCCAGGACCTCTGAGAGGTCAGAGGTAGTAATCTGGCGGAGCAGGTAGCTTTGCTCGGTCAGGTCGATAATTACCTCATATCTTCTATCGCTTTCGGCGGCGGCACTGGCGGCCATTTGCATCGTTGAGACAAAATCCTGTATCTGCTCTTTAAACGTGTTCCGTCGCAACACTGCAAAAAAATTCACCTGCGCCATGAGCACAATCAGTGAAATCATAAAAACAACGACTATCAGCTCAGTCAGGGTAAAACCAAATCGTGTATTGTGCCTGGCGTATGGCGTATCACCGAAACTATATTGCGTATGCTTTATACTGTTAGTTTGCATCGGTGCTGAGCAAATCGGTATCGTAGCTTTCACCGCCTTCTTCGCCGTCGGCGCCATAACTTTTGATTGCAAATGACTTGCCACTTTCAGGATAAAGTATATAGACAAAGTCTCTTCCCCAGCCATCCGGCGGCAGGTCGGTGGTATCCAGGTACCCATCCGGCGGATAATTCACAACATCATCCGGCGGCACGATAAGAACACTTAACCCTTCATCTTCGTTTGGGAACCGTCCGGTGTCCATCTTGAACTGATTAACAGCCAAATGAAGAATTTTTAGATTGGCTTTTGTGGTTATAACACGGGCCCTATCTGTCTGACCCACAAAATTACGGACCACGACAGCCATAAGTAAACCGAGGATGATAAGCACAGCCATCAGCTCAACCATCGTGAACCCCGTTAGAAATAATCTGCCTAACGGCGATGTTTCACCTATCTGGTGGACTTCTAACGGGGTAAAGCCATACTTGTGGTGAGCTTGTCGAATCCATCTAATGTTTTTCTTTTTTTCTTTCATTGTCCTGTCAAACTCCTAAGAATTAGCTGCTTAAAACTGAACCGCAGAAATTTTTAATATCGGCAATATGGTAGCATAAGCGATTAGCCCGATTATACCAGCCATAAAGATTATAATAATCGGCTCAATAGCCGCACTTAATCTTTCAATAACCACATCGGTCGAGGCTTCGAGGTTGTCGCTTATACTCTTAAGCATTGTCTCCAGCTCACCGCTTTTTTCGCCGACCGCGACCATGTGAGCGATGGCAGGGTCGATGACGCCGCTGTCTCTCAACGGTGTTGCAATATCAGCCCCGGCAAGAATTCTCTCGCGGGCCTGCTGTACTGCTTTTCTCATCAGGCTGTTGCCGGTGACTTCGGCAACAACTCTAAGAGATTCAGCCATAGCAAGCCCTGAACCCAGCAGCGTTGAAAGCGTTGAGGCAAAACGCGAAACCACACGCTGTTTTATCAGGGGACCGAATATAGGCAGAGACAGTAAAATTTTGTCACGCAAATATGCACCTCGTTCGGTCCTGAGGAACTTCTTAATACCCCAGACAATCGCAAATCCCACCGCTATAACCACTAATACCCACCAGCTCGTCAGCACAAAGCCCACATCCATTAATCGCTTGGTAATCCATGGTAAATCCTGTCCTGCTCTTGTAATCTGCTCGCCTATGGTCGGGATAACCTTAGTTGTCAAAATCAGAATTGCCACGACACAGAATAATATTAGAACAATCGGATATATCATCGCAGTCAATACCTTTGATTCGACACGCTGGCGTTTTTCCATAAAAGTGGCGATGGTTGCAAAGCTCTTTGCCATGGTGCCGGTGACCTCACCTACGCGGACCATACTTACATATATGATATCGAAATAATCGCCATAATCCTTCAAGGCGTCTGCAAATGATTCACCGGTGACAACACGGTCGCGAATATCAGTAATGGCATTTTTAAATCGGACATCAGACGTTTGCAGAGTAAGCACGGAAAGTGATTCGGTCAGCTTAATCCCTGAATCAAGCAGGGTAGCCATTTGCTTGGTAAAATCAATAATCCGGCTCTTGCCGCCTCTGGCAACAAAGGAAAGTAAGGCGGCTTTGCGCTTGGCTGAGGAGCCGACCTCCGTCACCGATGTAGGATGAATGCTCCTTGTCCTAAGTTGTTTACGCGCAGAATAAGAGCTCTCGGCTGCTATTGCGCCTTTAATCTTTTTTCCGTCTGCTGCTATCGCTATATAGTGATATCGTGGCATTTTTTCGTATCTCGTATTGCGTGATGCGTATTGGATTGATTTTTCTACGCAATACTCAATACGCATTACGCGTGACGAATTACATTACATCTGCCTGCGTTACTCTTAAAACCTCAGCGATTGTTGTTATTCCCGCAAGCACTTTTCTGGCCCCATCCATGCGTAACGTCTGCATCCCAGCTTCAAGGGCATTTTTCTTTATTGTACCGGCAGTTTCTCTTTTGTATATCTGCTCCTGGATTTCATCGTTAATCAGCATCATTTCATAAATACCGGTTCGGCCGCGATAGCCCGTCTGAAAACATTTATCGCATCCTGTTCCGACAAAGAACTCAACGCTGTCATAAGTTGAGCCGGCAGCTTGCCCATTTCCCAGCCCGAGCTCTCTTAATTCGTGAAGCGCGGGCTGATACTTCTTCCTGCAATCCGGGCACACCTTTCTCACCAATCGCTGCGCTATCACGGCAATCAGCGATGAGCTTACCAGATACGGCTCAAGGCCCAAATCTATAAGTCGTGTCACTGCACCAGCCGAGTCATTGGTATGCAGTGTGCTGAAAACCAAATGTCCCGTCAGTGACGATTGTATTGCCATGCGGGCCGTCTCGATGTCTCGAACTTCGCCGACCATTATAACATCCGGGTCCTGACGCAGCACGTGCCGAAGCGACGTGGCAAAGGTCATCCCCTTTTTGGAGGCGACCTGAATCTGGCTGATCCCTTCGAGCTGATATTCGATAGGGTCTTCTATGGTTAGAACATTTTTCTCAGATGAATTAATTCTGTTAAGGCAGGCGTAAAGAGTAGTGCTTTTTCCGCTGCCAGTCGGGCCGGTTACAAAAATAACACCGTGGGAGCGGTGGAGCAGCACATCTAATCTTTTCAGGTCATCCTCATATAGTCCCAGCTCATCTAATCCGAAAAGACCGGTACTTTTATCAAGCAGCCGCAGGACGCTTCGTTCACCGTAGCTGGTCGGTACCGTGCTGATACGCAGGTCCACCTCGCGCTGACCCAGCCGAACGCTGCAGCGGCCATCCTGTGGAAGCCGGCGCTCAGCGATATCCATACCAGCCATAACCTTGATACGAGAGATAATCAGGGGCAAAACATTTCTGTTAAGGCTCAAAGTGTCATACAAAATGCCGTCAATACGATAGCGAATCTGAATCTTTGACTCGTATGGATGAACGTGAATGTCACTGGCTCTTAATTGCAGGGCGCGAAAAAGTATGTCGTTGACCAGCCTGATAACCGGCGGACGATTGACTACATCGAGCAGGTCATCCGAAGCAGCAACCTCATCGACAAGATTCTCAAGATTTTGCGAATCAAGCTCCTCGGCTACCTCCTCAATGACCGTTGTCCTCTGCTCGTAAGCAACATCTATTATGGAGGTAATAGCAGCGCGGGTGGAGATAGCCGGCTTGACCGACAGGCCTGTCATCTTCGAGACATTGTCCAGGGTATTTGCATCCAAAGGCTTGGACAAGACCACCGTAAGCTCACTGTTGTCACCTTCGCGTTTTATCCCGATTAGATAATGGTGCTGAGCGTATGTCGCAGGAACTGCCTCTACGAACTCGATCGGCACCTCCTTTTGAGGAATCTCCGGCAGAAATTCCCAGCCCAGAGCTTCTGCAAATAGTTTCAAAACCACGTCTTCGGTGAAATATGGGCAGTTAAGCAATCGCTCATCGAGTCGTCCGGGACTATTGTTTTCTTCAAGGAACCTGGCCAATTGCTCAGCATCAACCAGGCCGGTACGCTTAGCAGTTTTTATTAATAAATCCTTCATTTCTCGATTCTTGACTCTCGATTCTTGATGCTCGACGAGTATCGAGTATCCAGTATCGAGAATATTTTTTTATTCGGCCTCAAGCACTTTCAAGGGGTCTATCGACTTGGGCTTTATGCCAGGCCAATCCTGATATTTCTGAAATTCCCCTTCGTGTTGCTCGAATGCTTGTCTGTTTCTGTCTGATATCCGCTCCAGGTCACCTTTGGCATAAACAGTGTCTTCTGGTCTTATAACCTCTGCTTTTACAAATATATACAGTTTCTTTTGGATATCGCTGTTGTTAACGCCTCTGAACAATCCACCCACCAGTGGAATATCACCGAGGATCGGAACTTTCGAGCCGCCCTTGCTTTGGTTCAGTTTCAGCAAGCCTCCCAGAATAATAGTGCTGCCATTGGGCACAGTAACCTTGGTATTAATCTCACTTTGCGTTTTATCCGGTGGCTTTAATCCAGATATGATTCCGAAATCCGACCTGATCAAATTTATATCGAGGCGAAGTAGATCACCTTCGCTTATATGAGGCATAATTGTAAGTGTTATCCCGGCATCAAATGGCTCAAACTCAGTCGCTGTCTGGATAAGGGAAGTTTGTTGTCCCGCTGCCCCAGTCGTTACCGGAATAGACGACGTCTTGGTAACGTATGTAGTATCCGTGGTGCTGATTATACCTTCCATATTGTCATTGACCAGGATTTTTGGCTTTGCCAGAATCCTGCCATAGTTCTTCTGCTGCATAGCAGTCAATAAAGCATTGATGTGCCTGTCACCATAAAAACCGGTTCCCAGACCGTTGTTGGCCTGAAAATCGATAAAATGGTCTCGCCCACTATTTGTAAGCTTAGAGACCAAATTTCCGCTATTGGAATCTGTTAGCCGTAAAATAGCACTGGTCAGACCGGACGTGTTGGTCAAATCCGGTAAGCTGGACAGTAAATTAAGGTCATAATTAAACGCGTCAGCTTTCGAAATCTCTACCAGCGTGACATCTATAAGAACCTGCGGCCTTCTCTTGTCTAACTTCTCTATTAAGTTCTTTATCCATTCCTGATTCTTTTTGCTTGCATAGACAATCAATGAAAAAGTATTTGGGTCAGGAA
>Ga0315546_1002438_pt1 | contig 10792 bp, 6 predicted proteins | sample SalMarSW160170MG_FD_203833 | JGI IMG/M metagenome (GOLD analysis project Ga0315546, IMG submission 203833) | Salt marsh sediment microbial communities from the Plum Island Ecosystem LTER, Massachusetts, United States - Salt Marsh Sediment SW1601-170 ... | reverse complement strand
CAAGAACGTAGGCGAGGGGCAGGTCCGTACGATCCTGGCCGCCCGCCAGGCAGGGGGCTCTTTCCGCGACCTGGACGATTTCTGCCGCCGCGTTGACCTGCGGCAGGTCAACCGGCGGGCGCTGGAAAGCCTGGTCAAGGTGGGAGCGTTGCACCCCTTCGGCCCACGCTCACAACTTCTCCCCATCGTGGACCGCATCGTTGGGCTGAGCGCCAACCTGCACCACGCCCAGGACGTGGGACAGATGAGTTTGTTCGGCGAGTCCACCGGCGTGTGTCTGGCGGCTGAGGAGACATTGCTGCTTCCGCTCTCCAAGACGCCCGAAGTGCCGCAGAAAGAGATCCTGGCCTGGGAAAAGGAACTGGTCGGCGTGTACATCTCCGAGCACCCTTTGACACAGGCCCTGGTCAGACTGCAAAACGTCGTAACCGCCTACGCCGGGGCGTTGAGCGCGGATATGAACGGGCAACAGGTAGTCGTCATCGGGATGGTACAGCGGGCACGCCGCCACACGACGAAGAAGGGAGACGAGATGGCCTTTGTGACCCTGGAAGACCTACAGGGCACCTGTGACGTCGTCGTCTTCCCCCGGGTGTGGAGCAAGACGAAACACCTCTGGCAGCCGGAACGCATCCTGGTCGTAAGCGGCAGGGTGGACGCCAGGCGACGGGACACACCGAGCCTGCTGTGCGACCGGGCCAAGACTCTCGACGATATGGCTGTGCCGGTCGGGCAGGACCGTCCGCAGGTAGCCACGCCACCACCGCCCCTGTCACCCCCAGTACGCACCGTCCGCGTGACGCTGACCCGCAGCGGGGGACAAGCCCAGGACGTGAAAAAACTGCGCAAGGTCCACAGCCTGCTGGTGGGACACCCTGGGCAGGACCGCTTCATTATTCGCCTGATCGGTGGCGCAAGCAGACCGGTCGAACTGGCGTTCCCGAACGACACGACGCGCTACTGCCCTGAACTGGCGCGGGAACTGGCCGCCACAGTCGGGGCGGAGGCAGTGCAGGTAGAGGAGATGGTAAAATAGAAAACCTATCTACGGAGGGAAAGAGAAAATGAGAATCGGTATTCTGACAGGAGGAGGAGACGTTCCAGGACTGAATCCCTGCATCAAGGCGTTGGTTGGCCGCGCCATTGACGAGGGGCATGAGCCCCTCGGCATCCGTCGTGGCTGGCGCGGGCTTCTTTTCTACAATCCCGACGACCCTGCTGCGTGCAAAGAGTGCCTCCAGCCGCTCAACAAACTGACAGTGCGCACCATAGACCGTACCGGTGGCACTTTCCTGCACACCTCGCGCACCAATCCCAGCCACATGCGCCCCTCGTATGCGCCGGACTTTCTGCGCCCCGAGGGGGAATTGGACGATAGCCAAACGCTCGACTTCACCGACCACGTATTGAAGATACTGGAGCATCTCAAGATTGACATGCTAATCCCCATCGGAGGGGAGGACACGTTGGGATATGCATCCCGCATCCATCGCGAGGGTTTTCCCATCATTAGTATCCCCAAGACGATGGACAACGACGTCTTCGGCACGGATTTCTGCATTGGCTTTTCCACCGCCGTCACACGAAGCGTGCACTTCATCCACCAGTTGCGCTCCACGGCCGGCTCCCACGAGCGTATCGGCGTGATCGAACTGTTCGGGCGACACTCCGGCGAGACCTCGCTCATCTCGGCCTATCTGGCCGGCGTGGATCGGGCCATCATCTCCGAGGTTCCCTTCGATTTCGAGAGACTGGCCGACCTGTTGATGCAGGACAAGCGGGCAAATCCCAGCCGCTACGCCATGATGACCATTTCGGAGGGAGCCCACGAGATCGGCAGGGAGGTCATCCAGACCGGTGTGGCCGACCCCTACGGCCACAAGAAATTGGGCGGCATCGGTGCGGTCACTGCGGAGAAACTGGAAAAGATCACAGGCGTGAAAACAATGTGCCAGGAGCTGGCCTACCTCATGCGCTCCGGCACGCCGGACGCGCTGGACATCATGGTGGCGGTCAACTATGCCAACACGGCGCTGGACCTGCTCGCTATGGGGAAGTTCGGGCGCATGGTCGCGCTGCGGGATGGACGCTACACCGACGTCTCGGCCGAGTCGCCCACGCTGGGGGTCAAACACGTGGACGTGCGAGCTCTCTACGATGTGGATAACTACCGGCCCAAAGTGTGGCACGTGCTGAGTAAGCCGATGTTCCTGTATTAGAGGGTACAAGCAGACAAGCAGGTCAGGGCAAGTAAGGGGAAGCGAATGAAGCGTATTGGCGTGCTGACAAGCGGTGGGGATAACCCCGGCCTTAATCCTTGCCTCCGAGCCGTGGTGCGCACAGGGATCTCCATAGGGCTGGAGGTGATGGGTATCCATCGAGGCTATGCCGGCCTGATAGACGGAGAAATTGACGAGATGGACGCCCGCTCAGTAGGCGGCATCATTGGGCGCGGGGGGACAATTCTGGGGACTGCCCGCTCTCCAGAGTTCTACGAGCTCAAGGGGCGCAGGGAGGCATTGCGCAGCCTCAACCGGTTCGGAATAGATGGGCTGGTGGTTATCGGAGGCAATGGCTCCTTGACTGGTGCGCTGGAACTGGGGCGTATGGGCTTCCCGACCATCGGCATTCCCAGCACCATTGATAACGACGTCAACGGTACCGACATCTCCATCGGCGTGGACACGGCGCTTAATACCATCCTGGACGCCATAGACAAAATCAAAGACACCGCCTCTTCCCATAACCGCGCCTTTCTCATCGAGACGATGGGGCGCGATTCGGGCTATCTGGCACTGGTGAGCGGCATCGCCGGCGGGGCAGAACTGGTGCTCATCCCAGAGGTAGAGACGACGTTTGAGGAGATTTGCCAGGCAATTGAGGACGCCTACATCCGGGGCAAGACGCACTGCATCATCATCGTCGCTGAGGGATGGCAGCCAGGAACACAGGCCTTGGCCAGGCAGCTACAGGAGCGGCAAGAGGAGTTGGGTTTCTCGGTGCGGGTCACGCAACTGGGGCACGTCCAGCGGGGCGGCGCCGCCAGCGCCTTCGACCGGCTGCTGGCCACCCGGCTGGGTGCAGCCGCGGTGCATGAACTGAGCGCCGGCAATGGCGGGAACATGGTCGGCTGGATCAAGAGCGCTACCGCACTGACACCCCTGGAGGAGGCGATCGCCTTCGAGAAACAGATCAACCGGGAGTTGTGCGAGTTGGCGAGGATTATGGAGAAGTAGGCTGGAATGAAACGGAGGCACCCCTACATAATCATTGGCTCACGGTAAAGGCCGAAGGCCTCCCGGAAGACGTCCATAATCTCCTGTAGCGTGGCGTAGACGCGCACGGCGTCGAGGATGCAGGGCATTGTGTTCTCAGTGGACTGGGCGGCGATGCGCAGCCGGTCAAGGGCCTGACCCACCGCCCCGTTGTCCCGCTCCGCCCGCACCTGCGTCAGCCGGGTACGTTGCCGCTCGTACCCCTGCGGATCCATCTTCAGCAATGGCACCCGTAGGGGCTCGTCCGCCGTAAACCCGTTCACCCCGACGATAATACGACGTCGCTCGTCAATTTCGCGTTGGTAGCGGTAGGCAGCGTCGGCAATCTCCTGCTGGAAGAAGCCCCTTTCGATAGCCGGAATGACTCCGCCCAGCACCTCAATCCTCTCGAAGTAGTCGTAGGCCTGCCGCTCCAGCCGGTCGGTGAGCGCTTCAATAGCGTATGCCCCCCCCAGCGGGTCCACGGTGTTGGTGACGCCCGACTCGTGCACGATGATCTGCTGGGTGCGCAGCGCGACGGTGACAGCATGCTCGCCGGGAAGAGCCAGCGCCTCGTCCAGGCTGTTGGTATGGAGGGACTGAGTGCCACCCAGCACCGCCGCTAACGCCTGAACCGCCACTCGCACGACGTTGATCTCCGGCTGCTGCGCAGTGAGCGAGCATCCCGCCGTCTGAGTGTGGAAGCGCAGCCACCAGGAGCGGGGGTCCTGCGCACCGAAGGTGTGACGCATCTCCTGCGCCCAGATGCGGCGAGCAGCACGGAACTTGGCGATTTCCTCCAGAAAATCGTTGTGGCAGTTGAAGAAGAAGGAAAGGCGCGGCGCGAAGGTGTCCACGTCCAGCCCACGCTCCAAGGCCCAGCGGACGTACTCCATCCCGTCGGCCAGCGTGAAGGCCAGTTCCTGCGCCGCCGTGGCGCCAGCCTCGCGGATGTGATAACCGGAGATGGAGATAGTGTTCCACCTGGGCAGGTACTTGCTGCCGAACTCGATGGTATCAGTCACCAGCCGCATCGAGGGCTCTGGCGGGAAGATGTATTCTTTCTGGGCGATGTACTCCTTGAGGATGTCGTTCTGAATGGTGCCGCCAAGTTCGCGCATCGGCACACCCTGCTTTTCGGCGGCGGCGACGTACATAGCCCAGATGACCGCCGCTGGCGAGTTGATGGTCATCGAGGTGGTCACCTTGTCCAGAGGGATACCGTCGAAGAGGACTTCCATATCGCGCAACGAGGAGATAGCAACGCCGCACTTACCGAACTCCCCCTCCGCCTCGGGCGCATCGGTGTCGTAGCCATAGAGCGTGGGCAGGTCAAAGGCGACGGAGAGACCGGTCTGTCCCTGTTCCAGCAGGTACTTGAAACGAGCATTGGTCTCCTCGGCGGTGCCGAACCCGGCGAACATGCGCATCGTCCACAGCCGGCCACGGTACATCGTGGGATGGACGCCCCGGGTGAATGGGTACTCGCCGGGGAAGCCCAATTTCTCGGCGTAATTGCCTTCTATATCCAGCGGGGTGTACAACCGCTCGACCGGTTCGCTGGAAGTAGTGATGAACTCCTCGTACCGTTCAGGATGCCGGTCGAGAGTATCTTTAAGCATAGTCTGTTCCCAGCGCTGAAGCGCCTGGTGAAGTTTGTCGTGCTCCATGTCTCACCTCCCATTGTTAGCGCGATTATACCCCGTTCTGGCGGGAAACGGAAGTTTTCATATACGAGTTCTCTACCAGTTTCCCAATCTAGCAGCGACGGCCTGACCCTCCGGCCCCAATGCCCATTGGGCAAATTCGCGGGCCTCACCAGCCGGTTCGGCAGTAGCCGCCAGATAGAGCGGACGCGAGAGCGGGTAACTCCCGTCGGAGATGGCAGCCGAGGTCGGCAAAGCGCCCTCCACCGGCGGCACTCGCACACCATCTACAACAGACTCTTTTAGCCGCAGTGTTGAGACATAGCCGATAGCACCTGGGGTGCTCGCTACGTACCTGGAGACAGCCTCGCTGGAAGGCATCACTACAGCGGTGAGCGCAACGTCGTAGTCGCCCAACACTGCGCTCTCAAAAGCGGCACGGGTGCCGGAACCCTCCTCACGGCTGACGACGGTGAGCACCATCCCACCCCACTCCTGCACCCGGCCACGGAATATCTCCTGCAGGTGCGCCAGCCCAGTCTCAGTGAACGGCGTGGCAGGGTGAACGATGATGGCGATGCCGTCGCGGGCAAAGTACTGTGACCACAGCGGCCTCTCATCGGCAGCCTCTTGTAGCCACGAGAGCAGTGCCAGGTCTGCCCCGCCCGTGCGCAGCATCCATTCGGCCACCGAGGAGTTGAAGACCTCGACCTGAATCGTGATCCAGGGATGGGCCTCCTCGTAGGCGACAGCCAGCTCCTCAGCCAGCGGCTCGCAGGAATCGGCAGCCACCAACCGCAGGGTGACGGGCTCGCGGGTGACGGTGATAGGTTGGGGGGCGCAGGCACCCAGAAGAAACAAGATGCAGGAGGCAAGAAGCAGGAGGTGAAAGGAGGGGGTGGTCAATAGGAATGACAGAACCCCCGGCACAAGCCTTGTTCGTGCGATCATTGATCCTCTTATATCGCCTACATCCCTCGTACCAGTGCCACGGGCAGGCAGGCAAGGCCCGCGACAGCGCAGTAGACGGCGAAGGGGTAGAGGCGGCGTCGCTGCAAGTAGCGCAGCAGGAAGTGGATACATCCGAAGCCAACGACGCTGGACGCCACGAAGCCAGCGACGAGGGTCGGGGTCTGCGCTGCCAGACCACCCATCTGTGCCAAGCCCACTATCTTGAGCAGCCCCGCGCCGAGGATGATGGGGGTCGCCAGGAGGAAACTGAACCTCGCGGCAGGCTCCCGTCGCAGCCCACATGCCAGCCCGGCGGCGATGGTCGCGCCGGAGCGGGAGATACCGGGGAGGATGGCGAGCGCCTGGGCTAGCCCGATGAGCAATGCATCGAGCCAGACCAGTTTGTCGAGGTTATGCTCGTGGCGGCCAAATCGCTCGCTGGCGGTCAGGAGCGCTGCCGTGACCAGCAGGAAGCCGGCCGCCGCGACGGGGCGGGCGAACATACCCTCGAAGAAATCCTCCAGCAGCCAGCCGGCCAGCGCCCCGGGCAGCGTGCCCAGCAGGATGAGCCAGGCCAGCCGGGCGTCCGGCACCTCTACAAGGTCTTGCGCAGGTGGCAACCGCAGTGGTTCCTGAGCGGCAGATTCCAGACTGAAGGCATCCCCGCCCGCCCACACTTTTCCCCTCGCCAGGGCGATCTGTAGGCTGCGCGAGGTTCGCCTGTACAAAGAGCGAAAAGCCGCCTGGACAAGCGAGACCCAATCGCGCCAGAAGTAGGCGACGGCGGCCAGCGCCGTACCCCAGTGAACGACAGCGTCGAAGGCCAGGCCCGACGCAGGCCAGTCCAAAAGCCAGGGCACGAGCACCAGGTGGCCCGAACTGCTGACGGGAAGGAATTCAGTCGCGCCCTGAAGGACGCCGAGGAGGAGTGATTGGAAGAGATTCACGGTCTGTGCTCCTGGTTGTTCGTAGATTCGTAGATTCGTAGATTCGTAATCTACCAGTCTCATGCGGTTGTGGATGGCGGCGGAGTCCTCGGGACCGGCAGGCACCACGCAGCCTCGCTCCGCCACGGTCGGTATGGCTTCGACGGCGACGATGCGATCGCCTTGCAGCGTGACACGCAGGATGGCTCCCCAGCGGCAGTCGGCGGGATAAGGCTGGTCGAAGAGGAAATTGCCCAGGCTGTAGGCGACGAGCGTCTCACCCACCCACTCGACCCGCTGCAGGACGTGGGGCCCGTGACCGACGATGAGGTCGGCCCCGGCAGCGGCCAGCGCGCTGGCGACGGCCTGCTGGCGCGGGCCGGGCGCGGCCTGGTACTCACCTCCCCAGTGGATGGAGACGATGACCACATCGGCTCGCTCCGCTGCGCTGGCGACGGCCCCGGCAGCGGCTTCCAGATCAAGGGGTGTAAGGCTGTCGTCGAAGGCGATTATCCGGTAGATTGGTAAATTGGTAGACTGGTACACTGGCGACCAATCTGCCACCCCCGCGATTTCCACCGCATCCAGCGTGGCAACCGTCTCGGCCAGGCCCACCCCGCCCGCATCCAGCGCGTGGTTGTTGGCCAGGGAGACGACGTCGAAGCCGGCTGCGCGAAGAGCGGCGACCGCCTCCGGCGGTGCTCGCAGGTCGTACAGCCCCCCCTCTGTCTCCCCCACTGAGGGGGATGAAGGGAGGAGCGGCGCGGTCGTCAGCGGCGACTCCAGGTTGGCGAAGGCCAGGTCAGCCCTGGCCAGCCAGGGCTGCACCCCAGCGAAGGCGGCCTCCCAATCCCCGTCCAGCGCCTGTGCCACCCCTCGTCCCAGCATCACGTCGCCGACGAAGGCGAGAGTCCTGGATGGAACATGGGGCTCGCCAGGGAGAAGGAAGCAGAAAGCAAGGAAACAAGAAGCAAGGAAGAAACGAGTAGCGCGGCTTCCTCGCTTCCTCACTTCCTCGCTCATTTGATCGCTACTCGCTGATGAAACCGGCCGTCCATCCCGGCTGCTCAGGCGCTTCGCCAGCCGCCAGCATCGCCCGCCACTTCTCGTCGGTCAGACGGTCGCCCATCGGCCAGGGGAACTCGTAGTAGGAGAAGACGCCGCCTTTGGCGACGTGCAGCCCCCCCACCCCGTCCGGCACGGCGACGTAAATCTCGAAGATGTAGCCGGTGCCCTCCTCCAGCACGGCCCCCTCACCCGTGATCGGGTCCAGGCCCGTGGCAACGTCGGCGACGACGGGGGCCTGGTCTTCCTGCTCGAAGAAGGGGCGGCCTTCGCCCTCCTGGTCGGCAGCGGCCAGTGTCATCGCCTCCAACTCACCGCCATAGTACTTGATGCGCTCGTAGTCGTCATCGGTCAGCAGCTCGCCCGCCAGCTCCCGCTGCGACACGTCGAGCAGGAAAGTGAGCAGGTCATCCAGTCGCCACAGGTTGGTGTCCGTGTTCTCGGTCAGGAGGCCACGGCTCTCCAGCCCGTCGCGGGTCATGCGGGTCAGGGCAAGCAGGCGGGCGTAGGCCTCGGGGTTGGGCTCGACCCAGCCGTGGGGTGGTTCCGGCGGCGGCCCACCTCCCAACTCCGCCATTGACTGCTTGGCGTAGAGGATAGTGTCGTGCTTCAGTTCGGTCCAGGAGCCCAACGCCGCGTGCAGGTCCTTGCGCGTCCACGCCTGGGTTTGCATAAAGGCCGGGTACTGCGCGCCCTTCGGTTCCAGCAGCGGCCCGAAGGCGTAGAGCCAGGCCCAGTAGAGGTTCTGCGTCCAGGAATCCATCTGCAGTGCGCTGACTTCCTCCCCGAGTTTTGCCGTCTGCTCCGGGTAGTGGAGGTAGGTGGTCTCGCCCATCCCATCGAGGATGGAGTACGCCTCTTCGGAACCCAGGACGGACATCACGTCGAGCCCCTTGGGCAACGTGCGGGGGTTGTCCATCGTGCCGACTTCGCGCCAGGTGAGTTCATCGAAGATGTAGGCATCGAGGACGAAACGCTGGCCCATGAAGCGGAAGCCCTGCGTCACCTGCTCCTTGTCCTCCCAGATGTAGACCCACATCGAATTGATCTGCGGGGGCGGGAGTTGCCGGGCGGCCTCGACGAAGGCGGCGAACTTGGCCTCGTCGGCGATGGCGGAGGCGGGGGCATCGGGGCCGAAGATGGTGTCCCACAGCGCGCCGTATTCGTGGAAGCCCAGGTCGTCCGCCTTGCCGACGATGAAGACAGTAGGATCGTAGACCCGCGCCCAGACGTCGGCGGCGGGCTGGCCACTGTTCGCAAGGTCGGTGTGGCGCAGGATATAGGTGACGAGGAGCGCCATGCGGGTCTCATCGGGCTTCTGCAGCCGCATGTTGATGCGGCCGTACCACATCATCGTACGAAAGTAACGCTGGAGCTGCTCACTGCGGGTATAGTGGCCTCGAGGGACGTATTGGGAGTAGTCCTCGCACATGCAGGGCCGGTCCAGGCACCCTAACGGAGGGGTGAGATCGCAAGGATCGCAGCTCGCGGGACAGTCCCGGCTGAAAATGGGGCTAGCGCTGAAGCCGATATGGGCATCTATTAGCGCAAGTTCCTCCCGCACCAGGTCGCCCACCTCCGGCGGGATAACGCTGGCGGGGTTGATGAGGGCATCGGCCACAGCAAAGTAAGCAACGACGCGCCGGGTAATCTCCTCCAATTGAGTGCCCTGCAATTCGGCGTAGACGGCCTGGGCCGATTGGAGGCAGGCAGCAGTGAGAACACGGATGTCAGGCTCAAAGTGCTCCCGCTCCAGGTCGCGCAGCATCTTGTCGAAGAGCAGGTGGTAGACGTGGTAGACAGAGTCGGTGGTGACGAAGACGGGGGTCTCTTCGTAGCGCATGTTCTCGTAGAGTTGGAAGAACTCTAGCCATTCGGCCGGCGTAACGACGAAACCGTTCTGCGCCAGGAGCGCGCTCTGTGCGTCGCTGAAAGTGAACTGGCCGTAGTTGCCCAACGCCGCCAGGTTCACTGGCAAGACGTATCCCTCGTAGGCCGGGGGAAGGGTAACTGCTATCTCAGGATAGGCAGCGAAGCCCGGCCCACGCACGTCAGGTGGGTGAAGTGGTGTGGTGGGAGAGGCAGTGGTCGGCGCAGCAGCAGTGGGGGATAGGACGGTCGGTGGAGCAGCAGTGGAGGATGGGATGGCTGGCGGAACGGCAGTGGGGGATAGGACGGTCGCCGGGGGCGGTGTCGGTGTCGTGGGCAAGCCGCAGGCCAGCATGGCGGCGATGAGAGTCAGCAATGCAATGATACTAGCTCTTGACTTATGCATCGAGTTTACCTCCTTAGGCAGAATGCAAGACGCAGGATACAAGGTAAGGATACGGCTATTGGGGCGAAATGTCAAGTGTGGCGGCGCACATCGGCCAACCAGCGCAAGTGGATAGAGAAGCGGCGGCGGGAGCGCAATGTGCCGCATTCACCTCACTCAGCGGACTGCCACGTCCGGTGTACCGTCATTGTTCCCATCGGTCAAACAGAGTTGGCGGAAGGTGCCGGCGGGCAAGCACCATTCCAGCGTAAAGCCGAACCCGTTCCAGCGCCAGACGTCCACGCGGGTGGCGGGGCCATCGCGGCCAGTGATGTAGTCCCCCTCCAGCGTCACCACCTCGTCCCGCCCATCCCCATCCACATCCCCCACCACCAGTGCCAGGAGCGGCGCAGGCAGCGCCGACCCGGCCCAGATTTCGCGGCCGTCGCGGGGGTCGAGCAAAATGAGGTGACAACTGTCGCCCGCCGCGTCGTGGAAACCAGCGATGGGACTGGAGACAGAACTCCAGCGCTGGATAGGCCAGTCGCTCCAGGGCCGCCAGACCAGGAACACCCATTCGGGGATGCCATCGTCGGTGACGTCGGCCAGGACTGAGGCGGTGACGTGCCAGGTGTGATGAACGAGCGGGGGACCAGGAGACAAGGGGACAAAGAGAGGGGGAGAAGAAGAAGCAGG
>Ga0315546_1002433_pt1 | contig 10797 bp, 14 predicted proteins | sample SalMarSW160170MG_FD_203833 | JGI IMG/M metagenome (GOLD analysis project Ga0315546, IMG submission 203833) | Salt marsh sediment microbial communities from the Plum Island Ecosystem LTER, Massachusetts, United States - Salt Marsh Sediment SW1601-170 ... | reverse complement strand
GCCGCCTCGCCATACGCGATTGGCTGGACGACCCCGAAATTTTAGAGTTACTCACAATATTCATCGAATTAGATTAAAAAAAAGAGGAAAAAAAGGATGCCACCCTACCCAATAAAAGAAAGCTTCCAATGGATGACCCCAGAATTTCGAACCTCATCCACAGGTAAAAAAAGCATTAAAATTAGAGGCGTCGCTTTAACAGGTAATGCCACATCCAAAAACAATCGTTTGTATGTGGAAACGGAACTTGAAAAAGCAGCGAGAACATGGGTCAATAAACCAGTGACCGTAAACCATTCAGACCCAGAGGATAAACACAATATTATCGGTAATGTTGATTGGTGTGAGTATGAAAATGGTGCTCTTGAGTACTTAGCTACTATCAAAAAGCAACCTTATATAGATTTGCTTAGAAACAAGTCAACAAAAATTCGGGGAGTTAGTATTGAAGCTATGTACCTCAATAATGTTTGTCCTAAATGTGGAGAAAGATTCTACACCGAACAGGATTTTCATAGACACATGCACGACGTGCATTTCTTAGAAACAAACTCAGAAACACATCCTCATGGTATAGCTGGAACAGCACTTTCACTTGTTTTATCTCCCGAAGAACCGGGATACTCAGGTACAACTATAGAGTTGATGGAAAAATATACCACTCAACCCCAATTAGTACGATTACTGGAAACGGTAATAAAAACAGCAAAGGAAAAAGAAACCATGAAAACCGCAGAAAAGAAAGGCGTACCCTACCTAATCAAAGAACAGGACGAAACCCCGCCTGAACCAGAAAAAGACGAGCATGGATGCGGACCCGACGAAGAATGGGACGGAACAAAATGTGTACCCAAAAAAGAGGAACCCACAGCCACAGAACAGGCAACCTCAGCCCCCAACACAGGCACACAATCTGAAGGCGAACCAGAAAAGCTAACCTGCCCAGAAGGATTCCACCTAGTCACCGACGATCAAGGCAACCAAACCTGCGAAGCAGACCTGCCGCCCCCGCCAATCGACAAACCCACAGCCACAGAAGCAGACGCCAACCCAGTACAACCCGCAGTGTCCACGCAAGTAGCGCCACAAGCAGAAGACGGCGTCGTAGTAACGGTTACAGACACCCAATCCCCCTGCCCGACTGGACAGCACCGCGACCCAACCACTGGACTATGCATCGCAGACGACGCGGTTGTTGAGCCGCCCCCAAACATTGCGACAGAAGCCGTCAAGTTGCCGCGAATCCTAAAACTGGGCGAACCCTTCGCAGGCTACAAGAACATGGATGACTGTATAGCCAAGAACCCTGATAAGGAAGACCCCGCAGCCTACTGCGCCACCATCATGCGTAAAGTCGAAGGCGACAAAGCAAGCGAAATCAAAGAATCAAAGGACATCTACGAGACACAGCAAACTCTCACCAAGAAACTGCAGGAAATCGACACAAGAGGCTACGCAAGAGACGCACAGCTGGCAACATCAATCAACAGCGTCAACCGAGCGGCAGCCGCCAACTATAGGCAGGCAGTCAACGTTCTAAACCACGTCAACGCCATAGCAGAAAAAACCCTGACAGACACCAAGAAACTGACCCGAAACGTGGAATCCGCAGCCAACCATAACCTGCTCGCAGAAACCAAGAAACTGCGAGCCTCAGATACAATGTTGCAGAGCCAAATCAAAGAAGTCACAGCAACATCCACGAAAAACCATCAGCAACTGCAGAGCCAAATCATAGAGGCAACAGAAGCCGCCACGAAGAGCCATAAGCAACTGCAGGAGTACACCACAGCCCAAATCAGCAAACTAGCCACGTCGACGGCGAAGGAACTGCAGACTCTTCGTAAAGCAAACCCGCAGACCATCAAGGAGATGCAACAGTTAAGACATGAGATAGAGGAAACCAAGCAGTTGGCGACACAACAGAAAAAAGACTTCGAAACCATACTCGCAACCGCAGACAAAACAGTCGAAAACCTGCAGGAACAAGTGAAAACCCTAGAGGAATGGAAGGCAACCCAAGAGAAGCAACTGACAGAAACCCAAAAGAAAGAAAAAGACAAGAAAACCCAGCAGGACACAATCAAGGAGGCGCTTGAGCCACTGCAAACCCAAATCAGCAACCTCGAAGCCAAACTGCACGGCAACTTCAAACAAACCCACAAAACCCCGCCAAACGAAGAGTCAGCCGACGACTCAGACCAACTGCCATACGACAGCGACTAAGCCACGTCCTAACTTTTTATCATAATTCTTTCACATTCACCTAAGTTACTTACTCACAGTCACTACCCTAGAAATAGGGCACACCACGCGAGAAACGTGAAAAAAACATTGGAGGAAAAAACATGGCAGACACAGACAACTGGGAAACACAAGAAGGATACATCTGTCAAGGCAACGTAATCGGATTCGTTGAACTCGGAACAGCCGCAGTCGCGGGAGAACCCCTAGGCTTCGGCGACCCCGCCGCAAACAAGATAGTCATGAACCTGTACAGCGGCGAAGCCAACGCAGTAGGCGTCGCCCTCAAAGGCGGAGTCACAGGAGACAAAATCCCCGTCTGCTTCTACGGCGTAGTAAAGATGGTCGCATACAGCACCGTCACCGTCGGAGCCGCAGTAATCAACAGCGCCACAGCAGGAACAACCATCACATACGGCAACGTCACCCCACTAACAGCAACAGACACAGGCAACCTCGTCGACGTTCTAGTCAGCAACAACGGAACAGGCACAGCATTCATCCTAGGCATGGCACTACAGGCAGGAACCACACTAGGAGACGAACTGCTCGTACTGGTAGGCGGCTTCGGACGCTAAACACAAGGAGATGAACAAAGATGACAATGAACCTGAAAGAAATCCTAGACGCAACCAAACCAAACCGCCAAGCAATCGGACGCTGCATGGAACAGACAAAACCGTTCTTCCACCCCGAAGACGCAAGCATCTACACGGGACTTAAACAGCAACAGCAAAACGACATCCAAGAATACCTAACCAAAATCCCACTCAAACGGCTAGTCGAAAAACTGGCAAGAGAAGACCCAAGCCTAAAAGAGTACCTCGGACACAGCGGAGCACTAACCACAGGAGCCACAGGAGAAGCAGGAGCCAACTACCTGCTGCCCGACAAAATCTACGCTGAACTCTTCGAAAACGCAAGATGCGCAGACATCACCCCAATCGTCAGCAACGTCGTAGACACGCCCGGAGCAACACTTAAAATCGACGTAGAAAAAGACGGCACATTCAAGCCCCACTTCGGAGCATCAGGTGGAGAAGCGCCAGACGAAACAATAGAAACCGCGCAGGGCACCATCACCCCAAGACTCTTCAGCATCAACATAGGCGTAACCAACGAAATGATAGAAGACAGCCTCTTCGACCAGATGGAAACACACGTCAGAATCGCAGGCAAAGCTATGGGCGAATGGAGCACCAAAATGTGCCTCTTCCCCATCATGGAAGACCACAGAGGAACAACAACCACATTCAGGGTCGAAGGCGATTACAACGGCGTGAACAGCGGAGGTGCAACAACCTTTGACATCTCAGACGTGCTAGAGGCAGAAGGCGCAAATTCAACAGACGGATTCGACACGACACACCTGATCATACCCCCACACGGACCACAAACGCTATTGTTGGGAGCCGCAGGCTACCCGCACGACTGGACAAAACTGAAAGACGTAGTCAACCTATCCAACAACCCCATAGCAAACATCTGCGGAATCGACGTAGTCAGAGTCAAACACATAACCACATCCGACACAAGCGACGAAACAAGCTACATCGCCGGACTCTACGCCACAAGCTGGCACGCACTTGCAGTCAACAAAACCTACGGCATCCAAACCGTCAGAAAGCGGTGGCTCAAAATCGAAAACTACAGCGACCCCATCAGAGACTTGGTCGGCGCAGTCGTATCCGCACGGCAGGGACACCTAGTAGCCTACGCAGACGCATGCTGTGTAATCAGCTACACATAAACTTGTTACCTTCGGGTAACATTCCCCAATTTCCCCTTTCTTAGACAAAAAAATTTAAAAGAAGAATAACTGATAAACTACATGAGGGAAGGCGGGTTCGATTCCCGCAACCGCAGACTAATCCTACGCGTAATAGGTAAAAGTCGCCAACTGTCCTTGAAGGACGCGGTACAAGGGAAACAGGAAGACGGTCTAGTGTATGGAGCACGCCCGAACAGCATTCTTCTTGGAAAAAAACATATAATTCCTTTAAAAATAGAGGTGAAAAACCAGAATGTTAAACATAAAAGAAGCAGTAGACAAAACGCGACCACAACTAGCCAAAACAAAAGAATTCATGGAACAGCACAACTACTTCGACCCCCAACAATGCAACATCTACGCTGGACTCAAACGCAGCACACAACGCGAACTCTCAGAAACCCTACACAAATGCACGCTTCGCGACCTACTGAAGGGACTAAGCAAACGCGAACTAAAAGGACTCAAAGAGTTTCTGCCAACCGCAGGCGGACTAACCACAGGATCGCTCGGCACCGCAGGCGCACAGTACCTAGTTCCCACATGGATGAGCCAGAAACTGTACGCAGCAAGCACAGGTACAGACATCGTGCCCCTAATCAGCGCAGACGTGTTTGAACCCAGAGGCGGCGACTGCACAGTCCCCATTGGCGTACTAGCCACCCAACAACTAGGCGAAGGAACAGTGGCACATGAAACAGTCGACGCAGACGCTGCAACAATAAAGCTGGTGAAAATCAGCGCCCCCATAGTCGCAACCAACGAGATGATAGAGGACACCGAGTACGGCTTAATCGAATGGCACATACAGAAGGCAGGCGAAGCCATGGGACGCACAGGCGGAAACCTAGCCCTCAATGTCCTAAAAACAGCCACAGACGGTTACGGTACAGTAGTAACTGGAGCGGCAAGTGCTTCTGAAACAAAACCAAACGAAATACTGGATGTGTTCGAGGAAGTAAGCCGAGGGGACAGCGTCATCCAACCAGTCTGCGACACCATGATAATCACTCCAGAAGCATGGAGCCACAGCGCGTCAGGCGTAGAAGTGGCAGGAGGAACAGCAGGAGACTTCTGGAGAGGCGAACCAATCACCCAACGAAGTCCCGCACAAGGATTTACCCTTGTCTACCACGGCATGGACACGCTATTCAGTGGATCAACAAGTATATGCACAGGCGGCGGAGGCGCAGCCATGACAGAATGCAAAACTATAGTGTTCGACAGAAAGCAAGCCATGGTGACTGCACGCAAGAACTGGCTCAGAATCGAAGACTACAGCAACCCAGTCATGGACTTGGCGGGCGCAATCGTTTCTGGCAGACAGGACAGCGTCACGGTTGTAGACTGCGCGATCGGAGTGGTGACAGAGGCATAATTTAATGATGAACAAACTAAACAAAAGAGGGCATTAAATGAGTTTTCAAGCTAAGGTAGAGTGTCCTCGCTGTCACCAAATCTGGACGCTCCCACAGGGAAGCCCCGGAACATACTGCACCTGCCATCTATTCTGTCAGTATGGCACTAAGCCATCTGACTGCAGTTTGACAGATGCGTATTATGAGGGCAACTGGGGCTGGCCCGTGGGCAGTGACCAGAACCCGAAGGATGAGGGCGCGAAGGTTTGGGAGCGCACCAAGTACTGCAGTGTCCACGAAGTTTATAGCACTAAGGAACCAATTTGGTTGGAGGTGAACTGGGAAGAATGGTATCAAAAAAGAAGGTTACCAAGAAAGATGCGGGAACTGCAGAAAAGATAGTAATGCCAATAGCTTTGGAAGATTCTGAAATACAGGATGGCGACGTAACACTTCCATTACTTGACGAAGAGTCTACTGATGAAGTTCCTGAAAAAGCAAGCACCGCCAAAACAGAAACCACAGAACAACCCGTCGAGGAACCCAAAGTCGCGTTCGTTGACGAAACCACCAAACTGCTCAATCTGCTGGGCGAAGCTCCGCCTGTGCCCCTGATTCTATCGATAGAGGACGCGGTCAAGTTCGTTGACAGGTACAGAGTGTGGAAACTGAAAGTCAAGGCAGAAACTGGCTAAAGAAATCTTAAATACTAAATCCACGAAGAGTCTATGGTGGTGAATCAAATGGGTGAAGGAAAATTAATGGAAGACATTAGACTCATTCAACGTATGACAGGGGACTATTTTGAGTATACCGCAGATTGCATTAATGAGGCAAAAGCAAAGTTTCCCTTAGGTTCAATCAACGAATATAAAACAGATGCTAATGGAAAACTTGAACAGAAAAGCGCTGAAGAACTAATCGCAGAAACATATATGTGGTTTATCGAATATTTTGGCTATCCAATCAGACAAAGCAAAGACTCTTCGTGAAAGAGTCTACCTGTGTGGTGAGTCAACGTGGATGAGGGAGAACTAAAAGGTTATAGAGTACGTGTAACTGTGGATTATCCAATATGGCAGTATTCAAAAGAGGTTGCTTTAGAGACTGCTAAGGATATTGCAGCTTACAGTCATTCTGCAAGTTTAGTGATTGATGCAAAAATCATTAAGGTCGGCAAACCTGATAACAGAGAGTTATTTGGTGACTCTTCGTGAATCGACAAGCAAGACTTAAACTCTATATGAAGGCTGTAGTAGACCCAAACATAGATTGGGAAGCATTGTACAAGCTGAACGAAGAGCTTTCTAAATATCCTAAACCAAATTGTCGCTGTGTAATCATTCCTCCAGAAGCAGAAGATGACTCTTCGTAGGTTCTTATCATGACTCAGCAAATCGAAAAACAACCCCAACAACAAAAACAGAAACATTCCCGCATCTTCATAGGCATACCAACTGGCCCTCCGAAATTATACAGTACCTACATCATGGTAGCCGCACTCGCAAACCTCGACTACGACAACTACGAAATCCATTGGGCAGTCACAGGAGGATACGACAACAAGCTCTTCGGCGACTTCAAACGTAGACTCAAAAAACTCAACGAAGCAGTCAAATGGCCCGACAACGTCACATGGCACATTCACTACGTGCCACTCAGCAAAAAGGAGCGCATGACCCGATACCAGCCCATCCTCAGAAACAAAACAGTCCTCAGAGACGCCTTCCTAGACACCGACATCCCCTACTTCCTGCTGCTGGGCGGAGACAACCCGCCCCCACGCAACGCCATCCACAGATTACAGAAAGCCGACGCGGACATCAGCATCGGACTCTGCTACCAGCGCCCAAACGTAGACCAAAGATGCGGCACCTACCCGCTTGTGTGGCGCTACGCATGGATGCCGCAGGAGCTAGAGAAGTTCAAAGACGAACTGGACCCGCTTGTGCTGGATGAGCTACGGCTGGCATGGCTCCACTGCCCCGTCATGATTCCCCTAATGTTCGACCCAAACTGGAAACGCAAACGGACAGTCTGGGGCATCACAGGCGGCGACGGCTGCGCCCTAATCAAACGCAGGGTGCTGGAGATGATTGACTGGGGCGTCACGCCCGACAACGCGTACCACAGCGAAGACATCCACTTCATGACTCTAGCGCTGTGGCACGGCTTCACAACAGCCTGCGCCGTAGACTTGCACATTCCACACTTCGACCCAGACGGCAAAGCATACTAACAAAGATTTTATAAGCGATTGCCACGAAGAGTCTACCAGTGGTGAGTCAACGTGGATGAGGGAGAACTAAAAAAGCGAATAGAAGCAAATTTTGGCAATAATCTTGAAATGATACTTAGAGAAATTCCTGACTTACAAAATAATATTAAATTTGCTGGAAGTAAACTGAAAAAATATGCTCTTGGAATGTGTTTTATCAAGATTGACTTGGCAAAAAAAGAATTCCCAAATTTTGATGATTTTAATGATATAATTAGTGGAAATGCACGAGCACAAGCATGGTTCATTAACTGGTTTGGTGACTCTTCGTGACTCAAACCGTAGAGCAGATGAGTTTCGAGGAATTCATCGATAACCCCCCCTTCCCTAGATTTGTTCAATTTGAAACAAGCACAATTTGTAACGCACGGTGCCTCATGTGCCCACACGACAAAATGAAGAAACGTCCACAAGCGCCGTGGAGTCTAATCTCAAAGATAATCCGCGAAGTCGCACCCAAAGTCGACGCGGTCTGCCCCTTCCTCATGCAGGACCCCACACTCGAACCCCGCCTAGTCCCAATCCTAGCCAACATCAAACAACGCAACCCAGCCTGTCAGACAATCGTCTACAGCAACATGAACCACCTCCCCGACGCAACAATCAAAGGCATAGTAGACACACAAATCCTCGACGAACTCCACATCAGCTTCTACGGACCAACCGAAGAACTATACAGGAAATGGCAGCCCCCACTAAACCGAGAACGCACAATCATCAACATCAAAAAATTTTACCTCTACAGGCAACTAACCAAACGACTCAAACCAAAAATAACCCTGCACGTACTATCTGTGCCAGAAATCATGGACGCAATAGCAGGATACGGCGACGTCACAAGCTACGTCGACAGCGTCGCAAACGTGCAGTACGACACCTTCCACGGCGACATCCCAGACCTAGCAGGCGACCAAACACGATATATGGGAACCCCTGCCCCGCGTGTGCCCTGCCAGCGGTTGTGGACGGGAATGAACATCCACTCAAACGGCAACGTGGTGCCCTGCTGCATCGACTACAACGACGAACACGTCCTCGGCAACGTAACTGAACAATCAGCAGAGGAGGTGTGGAACAGCCTCGAATTCGCTAAATTCAGGCAACTGCACACAGAGGGCAGATGGAACGAAATCCCCATGTGCAGACGTTGCAGAGTACACGAGTACCAATTCAACAAAGGGTGGGTTGATTGGTGGACGAAAAAATAAACAAGTGCCGTCAATGTGGTGTAGTTCTAGTTAAAGATGTAAATTGGTTTAAGTCTTTCGTAGATAAAAAACACGGAAGATATTATTTGTGTAAACAATGTGCAATTGAATCCTCTAGAAAATGGCGACTAGAAAACCCAGAAAGAGTTAATTTTTTGCAAAGTCGCAACCATCATAAAAAAATTCAAAAATACAGAAAACTGATTTTAGATTTATTAGGAAACAAATGTAATAATCCAACTTGCCCCATTTCACCTGAAAAGTTAGATAAAAGAGCTTTACATATTGACCATGTTAACGGTGGAGCATATCAAAAGGGGAGAAGAATAAATTCTGGTAGGTACCCTCAATATCTTAAAAAAGTCTACAATGAGTTAAAAAACGGTTCAAAAGATTATCAACTATTATGCGCTTATTGTAATTGGATGAAACGATTTAAAAATAACGAATTACCTACACCAAGGTGTAAAAAAGGTGGCTAAACAAAAGATAACCTACAGCCAAGTGCTCGAAAAACTCAGCCTACCCCCGGACACAGACAAGGTTAAACGATGCAACTTCTGCGGCAACCTGCTTCACCTAATCAAAGTCAACGACATCGTCGGCTTCTGGGTACACAAAGGAGAGGACGTGCAGAAATGTGAAGAGGCAAACAAGATGTATCCGGGTAAGCCCATGATAGTTCAGAACATGAACTTTTACCGCGAGATGAAAAACATCTGGATGGGAATAAGACAGGCAAAGGAGAACAGAAAAGATGGTGGGAATCCCAAAAATTAGCGAATACAATCGCAGTTGCCTAAACTGCCACTGGTTCCAATTCAACACAAAACGTCCCACAAGACTCAACAGAGAATGCTGCTACCCCGGCAAAGTCACAACCAAACGAGGAGTCTGCATGATGTGGAAGGACACACGCACACTCTGGCAACGGCTGCGCGGAGAAAAAATAATGAAGGCATTCTGTTGACTGAACTAGACACTCCCAACTATTACAGTCAATGGCAGAAGATGCCCGGAAACCCGCTAACATGGCAGAACACGCAAGAGCAAGTTAACCACAAAGGACGCGCATGGATTGCAGATCACATAAAGAAAACCAGCAGATCAGTTCTCGACATAGGCTGCGGCATAGGACTAGACTACGACCACTACAGAGGCAGCGACATCCGGTATCTGGGAGTGGACATCACCCCAAAGTTTGTGGAAGCCGCCAAACAAAGAGGCGCCCCCGCAGAAGTCGGCGACGTGCTGAACCTCAGATTCAAAGACGAAAGCTTCGACACCATATACTGCAAAGACCTTCTCATACATCTGCAACCCGGAGAATGGCGCCGCGCCCTAAAGGAGATGGCGCGCGTCGCAAAAAAGCAGATAATAACCCTAGAGGACAGATGGAGAAACGAAACCGTCTACGCGCTCATAGAGAAACATGCAAGCTTCAACGAAAGCAAACACGACTTCGAGATGCTGCTGTTCTTCCACAACACATACAACGAATCCGACTTTCTGAAGCAGGCATGCCTGCTGGGGCTGAACGTTGAAACCCGACTGGTGAAATGCAGTCCCCCAATCCGAAGTTTAGATGGTCGTGTACGCTTCAGTCAAATCACAATCTACACCAAAGAATAACGTTGCCATCTTTGTGTGGTTTAGTCTAGCCTAAACAGCAAAAAAAGCTAAGGCGTATTTTTAGCCCGTTACTCTGTTTTCTTCAAGTCGCGTATCCGCATCACAATCTCTGAAATCCGCTTTTTTCGCGGCAAATCAATAACAAGTTTGCCGCGCTCCATACAGTCTATACACACATTGAAATCGATGCTTGTTCCATCATAGAACACAAACTTGCACGGATAAACGACTTTAACTTGGTCTCCGCAGCAGTCACACCAAAGCGTCATCCTATATCCCCCAGATGATAGTTAAGATGGTGAGGTT
>Ga0315546_1002427_pt1 | contig 10816 bp, 3 predicted proteins | sample SalMarSW160170MG_FD_203833 | JGI IMG/M metagenome (GOLD analysis project Ga0315546, IMG submission 203833) | Salt marsh sediment microbial communities from the Plum Island Ecosystem LTER, Massachusetts, United States - Salt Marsh Sediment SW1601-170 ... | reverse complement strand
GGTACATAATCTCTGTGATGCGCAGGTTATCAACTACCGGGCCGACGGCAAATATCGCCTCGTTCAACGCACTCCAGGCCCCGCCGCTGTATACTCGTGCCTTGACCTGTGTGCTTTTGTTTAATGTTACCGGGTTGGGGGGAGTATATTGTGTTCCTACAACATTTCCTGTCCAGGGCTGGCGCGGGTCGGTGCCGTCAAGGGTGTAATATATCGTGCCGGACGATGCGGACATCGTCAGATTAAAACCCTGATTAACCTGACCACCCTGCTGGCTGAAGAGTGGCGGAGCAGCAGCAAATTCAGTGCCTATCTGAGTGTCCATCCACATCAACCGATTCCCAAGCCAACCCTTCATCCAGTTGATTTCCTCTTGGTAAGTCTGAGCAATAAACCAGTTCGGCCAGATATCAATACCAAGGACAGGCCATCGAACAAAGTTTCGGGCCTGCGCCTCATTCAATAATGCGGCGGTGTTGTCGACGGTCTGAAGCAGCTGATCCGTAGCAAGCAGTTTCTTGCGGTGCCCAAACCATCGATCGGCATAACGTAACCGGAACTCGGGGTCTTCGAACAGGCGCCGCCACCAGGGGTAATCAGTGTCGGGAAGCTGGCTGTAGTACCACCCATTAGATAGCCACCCCTGATAGTAATCGGCGTTACCGAGTGACAAGTTATAATCCCAGACAGGCCCCATGTTCAGTTTGCCGCCTCGATCCTTAAACATGTAGGTGCTGAGGCGAAAACCGTCGATATTCTTGGTCAACTCAACAATGATATGGTGTTCGACAAAAGAATCAACATCGATATACTTAGTGTACCCATCGACGGGGTCAGTGAAGTTCGGTCCATAAAGGACGGACTCGAACTCGTCAAGATAGCCCTTGATCCAGTTCTTCTGCGCCTGTGTAATTTCAGTCCCTGCCGGCTCAACGTAGATCAAATTCTGACCGGTGCTGGTATAGAATGACAGATCATCGGTGTCATATTTATCTTTCTTGATAATGTAGCCGCCGGTAATATCCGGTTCTGTATTATCATTCGAATCGAGCTTGGTGATGTCCACGCGGTTCTTATTCAGTTTGATCTTTTCCATCAAAACGTATACTCCCACGTAATCGCTCAACGAGACTCCCCCGCCGTTCGTGTTGAGGAACATCTCGATAAACCGTGTGCGAACAGCATATCGACCAACATCATTGCTCCACTGGTACGACAGGAAGTTACGCATCAGCGACTTGTCCGAATAGGGTCCCTGCAGGACCCAATCTGATTCGGCGGGAAAACCCAGAATGGAAACATCTTTATCCTGATCATATTCGTCCCAGGTTTCGAGGTGATACTGCTTTTTGGGGAAACCTGCCGAGCTTTTACCGCGAACATTGATGCCGGCCCTACCGATGAAGTCGCTCGGGTCGGTAATCCTGGCCCTGCCGCCAGTTGTGGTATTGATGAAGCCGGCAAAGTTCAACGTCTGTGTAGTTTCTCCGATGTATCCACCAAACGTATCAATGACGGCGATAGGCAGGTTAGAACTAAAATTCCGGACGTCCGGCTCAAGGAAGATATAAGCCTGTGTTTCGATATTTGCAGGTAGCCAGCCCGGCTTTACCGCAGCGGCACGAATGGTGGTAGTTGCACTCACGCCGAACGGGCCGGTGTAAATAGTCCCATGCGTTATCGTTGGCCAAGAGCCATCAAGGGTGTAACGGATTTCAGCGTCATTCATCGCGGTAGACAATGTCAACTGGAATGGAGCGTCATAGAAACCGCTCTTATGGCTGAACCAGACTTCGCTGACAACACCAATCGTACCGGCAATGTTGAACGTTCCTGGTGTCGGCATGGTAAAGTATTGTGGGACTGTCTGATTTTTGGCGGCTTCCAACTCAGGCAGTATCAGGAACTCGCCGTCGTTCTTGTTGTCATTGAGTCCGTGAATCGCCAGCACATTCTTTTCGGGCTTGGGTTGCAGTAAGCCCAGATGTGCCATGATATTAATACCCTTGAAGACCTTGGATTCCTCAATCGGGCGGTCGGAGTCGGCCGTCGAGTCCCACTGCATGAGACTCGGCGCATTGCAGCTGGCAACCTCCACGCCGTTGAGATACGCCGCAAAACCATCCTCGTACTTCATTCGCAACATCAGCGTCTCGAAGGCACCAACATCACCCTCTTCAAGGAAAATTTCGATGCGTGTCCACAGCGAGGAATTAACACCAAGCATATCCTCCTCAACATCGGTGCCGCTGAAACCTCCCTCAAGCTTGAAAACATCAAAGGAATACGCCTTATAACCACTCTCGCTACTTGGATCGGCCTCGGCCCGAACCGTAAAGCTGCCATCGGCTGCCGTAATACCCGTCCAGCGAGCAACATAACCTGCGTTGTAATTGAAACCGGTGTTGAACTGCATCTTGTTTTCAGCGAGGACGACTACGCCGCTTGTGCTGGCATTTGTATAGGTATCGGCACCGGTAAGGGTATAATTCGCCCAGCGATTGGTATAGTCAGGATTACCCCGATTGGCAGACGTGGCAAAGGTGTACGCGGTCGCAGGATCCAATCCTGTGAACATCAGGTCGACCCACCAGCCGGAACTGCCATATGTAAGTACGCCGATCATATCCGCGAAATCACCGAACGTATTGTGGGCATCGGTGCCCACGGCGCAGTCACTTCCGCCAGTATCGGAACTCGGGTTCCAACTGACGCCACCGCTCTCTGTCAGCGTTACCGTGACACCCGTGTTGTCACCTGTGGCTTGATCCAGCAACGGCCCGGAAGTCGGACCAGGATTCCCACTGCCAATACAATAGGTTGTGACGTTACTGGCGATGTGCTGACCAGCGCTATAGATAACGTCGTTGTAGGCAACCCTCGGTGTGCTCCCAAAGCCAAAACCCAATCCGGTCTTTCCGGTATCCCACGTTGAGTCGTCGAAATTAACATCAGTCCAATCAGTACCAAGGGTCGCATCGCTGATGGTGGGCACGTGATAAGAAACGATGGCGCTTGTTGGCACAAGCGTCGTGCCGTACTGCATCAGGCCATACGAGACATTGGTCAACTGTGTGGGGTATTCAGGCTCATATTCGTGGATGATACTCTCTCCATTAGGTGCCACCAACGCCAGATAATCTCCTTTCTGGTTGAGGTTGAAGTTAGTGTGATAATAACCGGCAGGGTCAAGATATGGATAATTATCAGGATATTGCGCTTGTGTTTTCTCCGAGGCAAAGACAATCAGGAACTCGCCTGGCTCAATCTGGAGCCCGTCCGGGAATTGCCACATCGTCAGGTTAGGCTCAAAGTCAGTCAGATACCAGCCATTTAGACTGACTGTTGTATCTGTTGGATTGTAAATCTCTATCCAGTCGGAGGAATCTTCGTTTCCATCCAGCAGTTCGCCGTATTCCAGCGGTAGCTGACTTGCATTACTTGCCATGAACTCACTGATTACCAGGTGGGCTTGTTCCATCTGCCAGTTCTTCGCCAGCAGGGCAAAGTCACCCATACTCACCCCATCAATGTCGTCGAGTTCAGCCTTGCAGCCGGAGATGAGACAGTCCGGGTCCAGCCACTGCCAGGCAAGAATCCGCAGGTCTTTGATATCAACCTTGTAGTTTCCATCTAAATCGCCTATGAGCTGCTGAGCCAGGAGTTGAGACTGGGTGAAAGCCGAACATGCTAAAAATGCCATCAATACCGCTGAAAACAACGATATCTTCTTCATCCTTCGCAGTAGCTCTGCTACGGAGAATGGAACAGATACTGGCATCAATATTTCCTTCCTCCCTGGATAGGCGCCGTGGCGACTGCACTGATGTTTCAGGTTGCTAATCGCGGTTCTATATCTGTTGGTTCCCATATTGTGGGGATGTGGTCCTTGTAACCTGTGGACCTTATACAACTTAGAAACCGTACATACGATAATATAATATAACACATATAAGGGCTTTATGTCAATGCCTTTTTGCGTATGGGATGGGTTGTCCGGGGAACATTATACCGTTTTGATAGGAACTCTGACGAAAAGCTACTCTGCTGATTTGGCAGTCAGTGTGCAGGCGGCAAGTAATCCGCGCATCACGTCCGTAACAGTGATAATTCCCTGAAGCTTCTTTTCCTCATCGACTACCGGCAGACAGCTTATATTCATCTCGTCCAGCGTCTTTATAGCTTCGTAGAAACTGCAGCTGGGCAGAACATATATCACATCTGTGTTCATAACGCGACTAAGAGGCAGCTCAAGGCTTGGATGTTCCTGGTCAACGTCAAACAGGCGGGAGCGAAACACGTTTTCTTTTATCTGGTGTTGTCCGCTGCACATAGGAAGATGGCGGAGAATGTCCCTGTCTGAGATAATCCCAAGCAGTGTATTGTCCTTGCCCACGATCGGCACGTGTCTGAATCTTCCTTTCTGCATTACCTTCATTGCCTTAAACAGCTTGTCCTTTTCCTTCAGACAAATCACCTCTTCAGTCATAATGTCCTCAACTTTTCTGAGAACTGATGAGAGTGCAGCGGCAACATCGTCTGAGCCACCGGCGAGAAGGTCGACAAGCCGTCTGTTTTTTCCCACGGTTCCCGAGTGAGTGTATAGCAGGCGTACCGCGTCGAGTCTTACAAAGACCTTTATAATATCCGCAGCCGTAACAATGCCGACAAGGTTCCCCTCGACAAGAACCGGTACCATATCAACGTGTTTATCCACCATAATGGTAATCATCTCCGGTACTGGTGTCTCAGGGGATACGGATTTGGGATTTCTCGTAACGATGTGTCCCAGTTGTTGCCTCAGCGCCTCTGGGTCTGTTTCTTCCTCACCAATTTTTCCTATGTATGGAGAAATCTGCCGGAAAACATCCCTTTCTGAAACGATACCTACAAAGTACGGTTTTTCACCTTTCTCGGAAGGAAAGTCCATTACAGGAACGTGCCGGACTTTGTTATCCTTCATAAACTCAAGACACGTTTCTATCGTATCGTCAAGGGTCAGCATCTTGACATTATAGGTCATGATATCCTTGACAAAGCGTATGGACTGGAAGATGACATCTTTGCCGTTCCGCATGTCATCTATCAGGTCGATTAACCTGCATTGTGTGTTTATCATACTGTCTCCTTCTTGTGTTCTACTTGGCCCGGCCTTTCATCGGCTGTGATATCTATGTCCCATAACAGAAAGCGGATGTCTTGCGACGAAATTCCCTTTCGTAATATCGGTGAACTTTATCGGCTGATTTAGCGAAATATCACCTCGGAACTATTTTTGAACATCATATAAGTACAACAGCTCACTACCCCGCATATTTCATAGTGGTTGTGATAATGCTCGTTCGAAGAAGTCTTGCTTGTATACTACAATAAAAAGGGCCGGGAGTTTGATACTCACGGCCCGTGTGAATCAGGTCAAATCGGCTGACGCTGTAGCTGTCAGGAAGTCGCCAGCCAGTCAGCACACAGTATCGCCAAGTATTCGAAGTCTACTTCGCTGCTTTTCGGAGGGCCGGCGACGAAGTACTCATAGGCGCCCATATCCACGATACCATTCCACACGCGAGGGCCGTCATCCAGATCGAAGGGAATCGGCTCGGTAGTATCACCATCGCCATCAAGGTCGGTGGTATCTGGCGGGAGCGCGGCATTGCTGCCTTTATCGATACAGGGTGAGCCGGATGACAGCCGCAAATTACCTGCGATCGCATCGACAAAATACGGGTCGGCATTGATATTGCCCGTCCCGCTATAGCCGCCCTGAACGTCACTGTAGGTGACGGACATGGTGCCGGAGCTATAGACAATCTCATTGGCACCGTCGGCCCATAAAATGCAATTTTGTATATTGGTGTAACTGTTATCGCTGTATATCGCTCCTCCTGATGAAGCCGTGTTGCCTCTGAAAGTACAGTTGATAAAATACGGAGAACAGGAAGCATTGCACATTCCCCCGCCCCACCCATTGGCAGTATTTCCAATGAATACGCAGTTAGCAGTATAGGAGACGGAACCATAATTGTTCATCATCCCCCCGCCATGAGCCGAGGCAGTGTTTCCTGAGAAAATGCAGTTTGTAACTTTGGGATCGCTGTGTCCGTTGTGCATGCCGCCGCCATGAAGGCTGGCCGCATTTGAGAGAAAGATGCAGTCAGTAACAGTCGGGTTGCTGCCTTGGTCGTTGCACATTGCGCCGCCAATATATCCCGAATTCCCGCTAAAAGTGCAGTCAGTAACGGTCGGGTTGCTGCCTTGGTAGTTGCTCATCCCGCCGCCATAGTCTGCCGGGTTGCCGCTGAAGTTGCAGTTGATCACGGTCGGGCTGCTCTGGTAGTTGAACATCCCGCCGCCCCATGCCGCAGAGTTGCCGCTGAAGTTACAGTCGGTCACCGTCGGGCTGCTGAAATCGTTGTACATCCCGCCGCCACTGTCGTTTGGGTAGATGCCGCCGTTGGCGTTTCCGCCGGTGATCGTAAATCCGTCGACAATCGTGTTCGAACCTTCTCCACGTGCGCAGGTTACGCCTGGAGACGCATTCCGGGGCGGCCACCGCCACCACCAAGGGTAGTCAATGCCAAAGGCGTCAATCGTGGTCACCTCAGGGCCCTGCGTGCTTCGCAGGTTCACTGCCTTGCCTTTGAAGTCAACGGCCTCATGGTAGATCCCAGGTTCCACGACAATTTGATTTCCTGTCAGCCCCGTAGCATTTATTGCGGATTGTATGAAAACGTAGTCCCCAGGCACATATATTATCGTTCCTTCGCCGGGTGTGTCAATTTGTCGCTCATAGGCACCCATGTCCACAATGGGCGAAGTCCCCGTGCCTGTGTCGTCCACTCGCGCGTCATCCATAAAACGCGCAGCACCTGACACATCCGTATTCACATCCGGCGGTACTGCATTATTATTCCCCGCATCGACACATGGCGATGCTCCGCCCAGACTCATGACGCCGTTGCTGAAATCCATGAAAATTGGATCAGTATCGATACACCCTTCACCGAACCAGCTTTCTCCTGTCCCGCTCTGTGCATCGCAGTAAGTGACATTAATGCTCCCTCCCCCACCTTTAATCCCGTGGTATCCCACATTGTTCCAGAAGATGCAGTTCGTGAAGGTCATTTGTCCTTCTGAATACCACACTGCTGCGCCTCCACTAGATTCCCACACATAATGTTTGGCGAAGGTGCAGTTGGTCACTGTACAGTTACCGTTCTCGCCGTTGTAGAGCCCGCCACCAAAGTAAGCCTCATTTGCATAGAACATGCAGTTTGTTACCATGCAGGTGCTGCTGTTGTCGTTGTACATCCCGCCGCCATACATATTTGCTAAGTTACTGTTAAAGGTACAGTTGGCCACGACGGGATTGCTGTTCTCGATATTAAATATCCCGCCGCCATCGCGGTCTGTCGAATTATACCTGAACGCACAGTTGGTCACGACGGGATTGCTGCTGTTGTTGTACATTCCGCCGCCACCCATATCGGTCGTATTGCCGTTGGCTTCATTGTTGCTGAATGTGCAGTTGGTCACCGTCGGGCTGCTGTTGTTGTAGTTGTACATCCCGCCCGCGTGGATGCCCGCCTGATTGTCGCTGAAGGTGCAGTCGATAAACACGGGATTGGCCGTAGGATAATTCTCCACCCCGCCGCCATAACGCTCGGCGGTATTGCCGGTGAAAATGCAGTTTATCACCGTGGGGCTGCTGTTAGAGTTGTGCATGCCGGCGCCTCGCTTGTCGTGGTCGTTGGCGCCGTTGGCGTTTCCGCCTGTGATGGTAAAGCCCTCGAGGATGGTATTAGGATCCTCGCCACTTGCGCACTGCACGACGTGAAAAACAGGCAGCTTTACCTCGATGTCGTCGAAGTAAGTACCCACGTTGCCCCAGCAATACAATGCGACAGAGCCGTATGCGAAGGACGAATCACCGGTCGACAGGACCGACACGTCATCGATAAAAACCTCCACGTCCGGTCCCGACACCACGATCTTCACCTCATACTCCTGACCAGTCGTGTAAGGGACATCGTCCTCATCCAGAACCGTATACTGCCCATCCTGTATCTTGACAAGCTGTCGGCGCCCGACAGGCTGAGTATGATCCTGTTTGAGCCAGACGAACCGATAGTAATTATATGGGTCCTGGTAGCGGAACATTACGCCCATGGCATCATCGTCATCCGACTTCATGGTCAAAGTCACCTGATAATCTGTCCACGACATCCCATTTTGCCACCAGGCGAAGGTTCCGAGCATTTTGGGATCCGCCTTGGGTTCGGTATAGATATTACTGCTCTGCACCATTTCACCTGTTGCCGCCGACCATACCGAGGTGCCACTTACGTCGCCTTGATCTACAATCGCCCATCCGGCATAGTCGCCGTCATTAAAATCCTCTAACAATATCAGAATATTTGCATCGATGGTGGTCACCTCCGGCCCGCCGCTGCTGTACAGCCGCACCGCCTTTCCTTTGAAATCAATGTACTCATTGTACGTTCCCGGCCGCACCTCGATTTCGTCGCCATTCGAGGCGTAGTTGATGGCTGGCTGGATACTTGTATAGTTAGCAGGAGCGTCATCATCCACCGTTAGGAGTTTTCCCTCTGCCGCCGGCAACGTAAGTGACGTCATGAACACGCAGAACGCCACAAAGATTTTTAGATTTACTTTCCACATTTTTGATCCTCCTTAAAAAGTGATTAATTAATCCACGGCCAAAGGCCGTTTAGTGACGAAAGATAACCACCGATAGGTTGGATTCGAAAGGCGGGATTCTCACCGGGATTGAGCAGGGGCCGGCCTGAATATGGCTCGGGAATGCGCGATGCCCCATATTTGCGTCTTTCGCAAACCATGTCTCCTGCAAACATCGCAAGACTCTCCTCTCTATGATTTTTGCCTATAGTGCCCAGTCAACCGAAGCTAAGGCGAGAAACATCCATTTTGTGGGGGAAAATCCTCCGGGTACAGAAACGACATTTCAAATGCTAATTTTTCTCCCACAACTGCCTCCTCCGGCAAGAAAGCGTATTTGAAATGCCTTCAACCGCGAGATTACAAAGCAGTCACCGTGACACTATCACATCCCTAACTGCTTGTCAAGAAAAAATACCTGTCTTTTAGTAGGAATTATCAGGGCAAAATATGATTACCTTGGACTTGCTGGCCTTTAAGCTAACGGTTGTCGGCCGTTAATATCCGGTCCAGAGATATAATAGCTGCGGCGTACTAAGCTCGTACAGCATATTTCTGTCGAATTTTAAGATGTTGTTACTTCGTACAGTCAAAAGGCTGGTCAAAGAGAACGGCTTGCGATATTCTACTACCTGAGCCTCATCAATTCCCGCCAGCGACTTAACCACCTCTATCGCCTTATCGAGATAGCCCACATCGTCTATAAGCTTTTGCTTTAGTGCTTCCTTGGCACTATAAATACCGCCGTCCGCCAGCTCTTTAACGTCGCTTAATGTAAGCGATGGCCTGCCCTCGTCAACAACCTCAACGAATCTTTCGTATGCGGGATTGATTAGCCTGTCCTGTACGTATTGCTGCTGTTCTTCTTCAAACGGCTTGAACATACTGAGCCAGCCTTTTTTGGGGCCGGAAGTGATAATGACAGGCTGAATACCGAGCTTGTCCTCTAACAATTGCTGCAAAACAAAGTGTCCGAATATCACTCCAATCGAACCCGTAATTGTTGTTTGCTCAGCCACGATTTTATCGCAGGCAACGGATGTGTAATAGCCGCCCGAAGCGGCCACTCCCTGCATAAATGCGACGACCGGCTTACCTGCTTCGTTGCGATACCTTCGGATTTCATTATATATTTGGTCACTGCCTGAAAGCGTACCGCCCGGTGAATTGACATTGATAATTAGTCCCTTCACTCGTTTGTCCTGACTGGCTCGCTTTAATTGCTCGTGCATACTTTTAGCTTGTAGGCCGTCTATTATCCCCTCCACTTTGATTATAGCAATTTTATTTCCTCGCGGCCCTTTTTGTATAAGTTCTTCCGTAAGAGTGTCTCGCTGCCCTGTTGTAAAGATGGTAACTGCGCCGATTAGCAGAAAAAACAGTGCGATATTTGCCATAATCGAAAGTGCCAACATAATGCCCAGTAAAATTCTCCAGCCGGCCCCTTTCCTCGCAGGTTCCTTGACTGCCTCCGCGGGCTGCATTGGCCCCGGCTGATTGGTATTCTGCTCAAAATCCATAATGAATCCTTTCAAAAAGTTAACACCGGCATTTTAGACCCAATCAAACCCGCTGTCAATCTACATATATTGGATACATTATTGTGTGGTATTGGCGATTGCTCGATTCTGTCATTCCCGCTCCATCTCGATCTTTTGCCTTTGAAATTGGCTTTGTTTGGCTTTGTATTGGGTTTATTTTGGGTTTGTTTTGGCATTTTATTGGCTTTAATTGGGTTCGTTTGGGTTCGTTTTGGGTTCGTTTTTCCCACGTTGACCAAGTGTCCTTTTTATATAATCCTTTGTTATGTAATCATTTACGTTCATTTGACTTTTTCGGAAATTGGGTTCGTTTTGCAAAAAAAGGCTGATTTGTAGAGAGTCCTCTACAAGTGTAAAGAGTAAGTTAGTTAAGAGTGAGCTAAAGTGTCTAAAGTGCCTAAAGTGAGCTAAAGTTGGATTTTCGATGCTTGTGATTGGTAATTCCCCCTTTGGACATTGCCCCAATCGTAGTTGGAGGTTTGAATGGCCACTCCAGTTCTCATAGTTTACGCCACCTTTGATTTTCCGTCAATTCTTTCTTCTTCAGCCAAATCACGAAGCTTCGCTTCAAGCATCCA
>Ga0315546_1002424_pt1 | contig 10826 bp, 5 predicted proteins | sample SalMarSW160170MG_FD_203833 | JGI IMG/M metagenome (GOLD analysis project Ga0315546, IMG submission 203833) | Salt marsh sediment microbial communities from the Plum Island Ecosystem LTER, Massachusetts, United States - Salt Marsh Sediment SW1601-170 ... | reverse complement strand
ATCAAAAGCTACACTCCTTTCAAGATCGATCTGGCCGAGCGGGCCGGAACGGAGCGCACTCTTAGCTTTTCTACCCGTCTCGTAGAGACCCGAAAGAAACCTATTCAACTTCATTCCTCTTGCAATCGATCGTGCCGAAGAGTAAATCAGATTCTTGGCTATATGCGATGCCCTGCTGAGCCGTCCCCGCCGTGTAAGATAGCCTTCACGCTCGAGCCAGGCATTCAACTTAAAAACCTGATCATTTGGCCCAAAGCCATGGTCTGAAAGAATAACCAGATTAGTACCTTGCCCAGCGATGTTCTTGAATTCACCTATTGCCCTATCGATCATGCCCCAGATTTCTTTGAACCTAACATGCATTTTTTTGCTGTTATCGCCCTGGTTAAGTGGGTGACTTTCATCTATATGGTGCCACATAATATGCTGCAGCCAGTCCGTTCCCGATATAACGAGCCAGAAAAGGTCCCAATGTTTATTTTTCAGCAAGTGAGTTGCAACCTGAACCTGTTTGTGCAGTATTTTCTGTAGATCGCTTAAGAATAGTTCAGTGTCGTTGTAGCGAGCATCGTGATAGGGTATGTATAATTCATATACTCCCCCTGCTGCGTCATTGAGTTCCTTCTTTAGGGCCGCCGGAAAGGTAAACTGTCTATCGGATGACGTACCAATTCCTGCTGTCAGGAAACCATTGACCTCATACGGTGGCATGCACAAAGGATAGTTCAGAATTCCCACCCTCTTTTCTTTTGCACTGAGATAATCCCAAAGCGATCGGCCCTGGAAATCCGCGGAGGTAATGCCTTGCAGTCTATAACCGTCCCCTCTTTTATAGCTGAAGTCGTAGATTGCTGTTCTGTCTGGTTTCATACCTGTGGCTAAAGACAGCCAAGCTGGACCACTTATAGGAGGTATGGTACTCGTCATTGGACTAGACGCGCCCTGCTCTATGAGACTCGCTATGTTAGGCATTATGCCTTCCTCGACCAAAGGATTAATCACATCGAAAGTTGCACCATCAAGACCTACTATGAGAATCTTACGTTCCATGAATCACCTTAGCGTACCACCCTCGCCCCTATCCATCAGAGCCAATAGTGTCTTACACTGCATAAAAAATCAATTTAAATCGATTGTCTGTAGCACTCTTTCCAACTTATCAATAGAGCTACCCCAATTGAAATTTTTTACTGTTTCTCTTGCGTTCTTAACTATTCGACGACGCAGCCCATCATTATTAAGCAACAACTTGACCTTTCCGACGATTTCATCCACTTTGCCAACCTCGACAAGAAAACCATTCTCGCCATCCTTAATCATGTCCCGCGGCCCGCCGCTGTCTGTTGCGACTACAGCGCAACCACAAGCCATCGCTTCGAGTATAGGAATGCCAAATCCTTCGGAGCTGCTAGCCAAAAACCAAACCAGACTGCGAGAGAATATTTCTCTGGCCCTTTCTATACTCGGCAATCTGGTGTACATTTTACGTGGGATTTCATTAGGTCTACGGCAAGCACCAAATATTCGCTGCGTAACCTGTGGTTGTCTCTGCTTCAAACTTCGCAATACGCCCAGTATAGTCTCCGGGTCCGAGTCTTTGTAACACGTAGGAAAACCGAACATTGTGCCAATCCCATCCCTTTCGCTTTCGGGTACAGAAGGGTAATATTCGTTTGTATCGATCCCATTCGGAATCACTGCGATCACCTCTTGATCACAAACATCTTTAACTTTTTGTTTTAAAAAAGAGGCTACTACGATTTTAGGAACATTTTCAATCCAGGCTGCTTTCATAAGATTGACGTCACGTGGAGGTGCCCCGTGTATGGAATGCACCTTTTTAATATTTGAGTTCTTCACTCGGCTAATTTCCTGGCAAGACCATAAGCCTACAGCCACAATAATTTCATTGTTTTCAAATCTACACTGTGTTAGATCTCTGAAAGGTTCAATACGATCATCGAACAGAGGCAGCCAATCATTCGCCCCTGGATAGCGGATTTTCAACCATACATTACGCAGCTTGCTTCGGGAAAAAGCCTTAGACTGGCGAACAAATAAGCGAACCTGATGCCCTCTTTCAATCAAACCATTAGCTGCTATCACAGTAACCTTATTTCCACCAGATCTGCCACGCCCTGGTAATACAAACGCAATTTTCATTTAATCCCTTCGGTCGAACTTTTGGTGTAATCCATGCCAGCCAGCCACCGTCTTTGCCGCTACCGTGGGGGGGAGAAATGAAAGAAGATATCTAAGCAGCGATTTTGCGGAACCTCTACCCCCGAGTGCTTGCCGGAATAAATCGCGTGATCTTAACTTATCGCCCGCTTTTAACAACTCCATTCCTAATGCTGCCTTACAAGCAGATAACTCTTCCTCAACCAACGACTTCTCAACCAGATTGAGTTTACTATTCCGGATCAGCTTTTCATATAAATATACCAGAAATTCATAGCTGCCGATAGGGTTGGAAATTCGCTGTGTTGATAGATTACACGAAGACACGGCTGGCCTTTCAAAGTGTACTAACACACGTGTGCTCACCGCCCACCTACCTTCAAGCGCCAAATGGCACATCAGATCATGATCTTCAAAAATTGTTAACCGTGTATCAAACAATCCTGCGTCAAACAGCGCCTTTCGGTTCGCCAATACACAAGGGATTCGTGCAAGGCTGTATTTTACCTGATAAGTCAAAGGTCTTCCAATAACACAAGATTCCCCCTTTAAGAATTCGACTAAACCTGTATATTGAAATTGACTGACCTGTTCTCCATATTCCTTCGGCAAAATTGCGTCCGTCGTATGTAGACAAAGAGTCGAATTCTTTTTTATAGCAGAGATCTGAATATAGAGCTTTTCCGGTAACCATCGGTCATCTGAATCGAGAAAAGCTATCCATTGTCCCTTTGCCTCCATAATTCCACGATTCCTGGCAGCACTAACGCCAGCGTTTTCCTGATATATATAGTGGATACGATCCATATACGGCTGAAGTACTTCCTTTGTGTTATCTGTAGAACCATCATCGACAACGATGATCTCATAGTCCTTGTACGTCTGGGCCAGAACACTATCTATCGCCTTAGTCACAAACTTAGCACGATTATATGTAGGGATTATCACACTGACTGTTACCATTTTTTATTAACGCCTTTGTTATCTAAATATGTTTATTTACTATTTGCAAACATAAGCATTAATTCAGCAGCTTTTTTTATCTGCTTGTCTCGTAGAAACATAATCTTTTCTCTCAGTATACGAGACAAACGAAACCTCTCCTCATGCAAAAAACAAATAAGATCCCATACATATTCAGCCTTAAAACAATCCGTTCTTACAGAGTATTTTTCTTGCTCAATAGACCTCATATAATCCCGGCATTTAGGCTGATATTCTAACATGATTGATGGAACAAAAGCACATGTGGCCAAAATAGCAGAATGGAGCTTCATCCCCACAAAAACACTCAAAGGGCGTACTAAGTCAAGATAAACATCCGGGTTACTATACAATTCAAAAACTTCAGCTTCCGTCCCGCTGTCACGTGCTGTTCGCAAAGTTATTTCTCGGTCTTCCTTCCAAACAATGAACCATCTCACTTTCCACCCAGCGTTCTTGGCTAATTTACCCAATCTGGTAAATTCTCGTTGAATCGAGTCCTCATCACCCCATAATCTGCCCCGTGATTGTCCTATGTTGAAACCAACCGACTTTGGAAAAACCTTCTCTTCTTGAACTGGTTCATCACCACAAAGTGCAATGACAGGATCCCCAATAACCTCTGCATTCACTCCGATATCCTTCAAGATTTCTAAAGAGCGTGGTCCACGAACACCAACATAGCTGCACCGATCTAAAATCGGTTTCCATTCCCTCAAAGTATCATACCAGTCCCGCTGTCTGTTCCAAAAATATGGATCAGCAACTCCTGTTCCAAAAACAAAGGAACTCGAGCAGATTTTACTACAATGCTGCATAATCTCAAAATACTCTCCGCGGTTAATCAGTGTGCCACCAGCTAACATAGATACATGTGCAGGTCGTAATAACTTGCATATCATCATAAGTAAACGTGAGGATTGGGGATAACGAATAAAATTATACTTATGGAATAGCCTCTTGTATGCTTCAAATAAAGCCTCGTCTCCAAGATTGGCATGTCCCATCCATCCACCAACGTAGATAATTCGTGGAGGATTTGTACTTTCTACTTCGAATGAAAATCTCTTTATCCTATGGCAAGCTCCTGTAAATCTATTAAACATAGATTGGAAACCTCGAAGTGTACAATATGTAATTACTGGTAGAAAATCTTAACATCGTATCTGCAGAAAATGATATATGGTCCGACTCATCATTGGAATAATATCTCTAACCAATTTTATTTCCCGTAATAACGGATAATATAGACGTTAGATTATTTCTTCGTAACAAGTACCATCCTGCAATATAAAGAGAGCCAAAAATCATAGCAATGTATATCAAGTAGCCGAAACCGGTCGTATCCTGCGTCACAATACCCATATAGTAGGCTGCCAGAGTCATAAAGAATGCAATAACAGCAAAAGGCAACATAGGCCTTATATACTCCCATAAACTAATACCTGCTATCTTTGATACATAGACCGGCATAACCAGTATCTTTATTATCAGCATCGGTATCATTGTCCCCAGAGCTACACCAACGATACCATATCTATAGACGAGTATGATGCTTAAAGTAAGATTAGCGATTGCTTCAATTATAGTAGCAATTGCATAGAAATAGTGCTTGTTTAATGCATACATAAAACCTATTGCGGGATTCTGCGCGAGGGCGAAAGCATGGGAGATTGATAATATCCAAAGGATAGCCGCTGCATCTGCGAAATCCTTACCGACCCACCACAGAATGAACTGCTTTCCGATGATAATCGCCATCATGTAACCGCCGAAACTTAAGAAACTTGAAACGGCTAGTGCCTTGACTAATAGTCGGCGAATCTGAGCGTGGTCCCCTTTGCCGTCCAGCGTCGCAAATCGCGGTGTTAAGACACTCATTCCTGCAGTAATAAGCCTGACTATATAACGAGTTATAATAACAGCAATACCATATACACCTACGGCAGGCAGGTTAACCCACTTACCGATAACGATACTGTCGATATTTCCTCGCATGATATCGGCTATGACTATTACCGTTGTAACACTTCCGTAAGTAATCAGCATTCGCAAAACGCGCAACCTTGTAAAGGCAAAATTTACACGCACCGTAGGCGTCAAAAATCTGCAAAGAAGAAAATTGACAACCAAATGTACTAGTTCCGTGATAAGTGTTGCGACGGCCACGCCCAATAGGCCGGCTCCGGAAAGAAGTAAACAAACCGTCATGCCAGCTCTGGTCAGTGTCAATGCAATATTTGCGGTATTCGCAGCTACAAATTTTTCATGCGCACGGACAATTGATCCGAATACGTTGCTGGGAAAGCTCAAACCTATAACAAATCCGATAATCCAAATAACATACTTAAAGTTATCGAAGTATTGTGGTTCGACCTCAAAAAATCTTGCAAGTGGATCAGCAATAATGAAAGATACCACGATAGCCAATGTCCCGGTGCAGCAAAACATAGCAAATGCAGTGCTGGCTACGCCGTTGAGAGATTTTTCATCTCCCTGACCCGCGTACCTCGCTATATATCGCATTAAAGCTGAACTAACACCAAGATTAAGCAAACCATAATAACCAATGAATGAACCGACAAGCGTCCAAATACCATAGCCGATCTTGCCCAGATTGCTTATGATAAAGGGCGTTAATAAGAAACCGACAACTATATTTACACCCAGAGCAAACCAGTTACTTACTGCATTAACTTTCAGCGAAGGTTGTTTCAGACTTCGAGATATCGACTTGTAATTACTTATATTATGAGTCACTGTGGCCGATCCACTATTTCTGGATACACTCCGTCCCCTTCGGATACAACCATAAGATTTAATAACCGATTAAAAAACAATAAATTGTATTGAGCTCTACCCTGGAATCGTCAACAATGTATCGATGTATTATATTGACATCCCACATTACCGGGCTGAATTAGCTGTTTCAATCCTTACACCTATATTGGCCAACAAAACCAAGATTAAAAAAACTTATGTGTTAACACGATCTTAACAAAATCCTGCTTCAAGAAAGCTGAGAGGATTACAGCCATATACCAAATCTTGAATTGGAATTTCATAATGGCCGTTCTATGCAAAGTGTGAATCCGATCAAGTGGCTCCGCTCCGTAGCTATATAGTTTCGGATACATCGAAGGGTATAATTCCTAAGTAGTAAGCTATAGCCAAAAGATAACCTTAACCTGTAAATCACCGGTACATAATCTCGCGGAGGAAACTAGGAAACTAATAGCACCTCCTCCTTTTCCAGCACCATACAATGGAAAAGTATGATTTTAATCGGTTATTCTGTCAACGTCTTTTATAACATAAAAGGAAAAATGTGAAAATTCGCACCCGAACTCCGATAATATTTTGGCAAGGAGTTCATCCCTAAAAATACGCAATTAAGGCCAATGAAGGTTTTATTAGGACAAACAGGGCTTGTATTAGTATAATAATTTCTGCAAAAAGGCCAATTTCAAAGGTTTTTACTATCTGTGTGGAGCCACGATTGAAATCCAGCAGTTTCACAAACCGATATACTTAACAGGAGTGATGACCGCCGTTGTCAAGGCCCATTTGCCTATGGCGGTTTTCATTTACATTATTTATAGGGTCATAGTACACAAGCATACGGTGTTCTTAATATACTACGGCCTTATTGATATCTTGCTGAAAAACGCCAACAAGAAATACATAAATGATTATAGATTTGTACTTGTGCAAAATGATAAGGATAATAAAAATGATACGTCCACACTCAGAAAGCTCTCTCATCTCTCGGCCATGCGTTCTCGTGCTATGCCTACTATTCATAGTGGGGGCTTTCAGCACAGCGTTGGCGGATATCAAGGTTGAACCAGATACGACTGTCCAAGTGGGTCAGGAAGTATTCTTCGATGGCAGTGCTATTAGTATCCCAGAAGCTGTGCTTTTATCTAACGGCATGATCGACGGCGAATATGAATGGGATTTTGGAGATGATTATATGTCAATTAAAGGCATCTCAATATCCCACTTCTATATGAGACCTGGGACCTACACAGTCACCTTAAATGTAACAGATATAAACGGAGCAACCACCACAGAAACCACCACTATCACAGTTATAGGCCAAGAGCCAAAACTACCACCGAGACCTGCAATAAAACCAATATTAGAGCTTAAATTTGAAGGTGATTTAAATGACACATCACCAAATGGCCTAACAGCACAATGGAAAAATGGAGAAGGCTCTTTTGTAAGAGGAGCAGAAGGCCAGGCAGCAGACTTAACCAATGGTTCATATATAGAGATTTTAGACCTTAATGGCATTCTAAGCGGAATGGATGAACTGACAATATCTGTATGGGCGAAAAAGAAAGAACCTTCTACACAGGGTTATTTGATAGATAAGAATGGAGCATATTATTTAAATATAAAGAGAGACGATTCGCATCCAAATTCCAGAAATTCAATAAAAGGTTATATAGAAACTGAAAATGACTCGGCAGCAGTTTCTAAGTGGCCAGCTAGTGAAACAGCTAACAACTTATGGCATCACTATGCCATAACATACAATGGTTCATTGATTAAATTATTTATTGATGGAATAGAATATATGTGGAAGGTGGATCATAAAGGCCCTGTTATTGTGGAGCTAACTGGCAAAGTTCGATTCTCAACAGACAGTTTGCTAATAGGCAAAAAATCTGATGCTCTTGAAGTATTTGAAGGTTATATAGATGAAGTCAAGATATATGATAAAGCTTTAACAACTGAAGAGGTCGCTACAGGATTTGAGCTCTGGCATGCAGACTTTCATGGCCATCTTGCCCAATACATCTATGCCCAGATACCCACAGTATTCACCAATGACCCCACAAACAAGATAAAGGTCACCATAACAGGCGATAATAGCTATTCTAAGGTAATTTACCATAAGAACAATCTGCAAACAGAAGAAAAGTTCTTACTGAACAACTCAGAACTTCCAGCAGGAAATTACACCCTTACAGCCCAAATCCTGGATTCATCTGACAATATATTAGATGAGCTGAAAGAAAAGTTTGCCAAGCCCTACAACGGCATACCCAAAGTTGGCATTGACGAAAACAACGCCATTAGAGTAAATGGAGAGCTGTTTTTTCCTGTCACACCTTATTGCATCAGCGACATTGTAGAGAATTATACACAAAGATATATAAATTCTGTATTTGGAAAAGAGTATAGTGAAATTACCTGGGAAGGGTATCTGGATAAAGTTGAGCAATACAACTTAAAAGCAATTGGTCCTCATAGAGGGTTTGGCAGACATTCAGACCCAAGTAACATTGAAGAATTTGTAAATTCCCACAAAGACCATAATGCAACATGTATGTGGTCGTGGGTAGACGAACCTTACTATCATCAAGTCCTTCCTCCTATGCATAGAAGTTGGACTTATTTATCTCACAAGCTTGACCCCCAGCATCTTGTATCTACAACCATCCAGGCGCTTCTGTGGCATCAAGGTAGCTGGGACGATGAAAATTGGGGAAATAAGACACATAGTAGGACGGGATTCACTTATCTTTACAGCGGTAAATGGTTTGGAGGTAAAAGAATACACACTACGGATGTGCCCAGCTTAAGCGGTTATTTCCCGATATCCAGCGGTAGCACAAGACTATTAGCTTTTGATTTAGACACGTTTAATAAAGAACATTATGGCCTCATTCCGTATATGTGCTTTCTTGCAGCGCCACCTGGAGAAAGTTTGCCAGAGCGACTAAGAATGTTTGCCTGGCTTGCTGTTGTGCATGGTGCGAAAGGAATAAGCTGGTTCACTCATCCCCCACCACCAACGGCTCCTGAAAACTATGGAGTTATGGCAGAATTTTTTGACCATATCGAAAATTTGACTCCTATAGTTTTAGCTACTGAGCCAAACAGGACTGTTACAGACAGCTCAGATAAAGTTGACACTATGATTAGGGAAGACAGTCAAGGGAATATCTGGATATTTACTGTAAGGATAACAGACGCAAGCGAGACAAACGACCCTCCGATAGATGTTACGTTTACAGTTGATGGATTAACGTCAGACATGGATGTTATTGAGCCTGCCGAATTTAGTAAGAGCGTTTTTGAATATAAAGGTGATAAGAATCTTACTTCGGAAAGAAACACATTTTCATTCACTTTAAACAACACCCCAATTATTCCCGGGACATTAGAGGTCTCTGGGCACTACAAAGAAAGCTGGAAGTACTGGATACCCCTCTATGACAATGGAAACGGAAATCTTTACAGCTTCCCGACTACAAATCCACTACCCACCCGAAATGCATATGGCACAGTAAATTACACCACCGGAGAGGTCTTTGTTGATTTTGGGGAAGTTGCCTATAACTGGCGTTGGGGACCTCTAGCTTCCATTCTTGAAGGAGAAGATACGGTAAGAGCCACCTACCGTCCAGTAAGAAGCGACAGGACTATATCTCACACCGGCAATACCTTCACAGACACTTTTGCCCCCAACGCAGTTCACATTTACCGAATACCTATAAACGATGCTGGAAACCAAGCACCCGTATTTGAACCGATCAGTAACAAAGTAGTCAATAAAAACGAAACTCTTACTTTTACAGTAGCTGCAACAGATCCCGACAGCGATCCAATTACGTACTCGGCTTGGAATCTACCGGAGGGAGCCACCTTCGTCGATCAAACTTTCAGTTGGACACCAAACGATGGACAGGTGGGCATATATAACGTGACATTCGTTGCGAGCGACGGTAAGACCCAAACTACGCAGACAATCATCATAACAGTCAACGGCATCAATCAAGCACCCAAGATTTCACCTATTGATGATAAATCAGTCGATGAGAATAGTCTATTGAGTTTCACGATCGACGCTGTTGATCCTGATGGCGATGAAATAATATTTTCTATTGAAGGTTTGCCGAGCGGGGCGGTCTTCGCAGATCAGACCTTCAACTGGACTCCCAGCTTCGACCAGGCAGGAACATACGAGGTTACGTTTATCGCCAGTGATGGACAAGCACAGGATTCCATTACTATCAATATTAAGGTAAACAACATAAATCAGCCTCCTATCTTTAATGCAATATATGATAGAATAGTCCATGCCAATCAAACTTTGACCTTTACAGTTGAGGCGATAGACCCTGACGGTGACAAGATTAATTATTCAGCTTCGGACCTACCAACTGGCTCAACTTTTATCAATCAGGTCTTTAGTTGGACGCCAAGCCAAGACGACATCGGTAGTTATCAAATCACTTTTATTGCAAGCGATGGGCAAGATCAAAATACTGAAATGATAACAGTAACCGTCACCGATGTGGACATCGATCCACCTTCGGCCAATGGTTTCTCACCAAATGTAGGTGAAATACAAGTTCCTATAAATAGTCTCGTGACTCTGCATGTCACCGATAACGGTACCGGTGTTGATGCCAATTCAGTAACTATCACACTTAACGATGATGTGATTTACACAGGCAACACACAGCAATACGAAGGCACGTACGGTATATGCCACAGAATGGGTACAAATGCTGATTATTTCTTTTCCTACCAAGCTAATGAGATATTTGACTTCAATAAGGTAGTAAAAATCACAGTCAACGCAGCAGACCTTGCAAGCAATGCTATGGATGAGTACACCTATTCGTTCTTAACTG
>Ga0315546_1002423_pt1 | contig 10840 bp, 7 predicted proteins | sample SalMarSW160170MG_FD_203833 | JGI IMG/M metagenome (GOLD analysis project Ga0315546, IMG submission 203833) | Salt marsh sediment microbial communities from the Plum Island Ecosystem LTER, Massachusetts, United States - Salt Marsh Sediment SW1601-170 ... | reverse complement strand
GGTGCCGAGCACTGGGTCGCCCACGGCGCGGCGTTGCTGGCAGGCGCGTTCGCCGGCGAAATCGACTCGGTTGTGCTCCTCGACGTCAGTCCTTCCACACTCAGCGTAGGAACAGCGGGAGGACTTGCCACTCAGCTCATTATGAGGAACACGGTGATTCCCACCGAGAAGACTCATACCTTCACGACCACTGGGGACAATCAGACCGCGGTCGACATCATGATCTACACGGGCGAGGGGAAGTTGGCTGGCCAGAACCAGGTCCTGGGCAAGGTGAGGCTGGATGTACTCCCCGAAGCCCGCGGGGTGCCGAAGATCGACGTCACTTTTGGCGTCGGCTTTGACGGCATGCTTCAGGTTCTGGCGAAGGATCGCGCAACCGGAAACAGCGCAGAGGCGACAGTCGACTCCCCGTATGCCCTCAATGGAGTTCAACTCACGAGGCTCAGCAAGCAGATCGACGAGTGGCTGGCGACGCAACTTGGACCGGACCTCATTGCCCAGCTAGAGGCACTTCTGAGAGACAACAGAGACAACATGGATGTGCTTCATCGCGACGTCGTGCGCAAGCTGGAAGCAGTACGTGATGAGCTCCGAAACTCTGTGTCTGCTGCACAGATCGAGAAGGCTCAAGCAGAAGTGGCCAAGGTGGATACCCTCTTGTCCATCGTTAGAGACATCGATGCTACCACAGCCGAATTGTGCAGCGCGTGGCGCTCTGAGTGGAAATGCTTGCCTATGGGACCCTCGCAAGCATCTGAGCTCGTGCGAGTTGAGGCGATGAATGGTAGGCTCACTGGCGAGTTGGCGGGTTTGATCAAGGAAGATGTAGACAACTACAGGCGCATCCTCAGCGAGTGCTCTAGGCTGAAGAGACAGGCAAGGAAACTCGCTGAGGTATCGAACCAGTCGGAGCCGAGTGCCTTGCTGGGCGAGGGTGAGAAGTGGTTGGCTCTGTACAACGGAAGCTCTCCGACAAGCTTGGATCAGGCACAGGCTCTTCTCGTGGAGCTGAAACACGCTTTCGAGGAACTGGCACTCTTGTTTCTGAAGCACGGCGCGGTGAGCCAGATTCCCGCCGAGGTGGCAGCGATTACAAGACTCTGTTTCGAACACCCAGAAACCCGAACCCTCATGCTGGAAGACAGTGAGTGGCAGGGCATTCGAGCGCGCGTGGCGGACAGCCTGCAGGCCACTGCCGAGAAGGAGGATGTTTCGAAGGAGTTCCTTCGAACGTTGCGTGATCTCTCCTCCAACCACAGCGTGCTTGTCGAAGTTGTTATGTCTAGCTGCAGGCCACTGACGAGGCGACACATCTTCGATCTGCTGCGCGAAGAAGCTGGGAAGACGGATGTGTCACGCCTTCTCACACTATTCCCGAAGATAGAAGGTGGACTCCGCAAGCCGCTCCTAGAGTGCCTCCGATCCCATGGCAAGCACATGACCGATACTGAGCGCCAGCTTCTCGGCTATGCCGAGCAATGGGTGGACGGTAGCGGTCTAGGGATGCGAAGGCGTCTGGCGCTGAAGTGGATTCGGCTACGCGCGCCTGAATACGCTGACTTGGTAGGTTTCCTTTCGCAAAAGCCTCGAGGTGACCAGGCGGCGTGAATCCCGATAGACAGTGGGTAGACACACAGCTGAACACGCTCGGGCAGGTACTCGCTCTGGACTCGGCGGCTCGTCCCTTTCTGTTCGAGCCTTCGCCAGGTTTCTATGGTCTCTTCGAATCCGGGGAGGATGAAGATCTTGAGCACGCAGTCGGACTCGCAGCGCACCACCCTCCCGTTGCCCAGCTCTTGTCAGGGCAGTCCCCCAGCGCCGCCTACTTGCCCCCGGCAACCGGGGAACTCGGAATGGCAGGCAGATTGGTTCGTAGCACGTCCTACGGTCCAAGGATCGAGGTGTCGTTCCACGTCATGGGCATACCAGAAGCCGTGGGCACTGTGATCGCCCATGAATTGGGGCACTACGTTCTCGCTTTCGCCAATCACTCGTTGGCGGAGACAATCGAAAACGAGCTGCTGACCGACCTCACAAGTGTCTTTGTCGGCTTTGGGAAGCTCCTTCTGAACGGCAAGCAAAGGGCCCACTCTCCCCATAGCCCTTTCGAACAGCATCTGGGATACCTGCCACTTGAGCTTACGACCTACGCGTACCGTAAGGTCTGCCGGGCAAGGGGAGTTGACCTCGCAACGGCTACCAGCAACCTCACGCCCGAGCTGCTGACGGAGATTCAGTCTGACGATTCTCGTCTGAGTAGCTTGGATGTCTGATGCAGGCACAACAGCCACGTACTGGGGCCCACGGACGTCTCTCCTAGGGCCTAGGAGGATGACCCGTGCTGCCGAAACAGGGCCCACAATGGCCTAGCACACTTGTGCTCATAGATCCTGCAGCGAAGGGCCCGCTGCTTGAGCTGCGTAGTCTGGAATCGCGGTGAGTTCTCCAAACGTTCACCTCGGGTCTCCCCCAGCAATCGGGGCTCTGAGTAAGCGAAACGCCGAAGTTCGTTTGCAAAGGGAGCTTTAAGCCCAGGAGCAGCTTAGGACGAAGGTTCTCCAAACGTTCACCCCGGCTCCACCAGACACGACCGAGCGGGGACAGACGTCCCCGCTTTCGCTTTCCATGCAGTCCGCCTTCCGCGTGTCACCGCGCATTGCGAAGGATGATGCGATCCTCCAGAATCTTGCGAATGCCGTTCGAGGCGTCGCGCGGCACCTCAACCGGGTGGTGAACTGCATGAGCAACCTGTACAACGACCATTTCTTCGACCGAACCATCGACCGCCGTTCCACCGAAAGCATCAAATGGAACTACTACGACGAAGACGTGCTCCCGATGTGGGTCGCGGACATGGACTTCCGCTGCGCGAACCCGGTCGTCGAGGCGCTGCGCGCCCGGGTGGAGCACGGGATCTTCGGCTATCCGGGCGAGCCGCCGGAGCTTCGCGAGGTCATCGTCAACCGCTTGAGACGTCGGTTCGACTGGACGATCGAGGCCGAGTCTCTCGTCTTCCTTCCGAGCGTGTACACCGGCTTCCACCTCGCCGCCCACGCGGTGGCCCGGCCCGGCGACGGCGTCCTGATCACGCCGCCGGTGTACTTCCCGATCCTGTCCGTCCCGAAGAACGCGAGCCTCCGCGGCCGGCTGACCGCGCTGCTCTGCGACGACGGGCTCCGGTACGGGATCGACTTCGACCGATTCGAGGATTCGATCGACGGGCGGAGCCGGCTGTTCGTCCTCTGCAACCCGCACAACCCGGTCGGCCGCGTCTACACGCGATCGGAGCTGGAGAGGCTGGCCGAGATCTGCGAGACGCACGACCTGATCGTCTGTTCCGACGAGATCCACGCCGACTTCGTCTTCGAAGGGCATCGGCACGTCCCGTTCGCGGCGCTGTCGCCGGAGATCGATCGGCGGACGATCACGCTGATGTCGACGACCAAGTCGTTCAACGTCGCCGGGATCCCGTTCGCGTTCGCGGTGATCTCCGATCCGAAGCTGCGGGAGCGCTACGAGAACGCGACGATGGGTCTCGTCCATGGCCCCGGCGTGATGGGCTACACGGCCGCCCTCGCGGCGTTCCGAGACGGCGACGAGTGGCTCGATGGCTTGGTCGCATATCTACAGGCCAACCGGGACGCCACCGCGGAGTACGTCCGCGAGCGCCTTCCCGGCGTCGCGATGGCCCCGCTCGAGGGGACCTACCTCGCCTGGCTCGATCTGCGCGTCGCGGGGATCGATGGAAGCCCGTACGAGGTCCTCCTCGAACGAGCGCGCTTGGCCACCGTCGACGGCGCGATGTTCGGCCCCGGCGGCGACGGGTTCGTCCGCCTGAACCTCGCCTGCCCCCGCGAGACGTTGATCGACGGCCTCGAGCGGATCGAGCGTGCGCTCGAGTCACGCCGCGTCTGAACTCATCGCATCGCGCCGGTGCCGGATCGGCGCGACCTCCATTCCGCCCGCAGCATCAGAAGCATCAGCGCTCCGGCGCAGACGATCGCCCGCACAGCGTAGACGGTCGCGAGCGTGCCCTTGCTCGACAGGAGCGAGAAGACCGGCGCGAGCATCAGGCCGATCCACATCACGAACGACTCGGTGTTCCGATCCGACCGCCACAGCCGCTTGACGACCGGGAAGTAGGCGACGACGAGGATCGACTGAATCGCGCTGTGCGCGGCGGCGTGCTGCCACGTGAGCGCCCAGACCACAAGGATCACGACGACGGCGCCGAGGCAGCCGAGGTCGAAGCGGTTGAAACGCGTGCTCCGGTCCCCCCAGACGGCGACGGCGATCGCCACCCCGCCGCAGAGCGCCAGGTCGGCCGTGTTGAGGATGTTGTCGAGAAGGCCGAAGTCGCCCTCCGCCAAATATGTCAACAGGCTCCCGACCACGGCGATGGTGAAGAAGACCCACATCGCGAGCGCCGGACTGATCCGACCTCTCCGGATCGCCCAGACGTAGTGAAGGCCGATGAACAGGTTGGTCGTCGTCACCGCGACGATGGAGAAGAGCCTCATCCCGCACCACCTCCCGCAGCTCGCGGCCACCCGGGGCCGAGGAAGCGTGAGAGTACGTCAGACCCATGAAGCATCTCAACGTGCCTTTCTCAAGATGTCCCTCCGCAGCCTCCTTCGATGACAGCCGTGGAATCCACAGGTACAATCCGCGGGATTCCGGTGGGGAGGGTCGGGCAATGACCGACGGAGAGTTCCTGAGAGTCGAGGGCGTCAGCAAGACGTTCGAGTCGGTCTGCGCAGTGAACGACGTCTCCTTTTCCGTCGGGCGCGGCGAGATCCTCGGCTTTCTCGGTCCCAACGGCGCCGGAAAGACGACGACGATCCGGATGATCCTCGGGATCTTCCACCCCGACTCCGGGACGATCCGCTGCTCCCTCGACGGCGAAGCCCACCACGCTCCCAAGGAGCGGACCGGCTACCTGCCCGAGGAGCGCGGCCTCTACAGCGACGCCAAGGTCCTCGACCTGCTCGTCTACTTCGGCGAGCTGAAGGGGCTCGCTCGGGCCGAGGCCCGAGATCGTGCCCGTGAGTGGCTCGAGCGTTTCGATCTCCTCGACTGGGCGTCGATGAAGGTCGAGAAGCTGTCGAAGGGAATGCAGCAGAAGATCCAGTTCACCGCTTCGATCCTTCACCGTCCGGACCTCGTCGTCCTCGACGAGCCGTTCTCCGGACTCGATCCGGTCAACCAGAACCTCCTCCACGGGATCATCGCCGGCCTGAAGGACGAAAACGTCGCCGTCCTGCTCTCGTCGCATCGGATGAACCTCGTCGAGGCGCTGTGCGACCGGATCTTCCTGATCCACAACGGCCGTCGCGTCCTCTACGGCGACCTCGAGGAGATCAAGGAGTCCCACGGCGAGCACGCGGTGCGGATCCGCTTCGTCGGCGACGGGTCGGCGCTGGCCGAGCTTCCTGGCGTGACGGACCTCCGGCTCGAGGAGGGACGCGCCGCGTTCACGCTCGAGCGACACGTCAGCCCGGACGCGTTCGTGCGAAGCCTCCCCGAGTCGATCGAGATCCTCGCGCTGTCCGTCGATCGGCCGTCGCTTCACGACATCTTCGTCCGGACGGTCGAAGGGAGGACCCCGTGAAGCTCGGCAAGGTGATCCGCTGGGAGTTCACCCAGAGCGTCCGGAGCAAGCAGTTCCTGATCATCACGATCCTGCTCCCGGCGATTGCGGCCGTCGCCGTCTTCGCGATCTCCCGCGCGATCGGCGACGACTTGAGTTCGACCGCGGATCCCCTGCCGCCGGCGATCATCGGGATCTTCCTCGCGCTCATCCTCTACCTCGGCGCGTTCATGTCCGGCGTGATGACGATGTACGGCGTGATGAAGGAGAAGCAGAGCCGGGTCGTCGAGATGATGCTGTCGTCCGTCTCGGCGTGGGAGTTGATGTGCGGAAAGCTGATCGGGCTCGGTCTCGCAGGACTGATCCAGGTCCTCGTCTGGGCAACGCTGGCCTACGTCGGGGCGTCGCAGTTCATTCCCGTCTCGTTGGCGGCACTGACCCCCGTCCACTGGATCACGTACCCGCTCTACTTCGTCCTCGGGTACCTGTTCATCGGCTCGATCTTCGGAACAGTCGGCGCGGCGATCAAGGACATCCACTCCGGCGGCGCCGTCGGGTTCGCCGGCATCATTCCGTACCTCCCGATGATGTTCACCGCGCTGATCGTCCAGAAGCCCGACACTCTGTGGGTTCGGATCGCCGGATTCATCCCGCCGTTCGTCCCGGGCGTGATGCTCCTGCGGATCGGGGCGACCCCGCTCGCTTCGGAGGGGACCCGGTTCGTCCCGTCGTGGGAGATCGCGCTCAGCCTCGCCTCGCTCGCCGTCGGGACCTTCCTGATGATGCGGTTCGCGACCAGGGTCTTCGAAGTCGGGATGCTGATGACCGGCAAGTCGGCGTCGCTGCGGGAGCTGTGGCGCTGGGGAAGACGGAGGATCTGACAGGGGAGACCGCATGCAGCTGCGCGAGGACTTCGAGATCGGGACGACGCCCGAGGAGTACACCGGGCTCCTCGACGAGGAGCATCGCGAGGAGGTCACCGCGGGTCGGGTCGCGAAGTCCGAGGTCCACAAGGAGATCCGCGCGTTCTACGCCCGGGACAAAGGGAAGACGATCGTCGAGGAGTTCCTCGCCGGCTTCGGCGTCGAATCGGCGTGACCTACGCGGCTCCGCCTGCCCCGCCCTTCAGCGCCGCGAATCGATCGATGAACCGTTCGGCCTCCGCGAGGTCGACGTTCTCGGCGCCGAGCGAGATCCGCTTCTTGCCGTTGACGACGAGGACGATCCCGCCCTGCTCGAACCGAACGTCGACGTCCCTCAGCTCGTGCTCGATCCCCATCCCGGCGCGCGCGGCGGCCCACTCGACGACCTGGGGGAGCTTGCGCGCGACCCGCTTTCCGATCGCCCGCTTGAGCCTTCCTTCCAGGCCGCCCTCTCCCTCCCCGAGCGCGGCGAGCTTCCCCTGCACGCCCTGAAGCTCCTCCAGCGCGTGCTTGGCGAACTGGATGACGAGCTTCCCGTCGTCGGTCAGGATCAGCTCCGCGTCGTCGTGGACCGTGCCCAGCGTCGCGACCTCGTCCCGCCAGACGACCTCGTACAGACGGTGCTCGCCGAGCCCCTTCAGCGGGCGCTCCCCGAGGTCGCGGAAGGTGCGCTCGGTCGCCGCCAGGGACGAATGCTCAGCCACGCTCGACGAAACGACGATCTGGCCGCCCTTCGCGACGTCGGCGATCCGCTTGGCGAGGTTGACCGAGGTGCCGAACAGGTCGCCGGCGGTGCGGATCGCCGCGCCCCAGGTCAAGCCGATCCCGGCCGAGAGGGTCGTCTCCTCGCCGTGGCAGTACTCCGCGCAGAGCGCGTCCTGCATCTCGACCGAGCACTCGACCGCCTCCGCGACGTCCTCGAACGAGGTCATCACGCCGTCGCCGTACGTCTTCAGGACGCGCCCGCCGCGCCCGGAGACCCTGCTCTCCACGAGGTCGACGAACGCGCGGGCGAGGCGGAACGCCTCCTCGTCGCCGCGCTCCGCGGTCAACGCGGTGAATCCGCGCAGATCGGAGAACTGGATCGCGAGAGGCTCTTCGCTCGGCACGGGGCGGCGCCTCCTTCCAGTGCGGAGTCTAGGCAAACGGCCGGCCGACGGCAACAAAAAGCGCGCCGCCCGGTGCGCTCCCCGGACGGCGCAATCGACTTGCGCTCCTACCTCTGGACGAACAGCTTCCCCTTGTCGGTGAACGTGCTCCCGGAACCGGTCGCCACGACGACGTACACGTAGGCGCCGTTGGCGAGCCGTTGACCGCCGTCGTTTCGACCGTCCCAGGAGACCGCGAGGACGTTCTCCGCTTCGGCCCGCCAGACGAGGCGCCCGGCCAGGTCGTAGACCGTCACCGCGAACGTCTCCGCCAAGCCGGTACCGACGAAGCCGAACCGGGTCTCGTCGGCGAACGGGGACGGGGCCGCGTAGAACCGATCGACGCGGAACTCGGCCGCGACGATCGACACGGACGCCGTGCTCGTGTCGTCCGGGTCGCTCGGATCGACGTAGGTCGCCGTCACCGTCTCCCCGACGGCGTATCCCAGCTCCAGCCCGGCGGTGATGAACGTTCCCGGGGGACCGCCCGGAATCGGCGTCAGGTCGTACGTGGCGTCGCCGATCGTCACCGCGTCGACCAGCGCCCCCGCATCGGCGATCGACGGATCGACAACCTTGACGTAGATCGGATCCCCCTCGACGTACGCCGCCACCGGGTTCCCTTCCTCGTCGACGAACGAAAGCGTCGACCCGGTCGGCAGGGCGCCGCCGACCCCAACCTTGATCGAGACCCACCCGACGTCCGAGTGGTTCGACGGATCGTGGTAGACGCCGAGGATCGTGTCTCCCGGAAGGACGCCGAGCGTCGGGACGCACTCGTGCCGATCGACCAGGTCGATGCACGTCACGCTGACGAAGTCGCCGGTGTCGATCCCCGTCTCCAGCAGATCGACGACCGCCCACCGTCCGTTGCGCGGGTTGAGGACGTACAGCTTCGCCCACTGATCCGCCTGCACGCCTCGTTCGCCGAACACGTTGGTGTCGCCGAGCAGCCCGTTCACCAGATGTTGCTCGTTGTCTTGGAACTCGCAGACGGCCGCCGGCCGGTTCGCCGCGAAATCCATCGGGCCGAACGGGACGTTCTGCCGGCCGTCCCAGTACCCGTCGATCCGCTCGCGTCGCTGCCGGTCCTCGTCCTGATCGGGATCGACCACCTCGACGAACACGCAGTCGGAGTTGAAGTAGCTGCCGACCCGACTCCCCTGGCGATCGAGGAAGTACATCAGCAGCCGGTCGCCGTCGTAGACCTGCGTGTCTCCCACCTCGAAGACCGAGAACGACACGTCGTTCGCGACGCGGACCTCCTGGATCTCAGGCGGGAACGCCGTCGCCGTGTTGATGTCCCCGAGCAAAGGAATCTCCGCTTCAAGGTAGACGACGTCGTTGTACCGGGCGTAGATCGAATCCTCATTGAACGCCTCGAGCTCCCAGTTGTCCAGCCGGAGCGAGTAGCCGCCGAGGAGGTCCGGATCGCCGATGCCGAGAGCGTCCCAGACCGAGGTCAGCCGCATCCCGGCGTTCGTGAAGAAGACCGGCGAGTTGCTCGACAGCTCGTCGAGGACGAGCCACTCGGCGTCGTCGACCTCGTGCGGATCGCAGACGTGAACGACGACCTTCTCCGGGCAGCACGGGTCGGTGTTGGCGTTGCCGTCGGTCACTTCGATGTAGACGGGATCGCGGCCGATCCAGAACACCGACTCGTCGTTGCGCTCCGCGCCGGTGAACCGGAGGCGGCTGTGATTCCTCTCGCCGATGTACGCCGTCGCCAGGGAGAAGTCGTCCTGATCGTTCGGATCGATGTAGTACGCGACGAGCACGTCCCGCTCGTTCAGCGAGTTGAACCCGAGATCGCGGAGGATGTCGTTGATCCAGAACTGGAAGACTCCCGTGTCCGGTCCCGTCTCCTGCGCGTAGAACATCACGCGGGTGACCCCCGAGGCGCTCGCCGTGTCGAACGCCGTCACGTTCCCGTCCGCGGCGGTCGGGTAGTCGACGTAGTACGTTCCGTCGACGTTCGGTTGATTGCTCCCGTCGGCCGCAAGATCGATGAAGACGCCGCTGTCGTAGATGGAGTACCAGACGATCGGCCTCGCAACGAGCGGCACTTCGCCAACCCCCGCATCGATCCCGATTACTCCGCCGTGCCGCTTCAGCGTGCAGAAGGTGTTCGCGCTCGCTTCCCGCTCCGGATTCCACGAACCCGGGTTGACGAGGATGAAGATCGGCACGTACTCGACCGCGCCGCAGTTCACGTTCTCGTCCGGATCGACGACCGTCACCAGCGCCGCCTCGTTGGCGTCGTGGTACACCTCGCGTCCCCATTCGATCGTCGACTCCTCGTCGCTGATCTTCCCGAGGCCGAGCGCGACGTCGGTCGGGTCGTTCTGGTCGACGTACAGCCCGACGAGCGTGTCCATGTTCTCGAACCGCCCGAGCATGTAGTCCTCGCCGTGGGGCGCGTCCGCTCCCGGCGGGAGATACGCGGCGCCGTCGGGGTACTCGGTTCCGGCATCGGTCGCGACGATGTAGTTCTGCGCGCGGTCGACCCAGATCCGATCGTCCCCGTGATCGTCCCCGTCGCCGTCGGCGTAGAGGTACCCGCCCCATTCGAAGTCGGTCGGGTTCACCGCGCCGCCGATGGCGCCGGTGTACGGACCGACGACGTGCGCGTGGAGGCGCTCGTCGTCCCCGAAGTCGACCCGCGTCCCGATCTGGAACGGTCGCCCACTGACGAAGACGCCGGTGCTGCTGTTCGTCTCCTCGAGGAAGTCGGCGCCGAGCCAGCCGGCCGTTCCGCCGGGCCAGTGCCCCTGGTGCGGCACGTAGTCCGGGTCCCCGTGGAAGACGAGGTCGCCCGCCCCGTCGCCGTCGACGTCGACGCCGTCCGCGTCGATGTAGCTCTCCCACACGATGTGCGCTCCGGTCTTGGTGTCCATCACCTTGATGTCGGTCCAGAACTTGTCCCGCACGTCGCAGTCGATGTCCTCGTCCGGATCGACGACGACGATCCAGATCTCGTCCCCTTCTCTCACCTTCGTGACGCGGTTCTCGCCGTTCTTGTCCGCCGAGAAGTACAGCTGCCCGTCCGACGCCCACGCCCCGGCGAACGAAGCTGCGATGAACAGGAGGGTGAGGCCTGCGGCGACAGTCCATCTCGCTTTCACGGTTTCCGTCCTTCTCTTGTGCTCATGATCCCTCAGCCGCTTGCTCCGATC
>Ga0315546_1002421_pt1 | contig 10843 bp, 7 predicted proteins | sample SalMarSW160170MG_FD_203833 | JGI IMG/M metagenome (GOLD analysis project Ga0315546, IMG submission 203833) | Salt marsh sediment microbial communities from the Plum Island Ecosystem LTER, Massachusetts, United States - Salt Marsh Sediment SW1601-170 ... | reverse complement strand
TGTCGCTCCCCTCTGTGATTCCCGCGGCTGCGGCGTCTTTCTCCTCTGCGATTCTTGCGGCTATGGTGTCGCTCTCTTTCGCGGTTTCCATGGTTACAGCGCTGTTATTCTCCCTGGGTGCAGACAACTTATTGCCAAAATCTGCCTGTACCGCTTCTGCCCGCTGCTTAAGGCCTTCCAGTTCTTCCAGCATATAGCCGAATTGTTGATTTACAAGGTTGCGTAGTTCACCCCGGATTTTATTTCTCTCGTTCTCTAGCAGTAGTACTGCTTCCTCTTCCGCTTTGGCCTTGATTGCGTTAGCCTTTTCATTGGCAATCTCCACAGCTTCAGCTATTTTCTTTTCCATCATCTGTCGAGCTTGCTCGCTGGTTTTATCTATAATGGCAGTACTCTCAGCTTTAGCTTGTTCTGTGGCCTCTGCCTTGACCTGAGTGGCCAGCCTGTCGGCTTCGACAACGGTCATTTCTGCAAGTCTGTTAAGAGACTCGATATGGTCCTGGGACTGGGCCAGTTTATTCCGCTCCTTCATAAGCTCGTCAATGAAAGACGCTACCTGAGCCTCATCTAGCCCGTTTTTTACTCGCTTGAACTCACGCTCCCCCAGCACAACGGCATTATCTTTTTTAGCGTTATTACTCATAATATTATCCACCTTTTCTCACAGGACTCAATAATGGCGAGAGTACTCATGTAACACATCAGCCCTGTTTCATTTCATGATATTCTGTCATATTTCTATATCTTGATTTCACCCTGAAAGACCTTCCAGACTATATCTGACTTTCCTTGAGTTTCTTGCCAGGCTTGCTCGACGGTCTCCTTGCGTACTCTCAATGCCTCACTCACGCTGTCCTGGTAAACCTGCGCAGCTTTCCCTTTCGCTTTCTTATATGCTTCCTCGGCTTCTTGTTCAGCCTTTTCCAGGTCTTGCGCAGCTTTTTCTATGGTTTCTGTACAGATGTTAGCGGCTTGCTCTTCAATTTCTTTATAGGACATCTCCTCTTGGCGTTGCCGTTCCTGATACGCTGCCGCTACCTTTCTCTGAGCTTGCAGATAGGACGTATAGGCGGTTTGGGCCTGTGTCATTAGATCATCGAGAGGATCCTTAGCCTCCTTGGGAACCTCGGAGGCAAGCTCGACCATTTGTTCCACATCTTTGCTTACCACCTTTCCGGATTGTTGACTCTTACTCATTGTAGTCGTCATGATACACCTCCTTGAATTTGTTCATTAAAATTGATGCTATTTATCATATTTTGGCCACACGGTTCCTCTGAATTTTGTTAGTCTCCGACTTAAGACTGCGTAGTTCATCCTCCGCGAACAGTCTCCACCCTTTCCTGTCTCTATATTGGGCATCATTTACGATGTTTTGCCTGATCCAACGGAACAGAGTGCTCTTACCTATGCCAACCATCTGGCAGATTTCAGCAGTCCTATAATAAATTCGTCCATTTATTTTTACAGGCATATGCAACTCCCCCTAAAACTAACTGAATATAGTCTAAAACCCGTTCGCTTTCCCGTCAATCACCCATTAGTAACCATACTTTCGTAGGGGGACTAGGATTGTTTTACACTCTACTAGCTTTCCTAGAGGCGACTGACGAAAGAAGCGACGAAACCCAGGTGGTAAATTCAGGTTACCCACGAAAGATGAGAGTCAAGTGCAAGCATACTGTATGAAGTGCCGTGCCAAGAGGGAAATGAAAGACACCAAAAGCACAACCATGAAAGAAAGACGGCAAGCCAGCGACCCAAGGCCTCTGCTCAACCCGAGGCACAAAAGTGTTCAGAACGGAAAGAGTTAGACCTGCTCTTGCATAGCTTAACATAACTCAGAAGGGTTGGATTTTCCCGGTGTCGGGATATCCAGCCCTTGTATTTTACAAATCACGCCTCACAAGCTTTTGTTGCCTGAGCTGCCTGTACATTATGGACATGTGTGATTCCATGCGTGATTCATCCAAGAGTTGCCTTGGGGGGCCTGCAGTGGTTCACAGCTACTCGGGGCCACTCAGTCGCTGCCGTCCTAAAAAGAAACGAGTGAACCTAGAATCACTTTTGCCAAGACCTCACGCCTATTAGTCCGCACATGCTCACGCTCTTCCAGTGTTCTACCAGAGTACAGAGATTTGTTCTGTAACGGAGTGTCCGACACTATGAGTAGCGCCGCAGCTTCAATCCCAACTAGGTGGGCGGCTCGAAAGATTGCAGCAGTCTCCATCTCTAAGCCTGAGCACCCCAACTCTTCTAAGAAATAGTTCAACCTGAAGAATTCGGGCAGCACACAGTCCAGGGAGATTACACTTCCTTGATGCAAAGCCGTTGGTTGGCTGTGGCATATATTAGCAGCCTGGTTTCTTATATGCTCGGTCAAACCCTTGGCGGGAGCTGCAGGTTGAAGAAAGCAGTCTGTGGGAACCATATCTGAGGTCAGATACCTAGAGAATCCGTCGCCACAAATAGAGCGCTCGACCACGAACAAGTCACCTATGTGGATGTTAGCATGTAGACCGGCCATAGAGCCGGCGAAGATCAAGTTCTTGCACGCTGTGCAACCTAAAGCAAGAACGACATTGCCAGCCATGGGAGCACCGATGCCGCAGCGAATCAAAGAAAGGTTACTGCCAGCAAAACTTAGCTGCCAAACGCTATGGATACCAACGGCAATTTCAGTAACCGCGACTGCAGCATCCCCGAACACTTCAGGCCCCCAGTTTGGTGTAACAACCACTTTCCTCTGAATCGCATCAGGCTCACAACCGAACGTGCCTTTTACCACGTCCTCGGGCGAGATGTTATATTTGCTAAGTTGGAAAAACGCTGGCAATCGAGTGTTCACTCTTACCTCCAAAGAAACACTAGTACGCTATGGCCTCGGATGGTCAACGCAATGTGCAAAGAAGTATAGAATCCTCTACTATAGATAGTCAATTCGAAAGTCAACCAGCAAACTTATTGACAAGGAAGTAGGAAGTAATGAAACGCCCAATTGCGACAAAGGGAAGCAACATTCGATAGTACGGGATTGGTTAGTCACGAGCCAAGATTTCCCTGACCTGCACGGCGAAAACCTCGCTCTTAGCATCTTCGGTGACAAGCTGAATCTGCTTTGCCGAGGACACGCCCAGTCCCAGCTCAGCAGCTCGTGCAATCTGCTCCTGTTCAAAGATAGAGCCGCGGCTGACCCCTGGTGTCGTCCCCAGCAGACGGAGAATCGCTACTCCTACCGCATCGATGGCCACTCGGTCGGTGCCAGCAAGTATCACCCCGGCCTCTACCCTGGTGCCACGAGCGGGCCCACCGTCAACAAAAGCCTCTACGCCATCCAGAACCACTAAGTCGGGTGAATAAGCGGTATTAATCTCGGCAATCATTTGCCGCTGGTACGGTGAGGAGTGAAGTTCACCCATATAGGGATAGCCTGCCAAGGGGACAAGTCCTACTGCGTTCTTCAAAGAGAGTGTGAAATGGCCGCCGTAAGCATGTGTTTTGAGACAGCAGGTCTGGACAATTGATTCCGCCTCGAGATAAATCCTCGGAAAATGAAAACCTTGACTCCAATGACTCTCTCTAGGCTCTATCTTGCTCCAGCCCTCGGGGCCTACCTCTTCCAGATTGAGGATGTTGAAGCCCAGCTCTTGAGCTAGTTTAAAAATCCCCTTCTTCTCCATAACCGTCCGAGTGCTATCTCCAGGGCCACTTCGCTCAGCCAGGGTGATCTGCTTTGCTCCCATCTGCTGAAGAACCAGAACCAGAGACCGCAGTGTGTCGTTATGCGTGGAACCTGGTGCCGGGTCAGCCGAGTTGAAGTTGGGTTTCAGGACCACACTTTTGCCACGAAAAGATTTTAACTCGAGGAGGTCTATTACTCGCCTAACACCTTCATCCCGGTCCTTGGTGCTTATCAATGCCACTTTTGTCATATCAACTCTATTGGTGCAGTAATCCCTCTTTATAACCACACCCTCCTTAGTAAACTCCAGGGCCTTTGTGGGGCAAGCTTCCATGCAGGCTTTAAACCCGATGCATCGCACCTCACGGTTGTGACATCATGGGCACCGCAATGGGGATCCCTTTAGAAACACTCTTGTGTTGATCCCCTGACCATCCTCAGTGGAGTGGCGCTGAACATTGAAAATCATTCCGCTCAGGCTAGTTAGCTCGAGCAACACACTCCCACTGCCTCTCTGGGGAGCTTAGCCCAGCTACCTGCTTGTACAAGCGATGTGCTTATATTTCGCCAAACCCTGTTCGGGCTATTATATCGTCCTGCAGCGATTTCGAGAGGTCTATGAATCGGAAAGAATAACCTGAAACCTTGACTATAAGGTCGGAGTAATTCTCAGGGTGCCTCTGGGCATCTTTCAGGGTTTCTGCATCCACCGGGTTGAACTGGATATGTCTCCCACCCAGCAGGAAATAAGCCTCAATCATTGAAGCTAGTTTACCCAGACCCTCGTCTGTCTTAATTAAACCCGGCGACAGGTTCATATTGAATGTTGTACCGCTACTAAAGCAAGCCTTACACGCTTTCGAAACAGAATGGAGGACTGCTGTGGCTCCGTTAGATTCCGTGCCGTTGCTAGGGGATATGCCATTGGATACCGGCATCCTAGATAACCTCCCGTCGGCTGAAGCTCCGCAGGACAGTCCTTCAATAATCTGAGTTCCAGATGAAACTAGCAACGGACGGTAGCAACCACCCATCACTCTCGACTTGTGACTTCTTACTTCTTGCTCCAAGACTTTAGTAACCCATTCAGCGAGTTCATCAGCTCGTGGGTCGTCATTCCCGTACTTTGGAGCCTTGCGAAACAGCAACTGCCTGACGTTCTCGGCATCGGTAAAATTGTTGCGTAAATGATTCACTAACTCTTCCATAGTAAGAAGCTTCTCGTCGAAAACCGCCCAACGGATGGCGTTCAGCGAATTCACCGCAGTGGCTAGTCCTTGCGCGCCAAGTGTGACATGGCTGTAGCGTGCTCCTCCTTGGGCTATGTCACGGCCGCTTTCCAGGCAACCTTCTATTGTGGATGAGAGTAACGGGTTAGGGAAATATTTGGCGATTATCTCGTCTTTAATATCTCCATGTCTAACTGCGGCATCCGCAATATAAGAAAGCTGTCCCAGAAAAGCCTCCTTCACATCCTCGAACGTTTTAAAAGTACTGGCACTAGAGATTGGTGCTCCCACGCGCTTCCCGTCCCGCAACCGGCACCCCTCATTCAAAGCTATCTCCAGCACCTGAGTCAAATGGATGCCAGTGCCGGCAGTATAGCCATTGTTATTACATGACCCTGTGGGTTCTGCACACCCCACGATTGCATAGTCCCGCGCGTCCTCAAGCGAATAACCGTCCTTCCGAAGGTCTCTGATTATCACATCGTCGTTAAAAAATGCAATTCCAGCGCCTAGGCGGAGCGTCTGGCAAGCTCTCTCCAAAAAAGTTCGCAGTGTGTTAGCGGAAATCCTCACACTGAAGCTCTTACGCAAACCACCTCCCAGGCTATCGTTAGCATCGAGAAACAGATAGGAAAGTTCATTGGTCGCATTCTCGCCGTTTTGGTCAACGCCTCCGATAGTAACATTATTCGGTCCAAAAACTAGAAAGTGCGATACCTTTATGAGGTACTCCTCTAAGAACTCTAATGCCTCTTCTCGCGTTATCAACCCTTTTTCGACATCATGTTGATAGTGTGGGTAAAGGAGCTGGTCGAGCCTACCCACTGTATGAACCCCGTCATCACCATAACTGATTGCTAAAACCACCTGTGTCATCCAGATTGATTGCAGTGCCTCTATGAAATTCCTTGGAGTGTTGGCCGGTGTCCACCGGCAACGCTCAGCTATCTCCAGTAACTCCTTTCTTCTTTGCCCTTCCTTTCCCTGTGCAATCTCTTCAGCTAAAGCCGCGTACCTATTGGAAAAATCGCACACTGCTCTGGCTGCCACCTGAACAGCTTGGTAGAAGTCCTTACCGACTTCGTAATCCTCGCTATCCTTCTTAAGCTCACCGAGAGCCTTGCCTGCCCACTCATATATACCGTTAAAGCCGATATCCAGCACCCGTCTCAGCCCGATGATGATGTGACCCTGCAAATCCACACTGTGTGCCACCTCAGTGGCATCGCGGTCAACACCTCGCTTTTCCCAAAACTCACCTTTCAGGCTCTGCAGGTCTTTTCCTTCCCAGTAGGGGAGGATCTCCTCTTTTAACTCTCTATAGACCTCTTCAGGCATATTGTAAACTTCATGGTCAAAGTCTGGGCTGTGTCCCCCCATGCGAGACAAAGCTTTTAGTCCTTCCTCAGAAAGCTTACCTTCACGAAGCAGTATCGCCTTTCGTATCGCGGCACTTATTAGGTTTCTTTCGATCCCCAGTACGCTGGCTACAGGTTTGAACGTCTTTGCGCCCACCAACAGTTCATCATCATCGATCCTGATAGACATATTATGAAGCGTCTCTCTCAGAGCTTGTGCTGCACGCATAGCTGGTGGAACCTTCTCCATCTGTTTCCAGGTCCGGGTGTAATACCGCGCTCGCTCGATATCAGCCTCATAGGGGCTGGTAAGTAAATGCTGCTTCAACTGCACTATCCTGTCTGAAATGGGCTTTTCCTTAACATGGGAGGCCAAAAGACTCATGGCTGCTATCTCCTTTTATCAAAGCTGAGCTTGGTACGTATTGTATTATTTTGTCTAAAGGATTTCAAGTATAACCTGCTGAGCACAGCCCCAGGGTAATGGCCCCGACCCAGCCGCACTTCTCTTTCAAGATGGGCAGAGAAGCCTCTCTTTAGCTAACTAAAACTCCGTAATCTTCCTCTTGCTCTCAATTTCCCACACTAGAACTGTACTATGCTCACAACCTGACCATCACCTAGCATCGTCATTCCCAACCATCGTCATTCCCGACCAACAAGCGACATTTACGCCTTCTTCTTTTGCAATACTTGCAAGCCTGTCCATTTTCTCTTCGCTCATTACACTTTCTTCTTCCAGTTCCCAATGCCTATCCAATCGTTGATACTTTGGTGCACAGACATTATTGAAGGCAAGAAGCTCGTATCTCTCTACAGTTGGTAATTCAAATTCAATGAAACGCGCAATATGTCTAATATTCTCTTCTGCATCTGTATAGCCGGGAATAACAGGCGTACGTATCCAGATTGGTTTTTTCGTTTTTGCTATTTCTCGTGCATTTGCTAAAACTGTCTTAAGCGGAATACCCGTATATCTAAGATGCTCACTTTCCTCCGTCAACTTAAGGTCCAAAAGAATAAGGTCAGCAAGCTCTACCAAAGGATGCAAAATCTTCCAGCTTGTTCCCGCGCAAGTATCAAGTGCTAGATGCACGCCCTGCTGACGTAAAGCCCTCATCACAGCAGCAGAAAAGGCGGGCTGCATAGAAGGTTCACCCCCCGATAATGTCACCCCCCCACCTGACTTCTCGTAGAAGACCTTATCCCGCAAGGATTCTTCTACAACCTCATCAACAGTCATCACCTTCCCAAGAACTTCCAGCGCACTGGCTGGACAAGCTTTAACACATTCCCCGCAAACATTGCAGTAATCCCTCTTTATAACCACACCCTCCCTAGTAGGCTCGAGGGCCTTTGTGGGACAAGCTTCCATGCAGGCTTTAAAACCGATGCACCGCACGTCATACCACACTAGCTCCGGAAAAGGATTAATGCCCTCAGGGTTATGACACCACGGACATCGCATATAACAACCTTTCAAGAATATCGTGGTGCGAATGCCCGGGCCATCCTCAGTGGAGTGGCGCTGAATATTGAAAACTAAGCCTGTTTGCTTGTGTACTTTAACACCTTTTATAAAAATTGCCCTCTTTCAAATCAAGCAAGGGAGCACTCTGTACGGGCAATAATATCATCCTGGACGCGTTTAGGAAGATCGATAAAACGGAACGAAAACCCAGAGACTTTGACAACCAATTCAGTATAGTTCTCCGGGTGTTTTTGTGCATCTGATAGCATTTCTTTGCTTATGGGATTGAACTGCACTTGTCTGCCACCCAAGGCAAAATACCCTTCTACTAGAGAAGCAAATTTACTTAACCCTTCTTCAGTTCTAATTGTAAGTGGGTTAATAGTAGCGTTAAGTATCATGCCATCACTTACTGGGATAGCGCCAACTTTCGCAGCTGAACGAAGAACAGCTGTCAGTCCATTGCGTTCCGTACCATTTGTGGGAGTTATACCGCTGGAAAGAGGCACACCCGCAAGCCTTCCATCGGCAGAGGCACCGACCGTAGCTCCCCAGGCCACGTGTGTTGCCGACGAAAGTATGTAGGGTCTATGCACCCCTCCCATCCAAAATCTGTACTTCCTAACCTCCTTATTGTGAACATCCGCAACCCATACCGCCGGCTCATCAGCGAATGAGTCATCACTACCGTATTTCGGTGCATGAAGCAAGCGCTGTCTTATATCTTCTCTTCCTTGGAAATTGCTCCGCAAGCACTCGACAAGTTCCTCCATCGTTAGCAACTTCTGCTCGAAAACCGCCCATTTAATGGCAGCTAGAGAGTCAGACCCAGTAGCCAGCGAGCAGGTACCAATTGCCACGTGATTATAGCGAGCGCCACCTCGTGTGACATCTTCCCCTGATTCTACACATCCTTCTATCGTAGATGAGAGCAAGGGTAAAGGAAAATTCTCGGCAATCACTTGATCTTTCAAATACCCTGCCTTTACACATTTCTCAACCGCACGGGAAAGCTCTTCAATAAAAGCCTTTTTAACATCTTCAAAGGTTTTAAAGGAGGAGATAGAAGCGACAGGTGACTTTACCTGCTTCCAGCCTGCCGTATACCTTTTTCCTTCGTTTAAGACCAATTCCAAAATGGCTGCTGGAAGAATACCATTAGTAGCTGTATAACCATTATTGTTGCCTGTTCCAGTAGGTTCTGCACAACCTACAATAGAATAATTTCGCGCATCCTCTAGAGAATAGCCATCTTCCAGAAGGCCCTTGATCACTACTTCGTCGTTATGAAAGGCGACGCCTGCGCATTCTCTATGCACCTCACAAGCCTTGGTCAAAAACTCACGAGGTGTTTTTGGAGAAATCCTTACCGCGAGCCCCATACGCCCACAACCTTTAAGTCTCTTATGAGCTTCAAGAAAAAGATAGCTCACCTCATTCACCACATCCTCACCATTTCTGTCAACTCCACCGATGGTAACGTTGTTGGGGCCAAAATAAACGTTCGTGGCAAGCTTTACGATGTACTCCATGATTGCTTCAAGGGCTTGATCACGGGTGATCCTTCCCGCTGCCAAGTCCTGCCTGTAGTAAGGATAAAGAAATTGGTCGATCCTGCCGGGACAAGTGATAGAACTGCCCCCGTAACTTATCAATACCACAGCTTGAGTTAGCCAGATAGCTTGGAGAGCTTCCATAAAATTGCGCGGTGGCTCTGCAGGTACATGCCGACAGCGCTCCGCAATCTTAAGTAGTTCCAGCCTCCTTTGACCCTCCGCTCTCTGTGCCATCTCTTCTGCTAACCGGGCGTAGTGCTCAGCAAACTCACACACCGTCCCTGCTGTAATCTGCGCCGCTTCTAAAAAGTCCTTCTTCCGCAAATAAGCCTGTTCCTCTAGTTTGCCCTTTTCGAATTCTTCCCGAAACACATCCAATCTCTCGGCAGCCTGGCGGGCAATGCCTCTAAATCCCATATCAAGGGCTTTCTTAATCCCAACCGTCACGTGACCCTGCGGAGGGACGTCACTAACAAACCAGCCCTCCATTGCCACACTGGCTCCAGAAGGAATGCCATTCTGTTTCCAAATGGCACGCTTGCGGGCGTGAACAGTCTTATCTTTCCAATAGGGCACTATCTCCTCTTTCAGTTCACTATATTCCTCCTCCGAAATTTTGGGCATTTCTCCCCAGAAACTGGGACCTCTCGCCCCGAGGAGGCCATTTCGAACTCCTGGATCCTCTGCAACCCACTCTTCTACTGTTTTTCCAGTCCCATAAAGAGCGAGCGCGAGCATAATATGGGTTTGATTTACGGAGGCTTCAATATAGAGAGGATCAGCCCAATCTTTTGCCGACTTTGAGCCTATGATTAGCTCCCCCTCTTCAATCCTTATGGGCATGTGCCGCAGTGTTTCTTCTAGCCCTCTAGCCGCGCGTAAACAGGGAGGTTGCCCCTCTGTTTGTTTATACGCTCTCGTGTAGTACTTTGCCCTTTCAATGTCTAGTTTAAAAGAGGTTGAAAGTAAACGGTCCCGCAGTTTCTTGATACGTTCTGGGACATATCGACTTTCAGGGGCAATTTTGCCTTTCTGTCTTCTTGTTGGAGCTTTAGTAGTTTGCATGATACCCGCCTCCTGCAAAGAGTTTGAAATTTCCTGTACTTTCTCAACATAAATGGTACCATCCCTCAACTATAAGGTCAAGGTGCTGTACGGCAGTAGATCATCTATTCTGGCTTTTCTTGAGATACCCAGTTAAACCTCGACCTGCCCCAAAAAATTATGCCACTTGTTAAATCAGCAACCACATATTACTTAGGTTAGAGAAATACATATTGTAGTTGAAAAATTATAGACCGACTGGTGGACATGATATTGGGTTGTGACTTGCTATGCTAACGAAGAATATAGGAAATGACTGAACGAATAGCTCGAAAGAAAGTAACAAACCGCCAAAAGGTGCAATTGAATTCGTCAGGCAGAGGGAGAGACGGCGCTATCATAACCGTGCTTAGTCTATTGCTGAACGGAAGGCTGTTGAATTTGGGTTGGTTATAGCCTTACACTACATACATAAGGTTAGGCTATGCCTGCGTTTACCAGAG
>Ga0315546_1002420_pt1 | contig 10856 bp, 11 predicted proteins | sample SalMarSW160170MG_FD_203833 | JGI IMG/M metagenome (GOLD analysis project Ga0315546, IMG submission 203833) | Salt marsh sediment microbial communities from the Plum Island Ecosystem LTER, Massachusetts, United States - Salt Marsh Sediment SW1601-170 ... | reverse complement strand
GCCGGAGCGCGCCGACTACATCAGGGTGATTATCGCCGAACTGCAGCGCGTCGCCAGCCACCTCTGTGCCGTCGGCTTTTTCCTCAACGACTGCGGCGCCTTTATGACCCCCGTCCTCTATATGCTACGGGAGAGGGAGAGAATTTTAGACCTCTTTGATATGGTCTGCGGCCAGCGGCTGACCTATAACTATATGCGGGTGGGCGGCGTCAGCCAGGATGTCCCCGATGAGTTCATACCGGCGGTCAAGAAGTTCGTCAAGGAGATGCCGGGCTGGCTCGACGAGTACGAGCGTCTGCTCAAAGAAAACGAGATACTGCTGGCGCGCTCCAAGGGCGTCGGCATACTGCCCAAAGACCTGGCCATCAATATCGGCGCCAGCGGCCCGGTGCTCCGTGCCAGCGGAGTGCAGTGGGATATCCGCAAGGCCGACCCCTATTCTATTTATGACCGCTTTGAGTTTGATGTTCCCGTCGGCGCTGCCGGCGATTGCTACGACCGCTACCGAATGAGGGTGGAGGAGATGCGCCAGAGCCTGCGCATCTTGAGGCAGGCGATTAAGGGCTTACCCAAAGGAGAAGTCAGGAGCGAGGTGCCTCACCTTATCCGCCCCCCGATCGGCGAGGCCTACGGGCACCTTGAGGGTCCCCGCGGCGAGCTGGGCTTCTATCTGGTCTCGGACGGCTCCATCGCCCCCTACCGTTTCCACGTGCGGGCGCCGACCTTCATCAACCTGACGGCTTTAGCCGATATGATGCGCGGCTGGAAGATAGCCGACGCCATAATTATCTTCGGCAGCATTGATATCTGCATGGGCGAGGTGGACAGGTAATGGCCATGCAGTGGTTGCCCCCGGATTGGCCCGGCAACTTCTGGGCGCACTGGGCCATCTTCGCCGTCATCATTCTCGTTTTCGTGCTGCTGATGGTATTGGGCTTCATCTGGTTCGAGCGGCGGGCGATGGCGGTTATGCAGGCCCGGCTGGGGCCCAACCGCGCCGGTCCCTTCGGCCTTTTCCAGTCGGCGGCCGATGCCCTGAAGATATTGATTAAAGAAGACATCGTTCCGGCCAGGGGCGACAAGCTGGTTCACTGGCTGGCGCCGGTGGTGGCCTTCGTGCCGGTGCTGCTTATTTTTGCGGTGGTGCCCTTCCAGGGCGGCGCCCTGCTGGCCGACCTCAATATCGGCATTTTATATGTCGTGGCTATCAGCTCGGTGACGGCGGTGGGCATCTTCATGGCCGGCTGGAGCTCCAACAACAAGTACTCCACGCTGGGCGCCATGCGCCAGGTGGCTTCGGTGGTCAGCTACGAGATACCGGTGGTCCTATCCGTGGTCGGCGTGGTGCTGCTGGCCGGCTCTTTATCCATGCAGCAGATAGTGGCGGCTCAGGATATCCCCTTCATCCTGCTCCAGCCGCTGGGCTTTCTGCTCTTCTTCTGCGGCGCCCTGGCCGAGATCAACCGCGCCCCCTTCGACCTCACCGAGGCCGACTCCGAGATTGTGGCTGGCTACATGACCGAATACTCGGGGATGAAATTCGGCCTGCTCTTTCTGGCCGAATACGGCGAGGCGCTGGCCATCTCGGCCATCGTCACCACCCTCTTCCTGGGCGGCTGGCGAGGCCCGCTGCTGCCCGACTGGCTCTGGTTCCTGGCCAAGGTCGGTCTGGTCTTCTTCGTTATCGTCTGGATAAGAACCACCGTGCCCCGTCTCCGCATTGACCAGCTGATGGCGCTGGCCTGGAAGTTCCTCTTCCCGCTGGCGCTGCTCAATCTGCTCATCACCGCCGCCGAGATTCTGGTCTGGCCGGCGGTTTCGCTCTGGGTATTCGTCCCGATAAATATCGCTATCGCCATGGTGCTGGTAGTGCTGTGGTCGAAATTCTTTAAGTTAGGCTGGGGTAAAGTTGAAGTTTGAACGCTACGGGCTGGGCATCGCCAAGGGCTTATCGGTGACGATAAGGCACCTGCTGCGGCATCCGGTTACCACCCAGTACCCGGAGCAGCGGCTCAACGTCTCCCGCCGCATTCGGGGCAACGAGCTTATCTGGGATAAAGATAAGTGTACCGGCTGCGGCACCTGCGCCAAGGCCTGCCATATCGGCGCCATTCACATCAGCACCTCGACCGACCAGGTGGACAATAAATACGAAGTCCAGAAATACGAGGTCGATACCGGCTACTGCATCTTCTGCGGCCTCTGCGTCGAGGCCTGCCCCTTTGAAGCCCTATTCTTGAGCTACGACTACGAGCGCGCCCAGTACCGCCGAAATGACCTGGTTCAGAGCAAGGAAAAGATGACGGAAACGCCGGAGAGAAAGGTCAGCGGCTACTTCTATCCCGGGCGCGCCGAAAAACTGCCCAGGCAGAGTTTGCTGGTGGACAATGACAGGGGGAAAAGGTAGTGGGTGCCAGCGTTGCCTTCTGGGTTTTAGCCTCGATAGCGGTGCTGGCGGCGCTGTCGGTAGTCCTGGTGCGCGATGTTTTTAGGGCCGCCCTGTCGCTGATTCTCTGTTTCCTGATGGTGGCCGGGCTCTATATCACCCTGAGCGCCGATTTCCTGGCGGCGGTGCAGATTTTAATCTATGTCGGCGCCATCTCGGTATTGATTATTCTGGCCATTATGCTCACCAGGGAGGTCCAGCGGGGCAGCCCGTCCAACCGTTTCCGCCTCCCCGCCTTCTTCGTGGCGGTGTTGTTCTTTATCGGCATCGCCTTTGCCATGCTTAGAACCCCTTGGCAGGTATCGTCCACCCCGCCCCTGGAGCCGACCACCCCGGCCATTGCCGGCCTGCTCTTCGGCCAGGGCGGCTTTATCCTGCCGGTGGAGATTGCCCCGGTTCTTTTGCTGGCGGCAATTCTGGGAGCTATCGTTCTGGTGAGGGAGAAGTAGCTATGGTAGGCCTGGAGCACTATTTAATACTGTCGGCGGTGCTGTTCTCCATCGGGCTTTACGGCGCCCTGGCCAAGCGCAACGCCATCATTATACTGATGTCTATAGAATTAATGCTCAATGCGGTCAATATCGCCATGGTGGCTTTCTCCCGCTATATCGTGCCCCTTATGCTGACCGGGCAGGTGTTCGCTATTTTCGTTATGGTGGTGGCGGCCGCCGAGGTCGCCGTCGGGCTGGCCATCATTATTGCTATCTACCGCCACCGCCAGACCATAGACGCCACTAAAATAGACCTGATGAAATGGTAAAGGAGGCAAAACTATGAGCAAGAATACGGGGGGTTCTCTGGCCGCATTCATCTGGTTCATGGGCTGGCTTTTCACCATCGGCTTCGCCAACCTGGTCTGGTGGAAGATCATCCTGGGCATCGTCGTCTGGCCCTTCTATCTCGGCGACGCCGTGCTGGCCCAACTCTAGTCTAATCGGAAGGATTTCTAATGTGGGTAGAAGTCAAAAAAGCGCATAGCCTGATGATGGCTGAAATGTGGAAGGAGCTCTTTGAGGGCGAGGGGATACCAACCCGCCTCCTCCCCGCCGCCGGCGAGCCGGTGGACCGGGAGATGGCCACCTACGCCGTTTTAGTGCCGCAGGATAAGGAGCACATCATACAGGAGGTCTTGAAGAAGCTGTAATGCCGAGTATGATGGTCTGGCTTATATTCCTGCTGCCGCTGTTCTCCTTTGGCATCATAACGCTGTTCTTCCGGCCATTCTTAAACCACCGGCCCAAGCTGGGGGGCTATATCACCATTTTAGCCCTGCTCGGCTCGCTGGGTCTTTCGGTCTGGGCGCTGTTCGAGGTGATGGCCGCCCCCGGTCACTCGATACCCGTCCCCGATATCAACTGGGTGGTCATCGAAGGCGGCCTGACCATTCACCTGGGGCTGATTCTGGACTCGCTGACGGCGGTGATGCTGCTGGTGGTGACTATCGTCAGCCTGATGGTGCAGATTTACTCGCAGGGCTATATGCACGGCGACCCCGGCTACCACCGCTATTACGCCTTTATGTCGCTGTTTACCGCCTCGATGCTGGGGCTGGTTCTGGCCGATAACCTCCTCTTCGTCTACGTCTTCTGGGAGATGGTCGGCTTATGTTCTTATCTGCTTATCGGCTTCTGGTTCCACAAAAAGTCGGCGGCCGACGCCGCCAAGAAGGCTTTTATCGTCACCCGCCTGGGCGACTTCGGTTTCCTGGCGGCAATTTTACTGCTGTATTTCAACACCGGCACCTTTGACATCGCCCAGCTTCACTCCCTGGCCATAGCCGGGACTCTGGGCGGTACCGTTTTGACCTGGGCGGCCATCGGTATCTTTGCCGGGGCGGCGGGCAAGTCGGCCCAGTTCCCGCTGCACGTCTGGCTCCCCGACGCCATGGAGGGCCCCACCCCGGTCAGCGCCCTCATCCATGCCGCTACCATGGTGGCGGCGGGCGTCTTTCTGGTGGCGCGCACCTTCCCCCTCTTCGCCCACTCTATGGAGGCGGTGACCACGGTAGCCGTTGTCGGCGGCTTTACCGCTATCTTCGCCGCCACTATGGGGCTGGTGATGACCGACATTAAACGCGTGCTGGCCTACTCCACTATCAGCCAGCTGGGCTATATGATGCTGGGGCTGGGGACGGGGGGTGTCGCCATCGGTATCTTCCACCTCTTTAACCACGCCTTCTTCAAGGCTCTGCTCTTTTTGGGTGCCGGCAGCGTCAACCACGCCACCGGGACTTTCGATATGCGCCAGATGGGCGGACTGCGCAAGATTATGCCCTGGACCTACGCCACTTTTCTTATCGCCTCTTTGAGCATCGCTGGCATCTGGCCTCTTTCCGGCTTCTGGAGCAAGGACGAGATTCTGGCTTCGGCGCTGCAGGCGCAGCCGATATTATTTGCTCTGGCCATGATAACGGTATTCATGACCGCCTTCTATATGTTCCGGGTGGTCTTTATGACCTTCGGCGGCGACTACCGCGGCGGCGAGGAGGATCACGGCAAGCCCCACGAATCGCCGCCGGTGATGGTCATGCCGATGGTGGTGCTGGCGGTACTGGCGGTCGTCTCCGGCCTCTGGAACGTCACCGGCGACTTCGGCGCCCTGTTCGGTCATGGCGAGACCCACAGCTTCGCCGGGGGCTTTTTCGGCATATTAACCCACGCCCTGCCCTGGATTTCGCTGATACTGGCCGGGCTGGGTATTTTACTGGCCTACGCTATGTACAGCGCCAGGTGGCTTTCGGTGGAGAGAATCGGGGCTATGTTCAAGTCCTTTTATACTCTGTTTTTGCACAAGTACTGGCTCGACGAGCTCTACGAGCAGGGCATCGTCAAGCTGGCGCTGATTAAAGGATTATTCGCCGGTTTCCAGGCGGTGGACAGCTACGGCGTTGACGGTGCCGTCAATGGTATCGCTCAAGGGGCGATGGCCACCGGCAAGGCTATAAGAAAGGCGCACAGCGGCCAGTTGCAGTTATACGGGCTGTTTATCGGCATCGGTATTATCGTCATTATCGCCTGTTTCTATTTATTCGGATGAGGAGTTATGGACTTTAATTATCTAAGCGTCATAATCTTCCTGCCGATGGTGGGGGCGGCTATAATCGCCTTCATCCCCGGCCTGTCCAACCGCGTAATCAGGTGGCTGTCGGTCATATTCACCTTTGTGCCGCTGGCTTTATCCATCTATCTCTTCGCCATCTTTGACCGTTCGTCGGGGGCAATACAGTTCGAGGAGAAGCTCTCCTGGATTCCGGCCATCAATGCCCACTATCACCTCGGCGTCGACGGCATCAGCCTGCCTTTGGTAATTCTGATGGCGCTGCTCGGCTTTTTAGTGGTCTTAATCTCCTGGAAGATAGACTTGAGACCCCGCGAGTACTTCGCCTGGCTTTTACTTCTTGAAACCAGTATTCTGGGCGTCTTCTGCTCGCTGGACCTGCTCCTGTTCTTCCTCTTCTGGGAGATAGAGGTCATCCCCATGTATTTCTTAATCTCCATCTGGGGCACCGGGCGGAAAGAGTACTCGGCTATCAAGTACGTGATATATACCTTATTCGGCAGCGCCTTTATGCTGGCCGGTATTCTCAGCCTCTACTTCGCTACAGGCAGTCTGAGCATGGTGGACATAGCCCAGGGCGGTATGGCTATGGTTCAGTCGGTGATGCCGGTGGCGGCTATCTTCTGGCTGCTGCTCATCGGCTTCGCCGTCAAACTGCCGGTATTTCCGCTGCACACCTGGCTTCCCGACGCCCATACCGACGCCCCGACGGCGGTCAGCGTGGTGCTGGCCGGGGCGCTGCTCAAGATGGGCGGCTACGGCATGATTAGAATCTGCGTCAGCATCTTCCCCCAGGTGGCTCGTGAGTTCGCCTTAATTTTAATAATACTGGCGGTGGTAAACGTCCTCTACGGGGCGGCTATCACCCTGCGCCAGACCGATTTGAAGCGGCTGATTGCATACAGCAGCGTCTCCCACATGGGCTATGTCCTGCTGGGCATCTTTGCCCTTAGCCAGGTGAGCCTGGTTGGAGCCACCATGCAGATGTTCAGCCACGGCATCATCACCGGCCTCCTCTTTGCCATGGCCGGCCTGGTGATGCACAACTCTAAAGAGAGGGATTTGAGAAAGCTGGGCGGACTGGCCCGCCAGATGCCGGTTATTGTCGTCGTCTTCTCGGTGGCCGGGGTGGCCTCTTTGGGTCTGCCCACTACCAGCGGCTTTGCCGCCGAGTTTCTGGTCTTTGTCGGCAGCTTCACCAGCGCCGCCGTGGTCGGCATCAAGCTCTGGACTATTCTGGGGGTGCTGGGGATTGTCATTACCGCCGGCTATATACTGTGGATGCTGCAGCGCGTTTTCTACGGCCCCCCGCTGGAGAAGTTCAATAAGGTCAGGGACGCCGATATTTTGGAGCGGGTCTATATGTTCGTTTTCGTGGCGGTGATTATGGGGGTGGGCATCTACCCGGCGGTTCTAACCGATATCATCAAGGCGGGCGTTATGCCCGTGATGGGGTTATTAGGTGGTTAAGCTATGCTGAATTTTGAGCTGCTGGCTCCGGAGCTGACACTGGCGGCCACCGCCATAGTGGTCATACTGCTTGACTTTGTTATCGACCGCAAGTGGTGGCTGGCGGCGGTGAGCATTATCGGGCTGGCGGTTTCGGCCGGCTTCACCGTGGCCATGTGGGGCGGCGGCTCGCTGGCGCTGTTCAACAACATGCTGGCGGTGGACAGCTTCGCCCTCTTCTTTAAATTGTTATTCCTGGTCATCGCCGCCCTGGTCATTCTGGCCTCGACGGGCTATGTGGCTAAATTCCGCCGCTTCCAGGGGGAGTACTACGCCCTGGTGCTGCTGTCGGCTTTAGGCATGATGCTGATGGCGGCCACCGCCGAGCTGATTTCAATCTACCTGGCTCTAGAATTGACCAGCATATCACTTTATGTATTAGTCGGCTTTCTTAAAGACCCCAAGTCCACCGAAGCCTCCCTCAAATATCTATTGCTGGGGGCGGTGGCTTCGGCGGTGCTGCTCTTCGGCATGGCGCTGGTCTTCGGCTTTACCGGCCGGACCCAGCTGGGCGATATCGCCGCGGCTATCCAGGGCATGTCATTAGCCGGGGTGCTGGCCAGCCCCGGGCTGATTGCCGGCATGGTATTAATGGTGGCCGGCTTCGGCTTCAAGATTGCCGCCATCCCCTTCCACATGTGGGTGCCCGATGTCTATGAAGGCGCACCAACGCCAATAACCGCCTATCTCTCGGTAGCCAGCAAGGCGGCTGGCTTTGCCGTTCTGTTGCGGGTATTTTATTCGGCTTTCGGCCTCCCCACCTGGCTCAGCCTGGACTGGGGTCTGCTCTTCGCCATACTGGCCGCCGTCGGCATGACGGTGGGCAACGTTATCGCCCTCCCCCAGACCAACATCAAGCGCATGCTCGGTTACTCCAGCATCGCCCAGGCGGGCTATCTCATGGTGGGGCTGGCTACGGTGGGCTTGGCCTCGGCGGGCGATATTGCCGGACGCAGCGGCCTGCTCTTCTTCCTGGCCAGCTACGCCCTGACCAATCTGGGCGCTTTTATCGCCATCATCGCCATCTCCAACAAGCTTGACAGCGACCTGATTCAGGACTATTCGGGCATGATTAAGCGGGCGCCGGTGCTGGCTCTGGCGCTGACCCTCTGCCTGGTCTCCCTGATTGGCATGCCCCCCGCCGCCGGCTTTATGGCCAAGTTCTATATCTTCAGCGGGGCGGTACAGAACGGCCTGCTCTGGCTGGTTATTATCGCCGTCATCAACAGCGTAATCTCGGCTTACTACTATCTGAGGGTGGTCAAGGTGATGTGGACGGGTAAGCCCGCTTCCCAGGCCAAGGTGCCCTCCTCGATGGCGCTGAGGGTGGCTTTAGCCGTCTCCTGTATCGGTGTGCTTTTACTGGGCATTATTCCCGGCTTTGTCATGAAGCTGGCCGAGATGGCCGCCCAGATGTTCGCTTTCTAGCCCCAATCAGTATAGTCCTTTGGTACCGCCCCCGATGAGCGGCTTTGTTTGCCGTTCCCTGTAAGTTAGACCAATCACTCTCGGTATGCTATTATAACTATAAGCTTAGGTGTGAATTTTAGCTTTAGATAAAGGAGGCGGAAAATGAAGAAGGCAGTGAGGATAATATTAGCCCTGTCTCTGGCGCTGGTGATGTCCTTTACCCTGGTCGGTTGTGATAAAGGACTCCCTCAGGACGAGATAGACCGCATAATCGAAAGCGTGGCCAATGCCCAGTATGATACCGTTAAGCTGGATATGGATATGGCGATGACTGCGGAGATTATCGGCGGGCCTGATGAGGGTGAGATTAGCATGACCGGTGACGGCACCGGTGTTATGGATATGGTTAACCGTGAAATGCAGATGACGATGAACATGTCCGTGGATATACCGGAGATGGGGGAACAGACCATGGTCACCAAGACTTACCTGGTTGGCGACTGGATGTATACCGGCGTTGCGATTCCCGACTTCGGTGAGCAGTGGTTCAAGATGGAGGCAATGCCGGACATGTGGGAGCAGCAGAGCCAGCTTGAACAGCAGCTGGCCTTCTTGAAATCGGCTGTTGAGGTTAAGTCTCTGCCTGATGAGACGGTGGACGGCACCGACTGCTATGTCTTTGAGGTGGTGCCCAGTATGGAGGCACTGGGCGATCTGCTGGCGCAGCAGAGTTCGACTATGGGTATGGAATTCAACCAGATGGACCTGGCCAACCTTTTCGAGGAGATGAAGGTTACGGAGTGGATAGCCAAGGATAGCTATCAGGTTTTGAAGAGCGAGGTTTACATGCGCATGCAGATGCAACCTGAAGATATCGGCGCCACCGAGGCCGATTTTGATAAGATGGTCATGGATATGAATATGACTATGAAGTCGTACGATTACAACCAGCCGGTCTCCATCATACTGCCGGCGGAAGCGCTGGACGCTATGGAGATGCCTTATTAGGAGGTAGCCAGTGAACCGAACCCGGGGCTTTGTCAACCAGAACCGCTTCCGCTCCAGCAAGACGGTTAAAAAGCTGAGCAAAACAGCGCTGCCTAAGCGCCGCAAGGGGGAAAAGAAGTGAAAGGCAAAGTAAGCTGGCCCCTCTTCTGGGCGTTGATAGCCGTTTTCGTTGTCGTCGTCTGCCTCTTTTTAATCGAGTCATTTGGGGACTTACTCGGCGGCTCCGGGCTGTTTTTAATTCCCTTCGCCATCTTCTTTTTGCTGGCGGTGGCCCTGCTGGTCTTTACCCTGCGGGAGAGGATAGCCGGAAGGCTCAAGGCCTTCTTCCTGCTGACGGCAGCTTCGGCGGCGGGGGTCTTTGTCTTTATTCTTTTGCATAACGCCGTTTACGGCCTGTTTATTTACTTCTTCGGCGAAGGCTTTTGGAACGGCGGCGACGAGCCCTTCTTCTTTATCATGGCGCTCATTGTCTGCCCGCTGGGCTTTCTGGTCGGGGCTATCGGCAGCATCGTTCTTCGCATCAGGGGCGCCGTCTCTCAATAGCCCCGCCTTGACACCCCGAAAGGGGCGGTGCTACACTTTTCTTGCTCTCAAAAGCGGAATTTTCGTGATGAAGATGAAAAAGGTCGGCATTCTATACCACCCCATGATTGATACCGCCCGCATCCTGGCCGAGGAGCTTAAGGCTTTTATCGGCGCCCGGGGCGTATCGGCATGGCTCTGCTCGGCCTGGGAGGGGGAGGAGGCTAAATCTAAACTGGATGGCACCGATTTAATAATTACCGTCGGCGGCGACGGTACTATCTTAAGGGCGGCCCAGGTGATTGTCCCCGCCCCCATCCCCGTCACCGGGGTCAATCTGGGGCGGCTGGGCTTTATGACCGAGCTCAGCGCCAAAGAGGCTAAGGCTCAGCTCCCCGCCCTGCTCGACGGCAAAGGCTGGCTGGACGAGCGGGCCATGCTTGAGGCCGAGCTTACCGCCGGAAATAAGCCGCCCCGCATATTCTACGCCTTAAACGATGTAGTGGTGGCAAGGGGGGAGGTGGCGCGGGTAATTTTCGTCGAAGCTCATGTTGACGGCGAGCCGGTGACCACCTACAAGGCCGACGGCGTCATCGTGGCAACCGCCACCGGCAGCACCGGCTACTCGCTGGCGGCGGGCGGACCTATACTCCACCCCCGGTCCGCCGATTTCCTGCTGGTGCCCATCTCGCCCCACCTCAGCCCGGCCTACCCGCTGGTGTTACCGGCGGCGTCGGTGGTCAGGCTTGAAGTGCACACCAACCACCGGGCGGCCTTGAGCGTTGACGGGCACATAAACCTGCCCATGGCTGACGGTGACGTTATCACCGTACGGCACAGCGCCAATTCCGCTCGTTTCTTGAGAATTCACTCCGGGGACTTTTACGGTTCCCTGGAGCCAAAA
>Ga0315546_1002419_pt1 | contig 10856 bp, 18 predicted proteins | sample SalMarSW160170MG_FD_203833 | JGI IMG/M metagenome (GOLD analysis project Ga0315546, IMG submission 203833) | Salt marsh sediment microbial communities from the Plum Island Ecosystem LTER, Massachusetts, United States - Salt Marsh Sediment SW1601-170 ... | reverse complement strand
CAGCTACAGTGAATGTTTCGGATAATGTTGGAAACGAAGCAACAGAAGACGTTAAAATTACAATCAATGAAGAACCTGAACCAAAAAAATATGGTTATGGAAATGTTTTAGATTATCTTGAATGTCTTCCTGATTGGGAATGTTCTGGATGGAGTGATTGTTCTGACGGTGTTATGACTCGAACCTGTGAGGATGTAAATTATTGTGAAGTTTCAATTAATGAACCTTATACAACAACAGATTGCGTTGAACCTGTGATTAAAGAATCAAAAATTATTAATAATTCAAACTTATGGTTATTTTTTGCAGGGATAGTTTTATTAATAATCCTTTTAATTGTATTAATTAATTTAAGAGGTTAAAATGACAGGTGAAATAAATTTCAGAGACAATGATTTTACTTATCGAGGCAGAAGAAGAATTTATGCACTTTATGATAATATAAAAGAAGATATTGAAAGCTTTGGATATTGTCCTGAAGAAAAAAGAGAAATTCTTCAACGACTTGATAATTTTATGAAAAAGTATGAAGAAGCAAAAGATAATTATTATGATGAACTTATTGAAAAAGGGCATCAAGAAGCAAGAAAAAGAATATCAAGATTATTTAAAAGAAGTTTTAGGTTGAATTAAAATGATAGATTTATCTGATAAAGGAAGAGAAAAATATTATAAAAAATTTTTTGAAGATGTGGAAAAAATAAAAAAAGCAGAATTTCCTGATAAAAATAAATACCGCCTTCTCAATCAAGTTGTAACTAATCTTCAAATTTATGAAAGACAAAGAGAAATATACAATAATCAATTAAAAATGCTTTGGGAATTGAAAAAAAATCAATTAATAGTTTCTGAAATAGAAAAAGAAAATATTGGCACAAATACTTTTGATACCTTGAAAAGAGAAGATTCAATAAAAAAATATTCAGAAAGTTTGAGGAAATTTTCAAGCAGTTTTAAAGAAGATTTGGAAAAAATAATTCAATCTGATCCAAAAGTGAGAAACATAAAATTTAATCCAAATTAAAATGAAAACTGATTATTTATTGAAAAGAAAAGAAGCTCTTGAACTTTGCAGAGAAGTTGAACATCTTAATGAATTAAAAAATAGAGATGAACCTTTATTTTACAAAACTTCTTCAAGGAGATTTGAACAATTAAAGAAAAAATATTGTGAAATTCCAAAAGACCGTAAAATAATCTATAAGGGTTATATTGAAAAACAAGATGAAGACATTATAAGAAAAGCAACTTCAAAAGAAATTAAAAAAAGAGATTTTTATTTTTACAGCAGATTCCCTATTTCAAAAAACTGATATTTTATCACATAAATATTTTAAAATATAGAAATTTTAATTATATTATATGAGTGATTTTTCTGATGAATATTTTACAGAAGAAGGATTTGAAGAAGTAAATTGGCGTGCTGAAAATATGCTTAATTTTATTGAATCTCATAAAATGCCTCTTTACCAGAGAATTGAAAAAAGAAGAAAAGTTATGAATTATATTGAGCATTATGAAGAAATTTATTTTCAAAAAATTATTGAAGAAGAAAAGAAATCTTTTATTTTTGGAGAGACAGATTCTTTTTCATTGAATTAAAGCCTTTTTGTCCCCATGAAGGGTTAACCCAAGATAATTTCCATATAAATAAGGTGCATAATATCTTGCATCCTGAAAATCATCTGTAGTACTCAAATATAAAACATTATCTTTCATCATTTTTTTTGATTTATTTAATGCCTCTAATGTGCTATTTCCTTTTAACATTGAACTCACCAAGAGATTAGAAGGTTCAAGGAATAATCTAGCAATTTTATCTTTTGAAGGAACTGCTTCTCTCTCGGGATCCTTTCCCAGTGCAAAATCAAATTTGTATCCTATAAACGAAATAGCCCCCCTTTCAACAGCCATTCTCCCAAGATTAAGTGCTGAAGAACAGGATAAAGAATAAGTTATTGACTCAGACAAAATTTCTGGATTTTTGCTAGATATAATTATCTCATTATTTTGCCCGCAAATTAAGTTTGGAGAACCATGACCATTAAAAAAAATGAATTTCGGTTTTTGTTTTTTTATTATACTTATAATCACTGACCTCTTAGCATTTTTCTCCTCTTTATTAATTGTTTTGTATCCTTTTAATTTGGATAATTCCAAAAGTTCCTTACTATAATAATGTAAATAAGACATCTGAGTATCATGATTTGGTCTAGAAAATAAAACGCAAACCAAAGTTCTAACCTCCCGAAATTAAACCTGTTTTAAAAGCCTGAAGATATGAAATATGCATCTCAATTATGTTTTTTCCAATATCTGTTCCTTCATTAACATTTTTTATTAATTCATCTCTTTCCATAAATTCTCCGTTTGACATCCCAAAGGAAATTTTTATGTTGGGAGGGGCTTGTCTAAGACGCTCTATGACAATTTCTTTTTTTATTTTTTCAACATCCCTTACAATTACTTCGCTCATATTATATCCAATTCTTTGAGGGTTTTTAAAATCTCCTCTCCTTTTTTAGTATTATTTTTTATTTCAAGATATGCAAGATTCCAACTTATGGGTTCATCATCAAAAACTATTACAACATTTTTTCTTTCCTCAATAGGAACACTAGAAAAAACCTTAAAGAAATCTTCGTCTCCTTCCATGATTATAACAATAAATAAAAGTTTTTAAATATTATTGTCTGATACTCTATTCTTCAAACTAAAAATTTAAATACCCTTTGTTTCTGGATTTTGTGTAGACAAGTTGGCGGGTTAGTCCTCCGCTGTTTGCAAACGGACTTTAGGCAAGCTGCAAGGAAGTCGGTGATGGAAGTGCTGTTGAGGTCTTTGCTTCAATGTTGACACTCTGTCCGAATGGATCTTGCATTTGCGAAACGGGTCAGGCCTTGATCGGAGCAGCCCTAAACAGGTGTTAAGATGCTTTTCGGGTCGCAGAGAATAGTTGTTGCAGGGGTGAGCTTCATTAGTATTTTTTGAGCTGGCTTCTGTGTCTACACTTCTAAGTTAATTTAATAAACTTCATTTTTCTTTATATTTAATGAAGAGGTTGAATAAATCAGGACAATTTTATTTAGTTGCAGCAGTAATTGTTGTTGTGATTATTGTAGGAATGATTTCAATTACAAATTATGCAAAGAAAAGTGAGAATTCAAATGTGGAAACTTTTGGAGAGGAATTTGAAATAGAAAGCCAGAAAGTTTTGGATTATGATTCTTTGAATGGACAAAATAAAATAGAGGACTTCACAGAAGTTTATAGTTCTTATCTTGGAAGCAAAATAAATTCTTCGTTTATTGTCGGGACAGAAGGAAGTTTAGAAGCATATACTTATTTGAATGGTGAAAAAGTTGATTTAAATTCATCTTTAACAGTCGGTTCTGAAGATATAATTTTTGTTTATGACGAGGTGATTTATAATTTTGAGCTGGAAAAAGGGAAAAACTTTTATTTTGTATTTTCTCAGGATATTGGAGGTGAAAAATATGTTTATACGAATTAAGAAAAAGGGTGTGAGTCCGATGATTGGTTATGTTCTTTTAGTTACTTTTGTAATTGTTTTAGGTGTTGTGATTTACAATTGGATGAAAACATATATCCCTCAGGAAGATTTGGATTGTCCTGACGGAACATCGCTGTTTATTAAAGATTATTCATGTTCAAATAATTCATTAAATATTACATTAAAAAATAATGGAAAGTTTAGCATAGGAGGATATTTTATTTATGCAACCACAACCCCTGAACAAGAACTTGCGACAAAGGATTTGAGTTTTTACATAACTGAAAATTTTTCACAACTTTCACCGACAGGAGTAAAACTTACAGGAGAATATAATTCTTTAGCACCAAATGAAGAAGAAGTTGATATTTTTGATTTAACAGGTTTGACTGAAACTATTTACACAATTGAAATTGTTCCAATAAGATGGCAAAAAGAAGGACGGATTAATAGGATTGTCAGTTGCAAGAATTCAAAAGTTCGTGAAGTTGTTTCATGCAGTTAAAAACATAGAATTTAAAAATATAAGATGAGTTGTAAAAATATGAAAAAGAGTGTTAGAGGTTTGTCGCCTGTTATTGCAACAGTTTTACTTATTGCAATGGTTATGGTGATTGGATTAATTGTTTTTATGTGGTTTAGGGGTTTGACACAGGAAGCAATAACAAAAGATTTCGGCCAGGGCGCGCAGAACATTCAGCTGGTTTGTGATGATGTTTATTTTTATGCAAGTTATAGTGCGGGAATTTTATCTTTAAGAAACGACGGAAATATTCCGATTTACAACATAAAAGTAAAAGTTTCAGGTGAAGGAAGTTTTACAACAAAAAATTTAGAGGAATTTTCAGATGAATGGGCAAATAATTATGCAACTGGTTTAGATCAGGGACGGGGATTTTCAGATGAAATTACTTTTGATTCCAGTGCAAATGAAATAGTTTTAATTCCTGTTTTGCTTGGAAATACTGAACAAGGAAAAAAGACATATGTTTGTGACGAGAATCTTCATGGTTATAAAATAATTTTGTAAAATGGTTTTAATGAATAAAAGAGGTTTGTCAGGAATTGTTGCGACAGTAATTTTAATTTTACTTGTGATTGTCGCGACGACAGTCGTCTGGACAATGGTTAGCAATCTTATAGAAAAAAAAACAGAAGGTGTAGAGTCATGTTTTGATGTTGGTTTTTCAGAAAAGGTTATATTTAATCAGGATTATACTTGTTTTGATTCTGCAAAAAACGAAACGCAATTTTCAATAAACATTGGAGATATAGATATTGAAAAAGTTCTTGTTTCAATTTCTTATGCAGGAACTTCAAAAAGTTTTACCCTGACAAAAGAAGCGCAAAGTTTGAGTGGCTTGGTTACTTATCCTTCAAGAGGAACTTCTATTGTTATGCCTGACAAGAATTCCGGTTTAACATATATTGCGACGGGAATTACTGAACAGCCAGAATGGATAAAAATTGCACCTTATATTGGTGAAAAACAGTGTGAAGTTTCAGATACAATTTATGAACCAGAAGATTGCGAGTTATTTGGATAATAAAAAAGATTATAAATTGATTTATATTTAAGAATTTATGAAAAGCGGTGAAAGATTATTTTGCAAAAAGCGCAAAGCTCAAATTTGGGTCGAGGATGTACGGAATGCAAAAAACATCTCTACGAGATTTTTTGGTCAACCAAATTCTCGTAAAGCTCAAATTTGGGTTGAGACTGTCATTTACATTTTAATTGCATTTGTTATGATTGGGTTGGTTTTGTCTTTTGTAAAACCAAAAATTGAAGAGCTTCGGGACAAGGCAATTATAGAACAATCAATAGAAATCATGAATAATCTTGATAATATCTTTTCTGAGATACTTATTCCGGGGAATAAAAGAGTTGTAGAGATTGGAATTAAAAAAGGAGAATTTTTAATTGTTGCTTCAGAAGATAGAATTGAATTTGAAATCCAAAGCAGATATGTTTATAGTGAGCCAGGGGAAACAATTTATGTCGGAAATTTAAATGTAACAACAACCGACCTTGGAAAATATGCAAATGTAAAAATTACAAGAGATTATTCAAGTCAATATAATATTACTTACAAAGACAGTGAAGAAACAAAAATAATTACAAAAAGTTCTGTGCCTTACAGATTTGTTATTACAAATGAAGGTGAAGATATTTCAGGAAAAATAAAAATTGACATTGATTTGATGTGATAAAAATGATGCAAAAAGTAAGTATAAAAGATTACCCGCAAGTTGAAATAAATTTGAATCCGACTGTGCCTCCATTAAAAAGTTTTAAAGACAAATCAAAAATTAACATAAGATACTGTCTTATTTCTCCTTTTACTTTTGTACATCTTTATTGGGATGAAAAAATTTATGAATTAGTTTATGAAATTGAAGAACCGATTTTGAATAAAGAAGAAATGAAAAACAGGCAGGAAATAATTACTGCTATGAGAAACATGATTGATTATGAAAATATCGTTGATAAACAACAGACAAAAATGCTGGAGTATATTGACAAGAAATTCAAGATGATTGCTCTGGAGTTGAATATTGAAATGTCTTATGAAAGTTTCAGGAAAATTTATTATTATCTTGTTCGGGATTTTCTGGGACTTAATGAAGTTGAGCCATTGCTTCGGGATTATTTTGTTGAAGATATAGAATGCAATGGACTTAATTCTCCGGTTTATGTTGTTCACAGAATTTACAGAAATATGAAAACAAATCTTGTATTTAAGGACGATGCTGTGCTGGAAAGTTTTGTTGAAAAACTCGCGCAGAGATGCGGAAAATATATTTCATATGCAAGACCGATATTGGACGGAAGTTTGCCGGATGGTTCGCGTGTAAATGCAACTTATACAAAAGATATTACTTCACGAGGGCCAACTTTTACAATCCGTAAATTCACCAAAACGCCCTGGACTCCTCCGCAATTAATTTCGTTCAGAACTTTAAGTCCGGAAATTATGGCATATCTTTGGTTGCTGATTGAGTATAAAATGAATATTTTAATTACAGGCGGAACTTCTTCAGGGAAAACAACTTTGCTTAATGCAATTGCGTTTTTTATTCCACCAGAAGACAGAGTTGTTTCAATTGAAGATACTCTTGAACTGAATTTGCCGAGGGAAAATTGGCTGCCAAGTGTTGTAAGAACTGATACCGGAGTTGGCGGACATGGAGAAATTAGTTTGTTTGATTTGCTGAAAAGTTCGTTCAGACAAAATCCGGATTATGTAATTGTTGGTGAAGTAAGAGGTAAAGAAGCATCAGTTTTGTTTCAGGGCATGGCATCAGGACATTCATCAATCAGTACAATTCACGCTGACTCAGTTGATACAGTTATTAAAAGATTGGAAACTCCTCCAATTGAACTTTCACCTACGCTGTTAAATGTTCTGGATTGCGTCTGCATTATGACGCACGCTATTGTTGACAAACAGGAAACAAGAAAACTCAAAGAAGTTGTTGAAATAATTAATGTAACTCCCGACGGTGTTGCACTTACAAATACGCCTTTTATCTGGAATGCTATGGAAGATGAATTTTATTTCAAGAGAAATTCAAAAATATTTGAAAAAATCCGGAAGAGATACGGACTGCAAATAGAAGAACTTGAACTGGAATTTCGGAGAAGAGCTAATTTGCTTTACAAATTATACAGGTCAAAAATTTATGGTTTTGAGGACGTTCAAAAAGTTATTAATGAATATTATAAAAAACCAAAGGAAGTTTTGAGGAAGTTTAATATAGAGTAGAAAACTAAGCAGAAATTAATTCTTTTATTTCTGAATCTTTGCCAAGAACGTTTCTCTTGACTAATTTCCAATCAAGTTTTATTAAATCAATTACAAAAGGATTTTCAAGATTTAATTTATAATAATCAGATTTTCCTATTCTTCTTGTTTTAATCACAATTCCGGATTTAATGAAATTTCCGAAAAAACTTACAATTGAGTTGTAACTGACATTACTTTCCCTTGCTATTTCTGTTACAGGAAAATCAAAAAAATGATTTCCAATAAGAAAATCAAGAACTCTTAATTGAGGGGTGTCTCCGAATTGCATGAGAAAAAAAGTTTTGTTTTGTTTTGTTTTCATTTTAACACTTTAATATTTGTTTCACTTTAACGTTTTTAGCAATGAGTATATCTATTTAAATGTTTCTATACTGAATTATATTTTTCAAAAATAGAAACATTTAAAATATGCAGATTATTGTTTATGAAATGTCTTTGGAAACAGAAAAAGCGCAATTAATATTTACTCTTGCGCGAAGAAAAGGAAATTGGGGTGCAAAATACGACAGATTAGAACATTTCAAGAGATTTCAAAATTTAAAACAAATTGTCAAAGAACTTTCTAAAACCGGTTGGGTTCTTGTAAAAAGCAAACCAAATTATACAGGAATTTCATTAAACTCAAAATACAAAAAAGAAATTCTGGAATTTATTGAAGAACAACTGCCTTATGCAAAAGGGATGATTAAATAATTTTCTAAAAAAGGAAAATCAAAATATTTAATAACGCGAATTACTTTTTTTTTAAATGAAAGATGTGATAAAAGAGGTCAATTTAGATTTACTGAACCAGCTTGTTATGAGTTTAGAACAGGCAGAAATAAAACTTGAGCAGGCATATAAAAGAAAAAAACCAGAGCAGTTTAATGCAATAAAACAATTTATTCTTAAATTAAATAAAAAAATATCAGAGGAAATAGAATGATTTCTAAAGAATTTTCTCAATTAAAAGAATCAATTTTAAAACAGAAAAAAATTGTAAAAGAATTAATTTCTGCAAGAAACCATTATTCCCAGGGAAATGCAGAAGAAAAAAGAATCATCTCCAATCATTTTAAGAATTTAATTAACAAATTAAGAGAAGTGAATAAAGAAGGAATTTCCCATGTTTATAGTGTAAATATTTCCAAGCCATTAAAAAAAGCAAGTGAAATTTCTGTAAAACAAAGTGAAGAAAAACCCCAAAAAATTTATGAAAAAAAACCTTTAATCAAAAAGAAAATTCATCATCAGTTTGAAATTTCCAGACCAATAATTCTTGATAAAAAATATTCCAAAAAAGATATGAAACCAGACAAAATAGAAAGAGAAACATTTAAACGAATAGACAAAGAAAAGGAAAAACTGAAAAAGAAGAAAGTTCAGAAAAAAGAAGAAAGTGTTAATTCTTATGTGAAATTTGCGAATAAATTATTTTCCAATGTTTCAAAGAAACTTGTTGATGACAGAACATTTGATACTCTTGAAAGGGACTTGATTAAAGCGAGCATGAAATTTACTCCGCAGGAATATTTGTCAACGATTTTGCTGAGCTCGATTGTTTCAATTTTTATTGCAAGTTTTATTATGCTGTTTTTCCTTTTTTTTAATATAGGCCCTGATTTACCTATTATAACAAGAACAACAGAAGAATTCGGGACAAGAATACTCAAGGTTTTTTGGCTAATGTTTGTAATTCCCATAGGAACTCTTATTTTGATGTTTTTTTACCCGTCAATTGAAAAAAATTCCTCAGGAAATAAAATGGATCAGGAAATGCCGTTTGCAACAATTCATATGGCTGCGATTTCAGGTTCAATGATTAATCCGACGAAAATATTTGAAATTTTAATTTCAACAAAAGAATATCCAAAACTATCAAAGCAATTTACGAAATTAATTAATGAAATAAATATTTATGGATATGATATTGTAAGTGCCCTGAGAAATGGTGCGTCAAATAGTCCGAGTAAAAAACTTTCTGAATTATATAATGGACTTGCCACAACAATAAATTCCGGAGGTGACTTGCCTGATTTTTTTGAAAAACGTTCTGAATCATTATTGTTTGAATATGGACTTGAAAAAGAAAAAATGACAAAAGCAGCAGAAACATTTATGGATATTTACATAAGTGTTGTAATTGCGGCACCGATGATTTTAATGATTTTGCTTATGATGATGAAAGTTAGCGGGCTCGGTGTTTCTTTAAGCACTCAGATGATTACATTAATAATGATAATTTCAGTTACAGTGATAAATATTGTTTTCCTGTCATTTCTGGAGGTGAAGAAGTAAATTGGAAGAAGAGATAAATTTTCATGCCATTTCAACACAAGGAGGTTTTGAAATAGAAAAATGGAACTAAGAAAGATACATTTAATCGGACTAATTCTTGGAGCAGGAATAATTATTACTTCGATTTTTTTATCCGGAACAAAATTGTTTTTTTTGATTTTAGGAGGAGGAATTTTGATTATTGCTTCACCATTTGTTGTAACAGCAATAAATGAAACGCGAATGGAAAATGAAAAAGAAGAAATGTTTCTTGAATTTACGAGGAATTTGGTGGAGAGTGTTAAAACAGGGACGCCGATTAGTAAAAGCATTATGAATGTCAAAGATAAATCATTTGGAGTTCTTGGAGAAAATGTCAAAAAACTTGCAAACCAGATTTCAATGGGAATTCCAATAAATACTGCACTTCAGACATTTGCAAAAGATGTTAACAACAGAACAGTTTCAAGAACCTTAACTTTAATCAGCCAGGCAGAACGTGCAGGCGGGGATATTGGAGAAATTCTTGAGTCTGTTGCTGAAGCAGTTAGTATGTCCGACCGTTTGAAAAAAGAAAGAAAGGCAGCGATTTCAACTTTAGTTGTTCAGGGTTATATTATCTTTTTTGTTTTTATGATTATTATTTTAATTATGCAGTTTCAAATTTTGCCTTTGGTTTCAGGAATTGCAGATTTAGGTGCATTAACTGAGAGTGGAATTGGAACAACAGGAGGGGGGGAAACAATAAGTGGTGAAGAACTTGCAGGTTCGTTTTTGTATTTGCTTTTGATTCAGGGTTTTTTTACAGGACTGACAATTGGAGAACTTGCTGAAGGAAGTGCAAAGGCAGGAATAAAACATTCTTTTGCATTAATGTTAATTTCATTTTTAATCTCTGCATCAGCAAATGTTTTGTTTGGATAGTTTTATAAATTTCTTATCTGTATTTTTATTATGAAAAAAAGGGGTTTATCGACAATAGTTTCTACATTATTAATTCTATTACTTGTTTTCGTTGCTGTTGGAATACTTTGGGTTGTTGTAAGAAATGTTGTGATGCAGGGAACAGAGCAGGTTTCATTGGGAAAATTCACATTGGATTTGGCAATTGACCAGGTTCAGTTAAATAATGAAACAAATTCAATTTTAATTAAAATAAAAAGAAATCCCGGAGATGGAGAATTTGTCGGAATCAAGGTGATAGTTTTTGATGAAGATAATTCTGAGATTTTTACAATCAATGGCTCTTTGAAGGAATATGAGAGGAAAAGTTA
>Ga0315546_1002416_pt1 | contig 10859 bp, 4 predicted proteins | sample SalMarSW160170MG_FD_203833 | JGI IMG/M metagenome (GOLD analysis project Ga0315546, IMG submission 203833) | Salt marsh sediment microbial communities from the Plum Island Ecosystem LTER, Massachusetts, United States - Salt Marsh Sediment SW1601-170 ... | reverse complement strand
GGACACCATCATCGACGTGATCGAAACGGCGATCGACGAGAAGCACTGCATCATCCAGACCGACTCGTACACCATTGATAATCTTGATGACGTCTCGCACCGGGCGGGGTTCTTCACCTGGCTCACCGACCCGACCAAGAACTTCTCTATCGAAGGGGCAGGGGAGTACTTCGACGACCAGATCGACAGCCTGTGGATCGTGGAAGATAACACGCTTACCGGTGCTGAAGCCGAAGCGATCGCGCGCATCGACCTAGGGTGCGACTGGTGGGTCGTGACGTCGGACTACGACGGCAACACCACCTATCCGTTCACCAAGATGGTGGAGTTCTACTGGCGGGCGGACGCGCTCGGGTTTATCAACTTGGACTGCGACGACCTGGAGACCCTAGCGAAAGCGGAAGAGACCGAGGATCTCGACTTCCCGCTCCTCACGGGAAAGTCGCTCACCAAAGAGGCGATCCTTAGGGTCATCATCGCTTCGATCAACTGGGAGATCGACGAGATCAAGCGAGAGATCGGATTGGTTCCTGATGTCGTCCTGGATTCGGATGATAAGGCCGAGATCCTCGGAAAGCTGAACGCGGTCAAGGGCTATCTGGACGAGATCTACGAAGACGAGTCCACCGGCATATTGGCCGTCGTCCTCAAGAAGCTGGAGGACAAGGACGAAGGCGGCAAAGACGACGTCGATGAGTACTTGCAAGCGGCGATCGTTCATCTGAATGTGCCGAACTATACTCTGGCCAAGGCCGACCTGGACGAGGCGCGGGGTACCACGCCAACGACCGGACTACTTCGAGGAGCGATCTACGTAAAACAGGATATCTATTACTGGATCGGCTGGATCGAGAAAAAGCTCGACGAAGTGAATAAGGAGCTCCCGCCCGATGTTGAGTTCAACGGCACGATCATCGGGAAGAAGGAGCAGGCCAAGGCGATCGACGATGGCGTCGCTAAGACAGATACCGGTGACAAAGCCACTGGGCACATCCTTACGGTAGCAAACGCCCTGGTTATCGCCCTCAACTTAGATACCACAGCGCAAGATATCAGGGAAGCAACGGTGGGTGGCGCTAATCCACGTACCTTTGTGAAGCCTGACATCACGTTCGAGCACGTCGGACTCACCGCCTCTACCGGCAACCTGATCGCCGGAAACGTGATCACCACCAACGTGGTCACCAACGAGTTGAATATCGGGATCAAGCTCGAGTCCCCCGACAACGACGTGGTGAATAACCTCATCACCAACGAGGACATCATCAATGGCCGCGCCGGGTTCTACGGGACGATGGACCGCGGGATCATCATGCTCTCCTCGCACAACAACGTCGTCTACAACGCGATCGAGTACGTAGACATCGGAATCGTGCGCGGCGGCTCGGAGACCCGCGATGATGTCCAGCAGGAGTACCTGTTCAAGAAACTGGCCAAAGTGGAGTGCTACAAGCCACAAACTACCTGCGCTTGCACCAGGCCGATCCAGATCGTCGCGGTGATGGAGAAGGCCAATGAGCCTATCACAGTCACCATCACTGAGCGCACGGTCAAGTGGAACCGGATCGCGCTCAACCTGTTCGAGCACCTCGGTTACGGGATCCAGATCGTCGACGCGGAGTCAAACCAGATCGATGAGAACATGTTCATCGAGAACACGGACGGCGGCATCTACTTCGAGTCCGGAGTCGGGCCGCACATCATCATCGAGCACAACGACTTTGTGGGCGGCATCTCCGTAGCCAATGAAGGCACGACAGATAGGGACGCCTCGGAGAACTACGCGTACGATAGCCCGGTCTCCGGGCCAGTCACTCCACCCGATGCGACCACGCCGTTCTGCACGGCTAACTTCGGCACGGATGCCAAGTTCGAGGCGCTGGGATTCGAGGAGTTCTTCAACGAGGACTACCCGACCCTCCCGCCGATGGCCCAGTCGAGCAACCTGCGCCGACTGGTGGTAGCCGGTGTGACGTTCACCTTACCTGCGGCCAAGCCGCGGACCTGCGCGGACGTCTTCGGTGGAACACAGCCGACGCCGGGCGAGGATTGCTGCCAGTTCTACGAGGGTTGGAACCTGACCTCACTACCGGTAGAGCCGGTTAACCCCGATCCGGAAGTGGTGTACGACGAGGTAACAGGAACGCTCTACCTGTACGAATACGTCCCGGAGACGGGGACCTGGAACACGGTCGAAAACGGCCTGTTAACCGAAGTTAGCTCGATGGGCGCATACTACCTGTGGTTGGCAGAGGACACGCTGGTCTGCGTAGACGGTGAGGCCCTCGACAGCCCACAGTCCCTAGCTCTCGGTGACGCCGGCTGGTACACGTTCGGTGTGCCATACGAGGTTGACTGGGACGACGGGGGACAGATCATGGTCACCCGTGGTGCGACCACGTACGACCTGGCAGACGCCGTGGCGGCGGGCTGGATCTGGAATCAGGTCTATGAGTACGACGCCGTGGCCCAGGATTGGATCGTGACCTCGGTTGCGAGTGGGACGACCCTGCAAGTGTGTAAGGGGTACTGGTTCTACACCTACGTGGATGACCTGCTGTTTGGCATCTGGGAGACGCCACAGCAAGGGCCTCCTGGACCGCCTCCGGTTCCCTCGACCAAGTCGCTTAACACCCTCAAGGCACCGGGGACGCCCCCGATGCCGGGTGAGCCGGTGAGCTTCTCGGCAGACGGGCTTGAGTTCACCAACTACCCGAACCCGGTCAGAGACGTCCACACCACCACGTTTGCGGTGAAGGGCGCGATGGCGGTGTTCGTGGAAGCGATCAAGGTCCAGATCTTCGACCTCTCCGGCCGAATGGTCTACGAAGAGGAGATGGCTGGAAAGAGCTTCGACTGGCACACGGACAACGACTACGGGGAGCTCCTCGCCAATGGGGTGTATCTCTACAAGCTGTACGCGCTGGTTGAAGGTAAGTGGGTTGTGAGCGATGTGAGAAAGCTCGCGATCCTGAGATAAGTAAATAACACTCGGCCCTGGGGCTAACCACCCCGGGGCCGTTTTTTGTTTAGACAGCCGTCAGCTTTCAGCAGTCAGCTATCAGCTAAAGCGATAAAAGCAGCAATCAGTGATGAGTAATCAGGAACGAGAAACCTTCAGCGGTCAGTGATCAGCGGTCAGCAATCAGCTAAAGCGATAAAAGAAGCCATCAGTTCTCAGCTCTCAGCCTTCTCCACCCACTACCCACCACTTCCCACTCGCCATGGACATTGGACCCTAGACCCTGGACCATTCACCATCCACTACCCACCACCTCCCACTCACCATGGACATTGGACTTTGGACCCTGGACCATTCACCATTCACCCATCACTCACGGTCACCTTGTGTGAGACAAATCTAATCTTGACAGCGCGATACAAAAGCAGTATACTAAAATTTGCCATGTTAGGTGAGAATGTTATGGTAACTGGCGGCATATGTTTTTTAGTCACCTTATCTCCGTTTCTTTCTGCTTATATCCTTCATAAGCGAACGACCAATTTCGATAACCATGGAGATGCGCGTGTTCGACTACACCGCGGAGACGAGGGCGTATGAGTTACGGCGAGCGTTTCGGGGGTTAAGATATTTGGGATTCGGTTCGGGTTCAGTTCACGGGGTCGGGGCGTAGGGCGATCGCGGGGCGTACCGTTGTGCTGTGTCGGAAGAGATGATGATACACAGAAATAGGTGTTGTTTTCCCGGGATTCCCCGGGCGGTGGCCCGCGAGATCGGCCCGCGACTGGGATTTCAATGTCGGGCGAGATGATGGAGCAAGGGAATAAGTGTTGTGTCCGCGGGATTGCAACGGCTAATAGTTACAGAGCCTTTGTAAAAGCCTAAGTTAGGGGTGTGATTGTAGGGGAATGTAAGTGGTGTACGGGCTATTGTTAAAGACTGGCTTCACAAGGAGGCTTAGGTGAATAGTTATAGATCTTTTGGCAAAACTTGGGCGATTCTGTGGGCTGGGATCCTTCTTTTAGTGGCAGTGTGTGAGGTAAGTCAGGCTGTCCCGTTTTTCAGCCAGCGCGATTCACGATGGAAAAATGAACAAATGGGATCAAGTTCCTGCACAATAGGCACCTGCGGTTGTGCTATGACGGATGTTGCTATGATCTTGAAACACGCTAGTGCAGATGTGGATCCTAAGAAACTGAATACCTGGCTCGGTTTACATGGGGGTTATACAGCAAGCGGGGCAATCTATTGGGCCAAAGCTGCTGACTACGACGGTTCGGGGGGGGTAATCTACAGGGGATCTAACAATACGTGGAACAACTGGAATGAACTCTCTAGCCAGCTTTCACAGGGCCGTTTGGTAATAGTGAAAGTCGATGCCTACTTAAGCACGCCACAACTTGAACCTCATTGGGTGCTAGTTACGGAGAAAATCGCTTCCAGTACCAGCGATCCCTATTCATATTCCATCAATGACCCCTGGGACTTGACCTACACGCCAAAAACGTTAGGGTATTACTATGATACAGTATATCACAACACCTTCTTTGCAATGCGTTACTACAGTGGGCCGTTCAGTAGCGTGGCACCTCCGTCTCCACCTACACCAACATCGCCGGGCACGAGCTCCGGACCGGGGCCGGTTATTGACAACCTCACACCGACACTTCGGTGGAACGAGTCATCAGGTGCTGATCACTACGCGCTTGCCATAAGCAAATATCCATATGGATCAAGCAATATCGTTTACAACCCTCAGGTACTATATGGGACCTCAGTTACTGTGCCCAGCGGCAAATTGGAGTATGGGCAGAAATACCGCTGGAATATGCAAGCTATTAACAGTGCTGGCCCGAGCGGTGTCTCCAACACGCTGTATTTCCAAACTCCTCTGCCTACCCCGACCTTGCGTATTGATGGTGGGACTACAAGTCGCAAACAACAGGGCGAAACCTTTCACTTCACCGGTTCTAATTTCACCCCTAATGCCACCGCTCAGCAGCATATCATCAAACCCAACGGCCAAGATATCGGGGGAAGCATTCAAGTATTTTCAGATAGCACCCTCTCTTGGGAATTTCACAGCGACTGTTCTACTGACGTGGGTACTTACGACATCTGGGTCACCGATCCTCAACGTGGTAACAGTAACCATGTTGCTGAAATCATAGACAGTAACCCTGCTTGTAGCCCTGTGCTGTGCAAGGACACGGACAGCTTGAACTTCGGGACCACAGCGACAAATAAGACGTTTGGGGTGTGGAACTGTGGCGGAGGAACGCTGAGCTACAGTATCTCAGACAATCAGGCGGGGATCAGCGTCAACCCAACCTCAGGCTCAAGCACTGGAGAGCACGATACCATCACGGTTACGGTTAATCGCTCAGGGCTCTCTCCTGACCATTACACCGGTACAATAACCATCAACCCAAACTATGGGTCCAACCAATACGTGAGTGTGTCTATGGATGTACCGGAGACGGACCCCGCACTCTGCCGTAGTCCAAGCGGCCTGGACTTTGGCACCACCTCAACAAGCAAGACGTTTGGGGTGTGGAACTGTGGCGGAGGAACACTGAGCTACAGTATCTCAGACAATCAGGCATGGATCAGCGTGAACCCAACCTCAGGCTCTAGCACTGGAGAGCATGACACGATCACCGTCACAGTGAATCGATCCGGCCTTTCTCCTGGCCATTACACCGGTACAGTGACCATCAATCCCAACTACGGATCGAACCAATACGTGAATGTGTCTATGGACGTACCCGCGCCTGACCCTGTGCTGTGCAAGGACAAGAGCGACCTGGACTTTGGCACCACCTCCACCAGCAAGACGTTTGAGGTGTGGAACTGCGGTGGGGGAACCCTTAGCTACACCATCTCGGATAACGGGGCATGGATCAGTGTGAGTCCTACCTCGGGCTCCAGCACTGGAGAGCATGACACGATCACCGTCACAGTGGATCGATCCGGTCTTTCTCCTGGCCACTACACTGGGACAGTCACTATCGATCCAAACTATGGGGCCAACCAGTCCGTGAGTGTGTCTATGGATGTACCGGAGACGGACCCTGCACTCTGCCGTAGTCCAAGCAGCCTGGACTTTGGAACAAGCTCCACGAGCAAGGCGTTTGAGGTGTGGAACTGTGGTGGAGGCACACTCACCTACACAATCTCGGATGACAAGGCATGGATCAGTGTGAGTCCTACCTCGGGCTCCAGCACTGGAGAGCATGACACGATCACCGTCACAGTGGATCGATCCGGTCTTTCTCCTGGCCACTACACTGGGACAGTCACTATCGATCCAAACTATGGGGCCAACCAGTCCGTGAGTGTGTCCATGGATGTACCGGAGACGGACCCTGCACTCTGCCGTAGTCCAAGCAGCCTGGACTTCGGAACAAGCTCCACGAGCAAGACGTTCGGGGTGTGGAACTGCGGTGGGGGAACCCTTAGTTATACCATCTCGGATAACCGCCCATGGATCAGGGTGTCTCCTAGTTCGGGTTCCAGCACAGGAGAACACGACACCATCACCGTGACGGTAGATCGCTCGGAACTGTCCCCTGGCCCCCATTCAGGCACCGTCACCATCGATCCTAGCCACGGCTCCGATCAGACCGTGTCGGTAGAGCTCGACGGTCTGCAATTCAACACGAACACAGTCTCACTGACCGTGCCTGAGGGTGGTACCGCTACGTTCCAGGTGAAGCTGTCGGCCCAGCCCTCAGGGACGGTTCAGGCGACTGTAAGCCGGGTCAGTGGCGATAGCAACATCAACGTGACCGGTGGCTCCAACCTAACGTTTACAACGTCCAATTGGAACACCTACCAGACGGTCACCTTGGCTGCGGCTGAGGATGCCGATACCACGAATGGATCCGCTACCATCCGCATCCATCGAACATCAGGGGATGCAGTTCCCGACAAGGACGTACAAGCTACCGAGCAGGATAACGATGCGTTGCAGTTCGTGACGGACAAGGACGCCGTGCCGGTGCCTGAGGGTGGTACCGCTACGTTCCAGGTGAAGCTGTCGGCCCAGCCCTCAGGGACAGTCCAGGCGACTGTAAGCCGGGCCAGTGGCGATAGCGACATCAGCGTGACCGGTGGCTCCAACCTAACGTTTACAACGTCCAATTGGAACACCTACCAGACGGTCACCTTGGCTGCGGCTGAGGACGCTGATACCACGAATGGATCAGCTACCATCCGCATCCATCGAACATCAGGGGACGCAGTTCCCGACAAGGACGTACAAGCTACCGAGCAGGATAACGATGCGTTGCAGTTCGTGACCGACAAGGACGCCGTGCCGATGCCTGAGGGTGGTACCGCTACGTTCCAGGTGAAGCTGTCGTCCCAGCCCTCAGGGACGGTTCAGGCGACTGTAAGCCGGGTGAGTGGCGATAGCGACATCAGCGTGACGGGTGGCTCCAACTTAACGTTTACAACGTCCAATTGGAACACCTACCAGACGGTCACCTTGGCTGCGGCTGAGGACGCTGATACCACGAATGGATCAGCTACCATCCGCATCCATCGAACATCGGGGGATTCTGTCCCGGATAAGGATATGACGGCCACAGAAAACGATGGAAATGAGCAACGCCAATGCATTCCCCTCGCTGCTAGTTGGAACTTTATTTCACTCGGATTGGAACCTGACAATCCCTCTCCTCAAGCCGTCTTCGACGAGGTTGCTGGAACCCTATATCTCTGGAACTGGGACGCCAACACAGAAGCTTGGAAGACCGTCATCAATGGGCTATTGACCCAGGTCGGTGCACTCGGAGGGTACTGGATCTGGTTACCCCAAGGATTAACAGTGTGCGTGGAGGGTACCCCGCTCACCGGTGATCACACGCTCACGCTTGGTCCAGCAGGCTGGCAGCAGATCGGCGTACCTTACGATGTGGCGTGGGGGACTGGTGATGGCGGTTCAATTATGGTGGAGCATGCTGGAGAGGTAAAGAGCTTGGCTGAGGCAGTCGCTGCTGGGTGGATCTTTAACACAATCTGGGAATGGGACAGTCTATCTGAGGCGTGGATCAAGCCCACGGTGCTCACCGGAGCAACGCTGGACCCATGGACGGGCTACTGGATCTACACCTTCAGGGATGGCTTAGTGCTTCATTTCTCTCCCGCCGGACCAGGTGAACCTCCACCACCTACAACTATGGCAGTAAAAACTACAGTACCGGCGGCCCCGCCAAAGCCCCAAGAACCTTCCCCTGAACTTCTTGCCCTGAAAGTGATCAATGACCCCAATCCGATCTATGATGTCCACACGACCACCTTCCGGGTCCTGGGGGTATGCCCCTGCAGTATCCAGGCACTGCGGATAAGAGTGTATGACTTAGCTGGACGCTTAGTATGGGAAGGCGAGGATGCGACTGCCTCTCTTACGTGGCGCACCCAAAATATGCTGGGTGAGTACCTGTCTAACGGTGTCTATCTCTACCAAGCCCAGGTGAAAATCAGTGGCGAGTGGGTCACTACGCCACTAGAGAAGCTTGCGGTCCTGAGATAACCTAGTTCGCAATTCCCCCGGCCCTGGGCATGCCCCGGGGTCGGGGATTTTTCTTTGTTAGGGAGTTGTTAGCGATCAGCTTTCAGCATTCAGCGGTCAGTAAACAGTGATGAGTAATCAGTAACGAGTGATCAGTGACGAGAAACCTTCAGAGATCAGCTCTCAGCCTTCCCCACCCATCCACTACCCACTACCTACCATTCACTATTTACTATTCACCCCCCACCACTCACCACCGCCCTTGGACGTTAGACCTTGAACTTTGGACAGATGAGAATGGTGGGTAGTAGGTAGTGGGCAGTCAAACTCAACGAATGGGCTTCACTCAACTCTCGACTCTTGCGGACCTTTGCAGTTAGAGGTGGACAGCATTATAATTAGTTTGCAATACTGCATTGCTTTCAAACTCTTGATAGAGAAGGGAGAACGATGCCGGTAGTCAAAGTGCGGACCAAATATCAAGTGACCATCCCCGAGAAGGTGCGCCGGCAGGTGGGCTTGGAGGTTGGCGACTACGTCGAGGTCGAAGCCCAAGGGGGCGAGATCGTCATCATTCCCAAGAGGCTGGTTGATAAGGAAGATGCCTGGTTTTGGTCAAAGGAATGGCAAAAGAAGGAGCGGGAGGCGGATGAGGCAATTAAGAAGGGTGAGTTGATCGGACCCTTTGCGACAACCCAAGAGGCGATTGAAGCTCTAAAAAAGACCAGGGCATGAAGCCGGTTTTCACGAAGCCCTTCATCCGCGATTACCAGGGCCTGTCCCTCCAAATCCAAAAGCGGTTTGATAAGCAGCTTGCCTTTCTGCTGGAGGCTCCTCGGCATCCCTCTCTGGAAGCGCGGATCATCGACAAACGGAAGCGGATCTGGAAGGCGAAGGTCAGCGGCGGCTATCGGTTCACCTTCCAGATAGAAGGCGAAGCCATTATACTCCGTCGAATAGGAGCCCACGATGTCATGGAGCGCCTGGGGCGCCGGTAGTAGATGAGGTACCGCAGATATCTTCCGCATTCTTCCGTAAGGGCCCTGGAGCCGGTTTTGTTGGAGCGGTCAGTTGAGTGATGAGTAATGAGAGACCTGACGAGAAACCTTCAGCGATCAGTAGTCAGTAAACAGTAATGAGTGATCAGTAATGAGTAATCAGTAATGAGTAATCAGCGATCAGCTTTCACCATGTACCATTCACCATTTACCATCTACCACCGACCTTGGACTATGGACCACGAACCGCTATCAGCGGATCAGCAGTCAGCAATCAGCTAAAAGCGATAAAAGTAGCCATCAGCCGTCAACAATCAGGAAAAGAAGCGATCAGCCTTCAGCGCTCAGCTTTCAGGGAAACCCGGTTTGCAGTGAATCCTTGCTGATGGCTGAATGCTGAAAGCTTGCTCTGCCGCCAGCGGAGGCTGACAGATCTGCGGCAGTTCATCCAGAAGTATGAGATCTCCAGCAGTGAATCGACGCCTTTTGGCATCAAGTATGAAGTACGCGGGACGTTGATCGGCCCTAATGGGCGAACTTTGGCTCTCATGACGGTTTGGATTAAACTAGAGGGGACAAGAGAAACGCGTTTTGTGACGTTGTTTCCAGATAAGGAGGTAACAGATTGACAATCAAGCCTTATCAACGGGTGGCCCTGACGCGGGACTTGCCCGAATACCATTTATACAAAGGGGACGTGGCTGTTCTAGTAGAACACCTCCCAGCGACCTCAGCAAGCAAGGGTGAGGAAGGCTGTGCCCTTGAGGTTTTCAACGCCATAGATGAAACCATCGCTGTTGTAATGGTCCCAATCTCTGCGGTGAAGCCCCTTACGGAGAACGAGATCTTTCAAGTGCGCCCGTTAAGCCGCACAAAGTGATCTGGTTCTTATGCCTCATTCAAGAACAAGCGATCCACAAATGCAGGACCTCGCGGAAGAGCTGCTCGCCAACACGCGAACAGCGAAACAGTCTTCAGCTTTCAGGGAAGAAAGCGCTCAGCTTTCAGCTAAAAGCGATAAAAGTAGCTATCAGCCGTCAGCTTTCAGCACACACCTGCCCTCCATCATTCGCAATTCACAATTTATCACCGGCTCTGGACCCTGGACTCTGAACTCTGGACCATTCACCATCCACCACTTACCATTCATCTTGGACTTTGGACCTTGGATCACCCACCATCTGCGGTCGCTTTCACCATTCGTCACCCGCCGCGCCTAACACCTAATATCCTCACATCTAGCATCCAAACCCGGAAAGAGACGAGGTGCTGGCAATGGTCGAGCACATGCGTTAGACTAAATATAGATCACATGTCTACAAAACGGACAGCAGAATCGTGCGGGGTGATCAATCATGGCAAATGTAGTTGAGGTTGGGAC
>Ga0315546_1002408_pt1 | contig 10879 bp, 9 predicted proteins | sample SalMarSW160170MG_FD_203833 | JGI IMG/M metagenome (GOLD analysis project Ga0315546, IMG submission 203833) | Salt marsh sediment microbial communities from the Plum Island Ecosystem LTER, Massachusetts, United States - Salt Marsh Sediment SW1601-170 ... | reverse complement strand
ATCGCAAACAGAGAAATAAATGATTGTAGGGTTTGGTTGACAATTCACGATTCACGAAATACGATTCACCAGCTCTGTCGTGCGCAATACGATATACGAGATTGTCCTAAGACGTTTTTATTATATCAAGATTATTCAGAAAACTCAAGTTGACAGTGGTATTTCTTTGATATAGAATGAATTTCTTCGGTGATACTCTAATGTTCAGGTATAGGGTTTCTATGATTATTTTGGATTAAACAGGGGGAGCATATAGCGTTTAAGAAAGCGTAAAACGCGAAGCGAAAAAGTGTAAATATTCTGGGGACCACGTCATTGCGAACGCCTGCCTGTGCGTGTTCGCACGCGGACAGGGAGTGAAGCAATTTCTATTAGGTCGCTGGCAGTAATCTGGAGATTGCCACGCGTGCCGTCAGCAGGCTCGCAATGACAGAAAAGAAGAAAATTTAAAAACTAAACTGCAACCGAGATACGAGCAACGAATGCGATATACTACATACGATATACGAACTAGATACGAGCAACGAGATACGAGATACGAGCAACGGATTTTAGGTATTGATGAAGCAGGTAGAGGACCGGTAATAGGCCCACTGGTTATATGTGGGTTGATAATGAATTCGTCTAATATACCAGAACTTTCACAAAGAGGAGTGAAGGATTCAAAGATGCTCACCTCTTTTCGGCGAAAGAAATTGAAGGAAGATATCCATTCTTTGGCTGAGGCGTATGAGTTAATTGTCATTTCTCCCGAGAATATAGATAAAGAGGGGATGAATGATTTAGAGTTGAGAGTTGTGGCCAAATTAATTACTCAATTTTATCCTAATCAGGTTTTTTTAGATGCTCCTACCCGTAATTGTCTTTCCTACGAGAAAAAGATAAGAGGGCTTCTGTCTGCTGAAATGAAAGTAGGATTGGTGGTAGAAAACTTTGCCGACAAGAACTATCCTGTAGTAGGAGCAGCTTCCATCTTGGCCAAAGTGGAAAGAGATAGAATAATATCTGAACTTGCAAAGCAGTATGGAGATATAGGCTCAGGTTACCCCTCCGATGAGAAGACAATTAGATTTCTAAGAGAGTATTTTCACCGTAAAAAATGTTTTCCTCCCATAGTTAGAAAAAGATGGAAGACTCTGCAAAGAATTAAAATGAAGGAAGAAGGGGAAAGATGTTGGTGATTTCGGGAAAAAGAAGATTGATAATTTTAATTCTAGTGGTAGTTAGTGTTGCTATTCTATTTCTTATATATTGGCAGAAGGAAAAGGAAGTTTCTTCTGCCGGGAAGGATGAAGAGAAAGAAGAGGTTCCTCTTTTAAGTGTCAAAGGAGTAAGTTTAGTAGGGTGGAACGAGGATGGAGAAAAAAGTTGGAAGGTTGAGGCTGATTCGGGGGTGCAGTTTTCTGATAGAATGGTTTTAAAAGAAGTGAAATTTTATCTTTTGGATAAAGGAGAATTTGTCTCTAAAGGAGAAACAAGAGAAGTAATAATAGACCGTAATTCTAATTTAATTCTTAAGGAAGGTATTGTACTTGTCTCTTATCTTGATGGAACCCAGCTTTTTACTTCTGAGATGAAATGGATAACTTCAGAAAGGAAATTAGAGACCGGGGAAAAAGTCGTCATAAAAAGAAAGAATATTATTGTGGAAGGGCTAGGCCTTACTGCCAATCCTGATTTATCTCAGATTGAAATAAAAAGTAGGGCTGTGACCAAATTTATTGAAGATGGATAGCAGGTCAATGAATAATGAACTACGAACAATGAACACAAAAAGGAGGCAAGCCCTCTTCCTGTTTTCTCAAAAAGCGTTTTTTAAAGAACCAATGAAACTTTAATCTTGAAACTATAGAAAGTCAAATAACAATCTTCACCTATAGTGAAGATTATACCAGGAGGAAATGATGAAGAGGAAAAGTATAAGTCTTTTTGCAGAAATTGGGTTAGTACTTATTTTAAGTATCATTTTTGCAGGAGCAGCCGTGGCAAATCAAAAGACGCTGGTAGTCAGTTCTTCTGAACAAAGGATAGATTATGGGAATCGAGTATTTACTTATAAAGGTGAAGTAAAGGCTACCTGGGAAGATATAGTATTAGAGGCAGATGAGATGGATGTTTATCTAACCGAAGAGAATACTCTGAAAGAAATTATAGCCAGGGGGAACGTTAAAGTAATCCAGAAAGAGAAAAATAGGCAGGCTAATGGTGAAAGTGCTATTTACGTTGCTGAAGATGATAGGTTAATTATGGAGGGACAAGTCCATTACCAGGATGAATTGGGGAATGATCTTCAGGCATATAAGATGACTATTTGGATTAAAACAGAAAAAATTGAAGCAGAAGGAACTCCTGTCAAAGCAATTTATGTATTGAAAGAACTGGAAGAGGAGTAAATTCGTGGTTCTACAAGTGGACAATTTAGTAAAAAGATATCGAAAGGTCCCGGTAGTAAATAGGATATCTCTTAAGGTGAGTCAGGGGGAAGTGGTGGGTCTTTTGGGTCCAAATGGGGCAGGAAAAACCACCACTTTCCATCTTATAGTAGGTTTAATCAAGCCTGATCAGGGAAAAATATTGTTAGGAGAAGAAGATATTACCCATCTTCCTACTTATCAAAGAGCGAGAAAGGGGATTGCTTATCTTCCTCAAGGGCCTTCTGTTTTTCAAAACCTCACCGTTAAGGAGAACTTGATAGCCATCCTTCAAACTTTGAATTTTTCTTTAGGAGAACAGGAGGAGAGAGCAAACTATCTATTATCAGAATTGGGAATTAGCCATTTAGCCAAGCAAAAAGCTTATTTGCTTTCTGGGGGAGAGCGTCGCAGAGTGGAAATAGCCAGGGCTTTAGTTACTTCTCCTCACTTCATTCTTCTTGATGAGCCTTTTGCTGGGATAGATCCCATTACTGTTTCTGATTTGCAGACGATTATTTCTGAGCTTAGGAATAAGAACATAGGGGTACTTCTTACTGACCATAGTGTTCGAGAGACTCTCCAGATTACTGATTTTTCCTATATTGTATATCAGGGGAGAATTCTTATTACCGGGAAAAGAGATGAGCTTACCCAAGACAAGAAAGCAAGGGAGATTTTTTTGGGAGAGAAATTTAGACTTTAAAATAGGAAAGATTATTCTTCTGCTATTCTTTGCAATGGCGATAAGCTTCCTCTTTATGGTTTTTCCTTCCTTTTCTTCAGAAAGAACCTTCCAAATTAACCTTCAAGCAGATTACATTAGCTGGAGTGAAGACCTGTCCATCGTTATAGGAAAAGGAAAGGTCAGTTTAGAATATAAAGATGTTCAGATTGAAACAGAAAATGTAAGGATAAATTTACATACTTCCGAACTTTTAGCCTGGGATAAAGTGACTTTTAGACTGAAAGCGCGAAGAATAGAAGGAGAGAATCTCAGATATAATCTAGAGAAAGGAGAAGGGACAATTGAACATCCAAGGGGAAGGGAAGGTCTCTTTTTTTATAGGGCAGAAGAGGCTTATTTTTCCTCAGAAATAATAGAACTGAAAAAAGCCTACTTTACCAGTTGTGAGCTTTCCTTGCCTCATTATAAGATAAGAGCAGAGAGGATTAGTATCCGCCTGGAGGATGAGATTGTGATGAATAATGTTACCTTTTGTCTAGGAGATATACCTGTTTTTTGGTTACCCTTTCTTGTGCAATATTTACGGGAGGAGAATCGATTTATACTTCCCAGTTTTAGCTACAGTGATTTTGCTGGTTGGTCGGCTCAGACGGGATATTACTTTTATGCTTCTCCCTCTTTTCAGGCTAAGCTACATTTGGATTACAGAGAAGAAAAGGGGTGGGCAGAGGGGATAGACGTTTCCTATCGTCTTGAAGGAGGCAAAGGTAAGCTGAGCACTTACTTTGTCAAAGAGAAAGATACGCAAGACGAAAGGTGGTTGGTTAGATTGGAACATCAACAGAGTCTTTCCAAATCTACTTCTCTTAAACTCCGATTGAATCGGTTGAGTGATGAGGATTTTCTCAAAGATTATTTTGGCCAAGAGTACCAAACTGCTTATTTATACTTGGCCCATCGGGGATCAGGCTATAATGCAAGTATTCTAGCGCAACCAGTAGTTAATCCCGTTTTCGAAAAAGGTTCTATAGAGCGTTTACCCCAGCTCAAGCTTAATTTCGATTCCCAGAGAATAAATGAATCCTATCTCTATAGTGAAGAGGCTGTAGAGATTACTAATTTCAAGAAGGAAGATGAAAGTATTCTACGGGCTGATGGATTCCTTGACATTTCTTCGCCCTGGACCAATCTTGGGTATTTTAAACTTAGACCCAGGATAGGATATCATCTATTTGGTTATTGGTATGAAAGAGAAGGAGAGAAACTGAGTGGTTACCGGAGTATCCCTTACCAGGAATTAAATCTGTTTTCTGAACTTACAGTTAAATCTGAAAATTACACGCACATAGGAAGATTCTCTTTAGATTATTATCATTCTTCCGAAGTTAAAGATGGTTCTGAACTACCCTTTAGCCTGGGAGATTATAGTAAAGAAACCAGTACAATCCATCCAGAAAATCTGATAAAATTTAATTTAAGAAACTATCTTTATTCCGGGAAACTTGGACTTCTTTCAGGAGAAGTGAAAGTCAATTATGATTTAACTAAAGAAAAAGAAAGACTTTCTCCTGTGGAGGTAAAATTTTATCTGGCTTCTCCCTTACCTTATACGGAATATGTCGATATCCATTTTGTCTATAATCCTTATAGAAAAGAATACGAGGAAATAAAGGGCAGTCTAGGCTTGAAAGGCAATCAGTGGAATCTAAAAGTAGGAATGGAGCGATATCCTCAAGAGGGCTTGACAGATATTACTGCTCAAGGAGGTTTTAGTATGGGGGAAAAATGGAGAATGTCTACCTACTTTCGTTATGATTGGGAGAAAAAGAATATAGAAGAGGAAGTATATTCCCTCTGGCGGGACCTTCATTGTTGGGAAGTTAGATTGTTCTTGAAGAATAAACCAGAAAAGGAGTATTGGATTGCTCTGCACATAAAAGCTTTTCCTAGCCATTGGATTAAATATCATCCTGAACTTGAACTATTGGAATATCAATAAACTAGTTGCTCGTCGCTAGTTGCTCGTCGCTCGAAAGGAAAAGCAGAAGACTGAAAGGCTTAATTGACGAGATACTAGCAACAAGCAACTAGCAACGAAACTGGAGGAGAAAATGAGAGTTTTAGTAATAGGAGGGGGAGGAAGAGAGCATGTTTTGTGTTGGAAATTGCGGCAGAGCTCCCGAGTGGAGAAAATCTATGCTGTTCCTGGGAATGCAGGTATGGCAGAGGTTGCTGAGTGCGAGAAAATTGAGTATGAGAATGATTTCTCTTATCTTGCCCGTCTAATTAATAAAGAAAAGATAGATTTTATTATAGTAGGTCCGGAGGTTCCTTTAGTTAATGGAATAGCAGACTACCTTGAGAAAAAGAAAGTAGCTGTTTTTGGCCCTTCAAAAAAGGCTGCTTTACTGGAAGGGAGTAAAGTATTCGCCAAGAAATTCATGAAGAAATACGGCATCCCTACGGCCGATTTTGAGATTTTCTCTGATTTAACTAAGGCTATCTCCTACATAAAGAAAGAAGGTCCAAGGGTGATCAAGGTAGATGGTCTGGCTGCTGGTAAGGGAGTTTTTTTACCAAACACGAAGGAAGAAGCTATAGAAGCTATAGAGTTAGCTATGGAGAAGGGAGTTTTTGGAGAGGCCGGCAAAAGAGTAGTAATAGAAGAAAAACTTAAGGGAAGAGAGCTCTCTTTTATTGTTATTACTGATGGAAAGAGTATTAAGCCATTGGTTTCCAGTCAGGATTATAAACCCATTTATGAGGGAGATAAAGGTCCTAATACAGGGGGAATGGGAGCTTATTCTCCTGCTTTTATTCCTTTCTCATTGTATAAAAAGATAATGAAGCAGATAATAATTCCTACTCTAAAAGGAATGAAAAAGGAGAAAAGAGAGTTTAAAGGAGTTTTGTATGCTGGGTTGATGATTGAGAACGGAAACCCTAAAGTTTTAGAGTATAACGTTCGTCTGGGAGACCCAGAGACTCAGGTAATTCTCCCCCGCCTGAAGAATGATTTACTGGATATTCTTTTAGCGGCAAGGGAAGGAACTCTGAACAGGATAAATCTTAGATGGCACTCCCAGGCAGCAGTCTGTGTAGTTCTTGCCTCGGGCGGTTATCCGGGTTCCTATGAAAAGGGTAAGCCTATTATGGGTCTAGAGAAATTATTCTCTCTGAATAATGTATTTCCTTTTTGTGCTGGAGTGAAAAGAGAAGATAGTTCTTTGATAACTGATGGAGGCAGGATAGTAGGGATTACAGCTATGGGGGATAATCTTAATAAAGCAGCACAACAAGCCTATCGAGCTATAGACAAGGTTCATTTTGAAGGAATGTATTATCGCCGAGACATAGGCAAGAACCGTATATAGGATATACCATATACGATATACGAAATAATTTCTTGACAAAAAAATCTATTATAATAATATTAAAAATGTTTCAGAGCAGAACAAATAAGCTGATATCTCAGTGTACAAAATCTAAGTAAAGGAGGTCTGATTCCGGAGAAGGAGTAGGGCTATCCTCTGCGGGAAAAACAAAAAGATGATTGAGTTCTTAATTAAGGGCGGCCCTCTAATGATTCCGCTGGCGGTGTGTTCTGTACTAGTGCTGGCTATTGTCATTGAGAAATTCATAGGCATGGGTGCTATGGAGAGAAAAGCGAACAAATTCATTGAAAAAGCGCAGGGAATTTTGAAGAGCAACGAGGAAAGGAAGATAGATAAAGTCTTCGCTTTATGTGAGATGAGCTCTTCTCCTCCTGCTCGCATTCTTCAAGCAGGAATCAGAAAGATAAATAAAGGAAGAGAAGAAATTAAGGAGGCGGTGATAGATGCTGGCTCTTTAGAGATACCCTATATGGGAAGATATTTGAGAATTCTTGGGACTGTTGTTACTATTAGTCCTCTTTTGGGATTGTTGGGTACAGTTAGAGGAATGATAAGGGCTTTTAATGTGGTTGCTCTGCAGGGAGTAGGTGAGCCAGGAGCCCTGGCAGCAGGAATATCTGAGGCACTTTATACTACGGCCTTCGGTCTTGGTATAGCTATACCAGCCCTGGTGTTTTATAATTATTTTACTCATAGGACAGATAGGCTTGTTAGGAAACTAGAAAGCTCATCTGGTGAATTTCTAGAACTACTAATAGGGAGGTAAAAAATGCGTTTTCGTCGTGCTATTGAACGAAAGGAAGCAGCTTTTGATCTAATGCCCCTTATTGATGTAGTCTTCTTACTGATTATATTCTTTATGCTTACTACCAGTTTTCGGACGATTTTTCAAGGTATAAAAGTAGATTTGCCTACTACCACTACTAAACAGGAAAAAATAGAGCAGAATATTATCATCACTATTACTAAAGACAATGTTCTTTACCTTGATAAAACCCGGGTGACAACTTCAAATCTGGTTTCTCTTTTGAAAAAGAAATTGGGAGGGAAAAAGGGTTTGGTTATGATTAATGCAGATAAGCTAGTTCGACATGGCAAAGTAGTAGAGATAATGGATTTGGCTAAACAAGCAGGAGCGGATAGGGTGGGAATTCTTACTTCTTATATAAAGGTGGTGAAATGAAGTGAATGAAAAGAGACGATTTAAGCTTATTCTCTTGACTTCCCTTGCTGCTCATTTTCTTTTTATTCTTTTCTTTCCTGCTCTGGGATTTTCTATCAAGCCTCCCTTAGAATATGTGGAAGTTTCTCTGGTCAAGCCTCAACCTACCCCGGCTCCTAAGCCGGTAGTTAAGAAAGCTCCTGCCAAGCAGCCAGCTCCTGAGCCAGTAGTTAAAAAAGTGATTGCTGTGGCGAAAAAAGAGGAGAAACCTGCTTCCGTCAAGTTGACTCCCCCTGCCAAGAAAGAAGCAGAGCAACCTAAAGAGGTGGCTCCTGAAGCCAGTGAGGTGACTCCTGTAGTAGAAAAGAGTATAGAACCGACTCTTCCTGAAGTCTCTCCGGTGAAAATATCTGCCCAACCGGCTCAAAAGCTTCCTGCTATACCTCCTCGGGTATCTACGAAAAGTGAGATAGAAGTTCCTCTTGTTGAACAAAGCTTAGAACCAACTCTGGGGGGTGGTGTGGGTGGTTCGCATCCTCTAGCAGAGGCAAGAGGTGTTGAACAGGGAGAAGGACGACTTTTCTCAGGAGAAAGAAGTACCAGGGATAGAGAAGGTTTCCCGCAAGGAGTCGATCTTCCTTCCAAAGCTACCTCTTATGCGAAGGGAGGAGGGCTAGATTATAAGAAGGAAGAGGGTGAAGGTCTAGGGGGTAGCGGTCAAGGGCCAGAAATTGAAGGGCCTGTAGCTGGGAGAGAAATTGAAAGATGGATTGAACCTGGTTTTCCTCGGTCGGCAGAGGAACAAGGAAAAATGGATGGTAAGGTGAGAGTGAAATTCTGGGTACTTTCCAGTGGGGAAGTTGTTGAGATAGCGATTATCCAAACTTCTGGAGTTCCAGAATTTGACCAAGATGCTTCTCAGGCTCTAAGAAAATGCCGATTTGAAGAAATTGAAGAAGAGGAAAAGCAGTGGGGAATAGTTACTTTCCGGTTTGAAGCAGAGTAATCTCAAAGATGTTTTTTGGGAAAAGAATTTATTAATATCATTTTAGGAGAGAGGTGAAAAACCCCCATATTGTAGAGTCCGATTTATTGGATCCCTTAGCAAAGCGGGTTTCATAAATGAAACCTCTACAAAAAACTTTTTCACTACGAACAAGTTTTAAAAGTTTTAAATTTTGAATTATGGTTTTTCGCTTTTCGTTTTTAGCTTTACGCTATACGATATACGCAATACGAGATACGAAATGGAAGGTATTTTCCAGCTAGTTACCGAACTCAAGCCACGGGGTGATCAGCCCCAGGCCATAGAAAAGTTGGTAAAAGGAATAAAGAGAGGGTTGAAAAAACAGACTCTAATCGGTGTTACTGGTTCTGGGAAAACCTTTACTATGGCTAGTGTTATTCAAGAAATACAGAAGCCTACGCTGGTTATATCTCATAATAAGACGCTAGCGGCTCAACTCTTCAGTGAATTTTCTTCTCTATTTCCAAATAACCATATAGAATACTTTGTTTCCTATTACGATTATTACCAACCTGAGGCTTATGTTCCCCAGACCGATACCTATATTGAAAAAGATGCTTCTATCAATGATAAAATCGATAGAATGCGTCATTCTGCTACTCGTTCTTTATTAGAAGCCCGAGATACTGTGATTGTAGCCAGTGTCTCCTGTATCTATGGTTTGGGTTCTCCCAGAGATTATCGAGAAATGCTGTTGAAAATAGAGATAGGAGAACAATTAGAACGAGAGAAGATTTTGAAGAAATTGGTGGAGATTAGATATGAGCGTAATGATATCGATTTTTCTCGCGGAAAATTTAGAGTTAGGGGAGATATTATTGATATTTTTCCTGCCTACGAGAAAAAGGCGATAAGGATCGAATTATGGGGAGATGAAATAAAAAGGATTTCCTTCTTTGACCCTCTAACTAGAAATGTGGAAGATGGTCTGGAGAGAGTCTATATTTATCCTGCTACCCACTATCTGGCTCCTCCGGAAAGACTGGATTATATCTTAGAGTCTATAAGAAAGGAACTGGAGCAGAGACTGGCTGAATTCAAGTCTCAAGGAAAGTTATTAGAAGCTCAGAGATTAGAGTCGAGAACTAATTATGACCTTGAGATGATAAGTGAGGTAGGTTATTGTTCAGGAATAGAGAATTATTCTCGTTATTTCTCAGGTAGAGCACCCGGAGAACGTCCTTTCTGTCTTATTGATTATTTTCCTGATGATTATTTATTATTTATTGATGAGTCTCATCAGAGTATTCCTCAGCTTCATGCTATGTATGGAGGGGACCGGTCGCGCAAGGATAATCTTGTAAGATATGGATTTCGCCTTCCCTCTGCTTATGATAATCGTCCACTGAAATATAGCGAGTTTGAATCTTTAGCTAATCAGGTTATCTATGTTTCAGCTACTCCTTCTCCTTATGAATTGCGGATAAGTTCTCAAATAGCGGAGCAGCTTATTCGTCCTACGGGGCTGGTGGACCCTAAGATCACTGTGAAACCTGCTATCCATCCTGTGGATGATTTATTGGAAGAGATTAAGAAGAGAACTGAAAAGAAGCAGAGGGTTTTAGTAACTACTCTAACTAAAAGGATGGCTGAGGACCTTACCGAATACCTGGGAGACCTGGGAATAAAGGTCCGCTATATTCATTCCGAAGTAAAGACAATGGATAGGTCGAAAATTATCAGGGATTTACGGTTAGGAGAGTTTGATGTTCTGGTGGGGATTAATCTCCTGCGAGAAGGATTGGATTTACCTGAGGTATCTCTAGTAGCTATTTTAGATGCTGACAAGGAAGGTTTTTTAAGGTCGGAGACATCTATAATTCAAACAGCAGGGAGAACAGCTCGTAATGTTGAGGGAGAGGTAATTCTTTATGCCGATGAGAGAACTTCCTCTATAGAGAGGGCTTTAAAGGAGACAGAAAGAAGAAGAAAGATTCAAATTGATTATAACCGTCTACACAACATTACCCCTACTACTATTCGTAAGGCCATCTTAGCCGATATCGAGACTTATAGTACCGACAAATATGAAGAAGTAACGGTGAAAGATAAAGAAGCAGAATATATACCGCCTTCAGAGATTCCTCGCCTGGTAGAGGTTCTCAGGAGAGAGATGAAAGGGGCGGCGGAGGATTTGGAGTTTGAAAAAGCAGCTCAATTAAGAGATGAAATAAGGAAATTAAAAACCAGTAAATC
>Ga0315546_1002406_pt1 | contig 10884 bp, 9 predicted proteins | sample SalMarSW160170MG_FD_203833 | JGI IMG/M metagenome (GOLD analysis project Ga0315546, IMG submission 203833) | Salt marsh sediment microbial communities from the Plum Island Ecosystem LTER, Massachusetts, United States - Salt Marsh Sediment SW1601-170 ... | reverse complement strand
GCTCACTTTAGGCACTTCAAGGAGTTATTATGAGAGATAAAAAAGCGTTTGTGATTGGCGTACTTATTATCGCAGTCTTTATGGCTTTTTTGCCCGCGGCGGATCGGGCCTGGGCAGTCAGCACCAAGATTACACGTCAGGAAAGCGGTGCTGATTTTCTAAAGGGTCAGTCCGAGAATGTTGTTATTGACCTGCGTGGTACTATCCAGCTCGGACGTGCCTCGCAAGTTGTGGTTGAGAAGCTCGAGAATGTCTGGTCGATAAACAGTATTGTTGTAAGCGGTGGGACGGTTTACATGGGTACCAGTCCTAATGGGGGCATTTACAAATACAGCCTCGGTGAATTGACAAAGATATATCCTCTGGAGAGCAGCCAAAGCTCGCAGAAAAATCTCACAACAGAGGACCCGCCAAAAGAAGAACCAGACACAGAGCAAAATAACGAGCCTAATGATACAGAGGAAATCAGCGACGCGAATAAGGTTAAAGCAGAGCAGTTTCTGACAAATGAGCATATTTTTGCGATGTCAACCGATGTGTCCGGCAGGCTTCTGGCCGGTATAAGCGGCAAAAAATGCAAACTGTGCCGGTTTGAAGCGAACAAGCTGGAAACGATTTTTGAGCCGAATGATGCTAAATATATCTTCGCTATAGCTACCGATAATGCAGGCAGTATTTATCTGGGTACGGGGCCGGAGGGTAAAGTATATCAGCTTAACTCATTGGGTAAAGAGGCGCAGATTATCTACAGCAGTCGCGATAAGAACATACTTTCAATAGCCACTGCAAAAGATGGTTCCATCTATGCGGGAAGTGACGGCCGAGGATTGACATATAAGATAAATCCGCGTACGAAAACGGCAACGGTTTTATATGACAGTGAACAACCTGAGATTACAGCACTGCTTTCAGCATCAACTTTGTCCTCCAAAGACGAGATTTTATACGCAACAACAACATCGGCTCAGATAGTTCAGTCTGAAACGAGTTTCGCAGCGGAATTGCCTATGGCGGGTCGGCCTGAAGTCCCCTTACAAGAAGAACAAAACGCCATCAAAATCGATGTTCGCAAACTGAAAATCCCGAATACGAGAAAACGAGCTGATGATGAATCGGCCAAAAGAAAGGTACCAACCCGTCAGGCAGCCAAGTCTGATAAAGCCAGCCATATATACAAGATAACTAAAGATGGTTTTGTATCTGACATATTCAGCGAGACAGCGGTTTTCTTCTGCTTAGCCGAACAAGATTCAAAGCTACTTGTAGGGACAGGAAACAACGCCCAGCTTTTTGTAGTTGACCCGGTCTCGGAACAGCAGGCGGTCGTCTATAATGATGAGCAATCATCACAAATAACATCAGTAGCTGTGGCTGACGATGTTGTATATCTTGGGGCCGCGAATCCCCCAAAGCTGATAAAGCTAAACAAAACTTTTGCTGCCGAGGGAAGCTATATTTCCGACCTTATCGATGCCGACCAGCCTGCCAAGTGGGGCAAGCTGCAAATCGAAGCTGACATTCCACAGGGATGTAAGGTTTTGATGGCCTCTCGCAGCGGTAACGTTGAAGATGTAAACGACCCAACTTTTTCGGACTGGACCGAGCCGGTGGAAATGACGGGGCCGGTACAACTGCGCTGCCCCATCGGCAGATTCTGTCAATATAAACTTCTTTTAAAAAGTGAAGATGGTATTAAGACACCCGTTATAAGGGAAATTGCAGTTGCCAGCACTGTGCCAAATCTGGCTCCGAAGGTCGAGTCCGTCGATATCAGCCGCGTCGAGCCGACCAACAAAGTACTCCCAGGCTTATTCAAAATCGGCTATAAAGCCAACGACGATAACAGCGATAAGCTGATTTACAAAATAGATTTCAGAAAAATCGGAAGAGCAAACTGGATTGAGCTGGAAGATGAGAACGAAGCAGACAGCTTCGATTGGGACGGAAAAACGGTCGAAGACGGCCAATATGAGTTCAGAATAACCGCAAGCGACGAAAGAAGTAATACCAGTGACACCAAACTGACCAACAGCAGAATAAGTGATCCGGTGACGGTCGATAATACCGGGCCGGTAATCGGTGAATACTCCATCGAAAAAACAAACAACGCCGTGACATTGAAGCTGCAGGTACACGATGAGCTGAGCGTAATCGGCGAGCTTCAATATACCGTTGACAGCAATGCAGAATGGAAAGGTGCTATTCCAGACGACCTGGTCTATGATACTACGGATGAGAGCTTCACGATTGTAATAGAAAAATTAGAAGCCGATGAGCATATACTCACAATCAGAGCCAAAGATGACGTTGACAATACAACTTATAAAACTTTTGAGATTAAAGTGGATTAGCAAAGCGTAAGTGGTATGAAAAGTGCCTAAAGTGAGCAGGCGAAGTGGTTTCACCCCATTAGAAAGTTGGATTGCCAATCTCTTGAGGCCATCGACCCGACTGTACTCGTCGAAGTCCAGGTGCAATAAGCAAAGAAAAAGATTTCTAACGGGGTTCACCCTTATAGAACTGTTGGTTGTTATTTCTATAATTGCCTTGCTTATGGCAATTTTGATCCCCGCCCTTTCGCGTGCGAGAAAGCAAGCAAAGGCAGTTGGCTGCACAGCAAATCTCAGGCATTGGGGTCTAATGCTGACGATGTATGCACAGGAAAATAATGGCAGCCTGCCAGTCGGCTGGAACGGAGGGACGATGTGGATGGTGGATCTTTTACCCTTTTATCAAGGCGGAGGAGACGTTTGCCTTTGTCCAACCGCAACAGAATTTCTGCATGAGATACCTGGTAATACTCCCGGGACTTTTACAGCATGGGGAAAATACGGTGAGCCAGGCTATTTCAACGGCTGGATACCTCCCTGGGGATATAAAGGCCAATACGGCAGCTTCGGTGTCAATGGCTGGATTCACAATCCCCTTGATGGAGGAGTTTCAGGAACGTATGATATACCCGCTGGAATCCACGCGCTTTACTGGCGAACAATCAACATCAAAGGAGCCTCCGAGATACCTGCATTTGGTGACTGCATGTGGGACGGTACAGAACCATTGGAAACTGATGATCCTCCGATAGCTGAAGGAGAGCAACTGGAAGGCTCCGGGATGAGCGTTTTTTGCCTTAACCGACATGCCGGTAGCATGAATATGACATTCCTTGATACCTCCGTGCGGAAAGTGGGCCTTAAGCAACTTTGGAAACTTAAATGGCACAAAGAGTACGACACGAATGTAAGTTCTCCGCAATGGCCGGATTGGATGAGGAATTTCAAAGATTATGATTAGTCCCCCAGCACGAGGGACGAGAGATGAGCTTGTGCGATATATCGAATTTGAAAAAGTTGTTGAGACGGTCGAATCTCTTTGCATAGCGGCTAATTATGAATTGCCCGACGATGTTTTGGCGGCTCTTAAAAAAGCCGCACAGAAAGAATCAAATCCCGGCGCAGCAAAAATATTAAACCAGCTCATCGAAAACGCCAGCATAGCAGCGCAGCAGAAAATACCACTCTGTCAGGATACCGGATTGGCGGTTGTCTTTGTAGAGCAGGGTGCGGAGGTCATCGTCAGACCTGCTGCAAGCGAGGGACAATCTACGCTGTTTGATGCTATCAATGCGGGCGTTAAGGCCGGTTACGAAAAAGGTTATCTGCGAAAAAGCGTTGTCGCTGACCCGTTAAATAAGCGGGTGAACACTAATACCAATAACCCTGTTATAATTCATCATACAATAGTCCCCGGCGATAAACTAAAACTGATAGTCATGGCCAAAGGCGGCGGATGTGAGAACAAAAGCCAGTTCAGAATGTTCAGGCCCACAGCAGGAAAAAGCCGGATAATTGACTGGGTGGTTGACGTTGTAAGAACAGCCGGGGCAGATGCGTGTCCTCCGTTTGTTGTGGGCGTAGGTATAGGCGGCGATTTTGAATTGTGCTGTTTGCTTAGCAAAAAGGCGTTGCTGCGGAATCTGACCTCACGAAATGCTGATGAGTTTTACGCTGAGCTTGAGATGGATTTGCTGTCCAGGATCAACACACTTGGCCTGGGTCCACAGGGACTCGGCGGCGACACTACCGCTTTGGCGGTTTTAGTGGAGACCGCCCCCTGTCATATTGCGTCACTGCCGGTGGCAGTGAATATCGAGTGCCACAGTCATCGACACAAAACAGCGATTATTTAAACTTTAGCCACTATTCCTGCTAATCTGGGCATATCTAATATGTTATACCAATTGTAATTAAATGTTGCGCTTTGCATAAACGACCAGAAAGCCATCCCCAAGCTGCGCTTGAGGCTGCCACCCATCTGTTCTAAACGCACGAAGCGCAGTAATTTAATACAATTGGTATTAGCAGCTAAGTAACCACTCCTCTGAATTTCAGGGATTATACCCTATCGAACCCCATACTGCTTTGGTTACCTTGATTAAATCCTGATTGCCTGGCTGATCGGATTCCGGATAGTCTCTTGCCTCAGGAGTATTGTCGTCATAACATTTTATGGCCAGGTCAATCGTACGCTGGTCTCTCCACTTCCAATATTCTGCACGGGTATCTGCAAAAGAAAAGACGTTTCCATATCCATGCCTGATAGGAGTTGCATTCCACCACTTTGGCTTACTCCAAAAAACCATCCAGCATGCATCATGATCACGAATAAAATCATCTAAAAAAGCAATTCTGGTTGCGGGATGCTTAATTTCTGTTATTCGCTTGAGAATTCTCACCTCCTGGGGCTCAACAGTATAGATATAGTCATCACCATTCATTGCATGGGTCATACTGTATGTACTTAATTCACCCTTTTTGGCAACTGGACAACGATAGACTTTTGTTGTTTTCAAATATGGGTACAATAGGCCATTTTTAAGTGCTTGCAACTGGTCAGACTCAGAGGCTTGTTCACGATTATAGCTATAGCCTGGTACCAGATGAATCCAGCCATCATAACTGTCTGCATAACCTTTAGGTAATTTCCCATCAAAATCATCGCAATACATTACCCAGGCAGTGGTAAGACTTCTGACATTATTTAAACAAACTGCACGCTTGCCTTGCTCTCTTGCCCGGTTTAGTGCCGGTATCAATATCGCCATTAATATCGCGATGATAGCTATTACAACTAAAAGTTCTATCAGCGTAAACCCCGTTAGAAATATTCTCCTTTGCTTATCGCACCCGGACCTTGGCGAGTTCGGTCGAGTTGATAGCCTCAAGAAATCGGCAATCAGGATTTCTAATGGGGTAAAGCCCGTTAGATGTTTTAATCTATCTAATGGGGTAAAGCCCGGTAGAAGCGATCCCAACTTCTGGGGATGCCTACTTTTTGTGTGGATTTCTAAAGGGAGTAAAACCTCTTCTTTTATCCATAATTAAGCTTCTCAACTCTTGACTGTCGTCAGACAAATTATCAACAATCTTTCACTGACACTTAATCAGAAGAGCAAAAACGGCTTTTTGTTTGATTAAATTTATGTTTTTACGCTATTTAACCATACCCTAAAATTATTATACATTAAATCTGATTTTCCCTCCAGGATTAAAGTCCGAGAATATTTGGCTAATTTTTATAGGAAGGCTTATTTAACGAGAACTATTCGGGCCCGTCAAAAGAAAAATAGAGTGTTACCATGCCAATGCTTCGACTAAGCTCAGCCGAATGTCCTCAATAGAGTTGAAAGTGCCGGATTTTTATTGAAATCGCTGTTTATGCGGCCAGGCATATTTCTCGAATTCACCAAACTCCATTTCTGACGTATCGTTTTGGTCTTCTTTGAGCGCCGAGCGCACCTTATCAACATGAGAGTCCACAAAAACTGCATTGGCTGTGCCGCTATTTAAGTTTCCGCCTGAAGTGCTATGGAAGGTGCCGAACCAATCCCTGCCGTCACCACATAGAGCATTGTCGTTGAGTACCCACACGCAGCCGGGCCTGGTCCACATATTCTCCTCGCCAAAGAAAAATACATCCGCTTTGCTTCTGGTTACCTCTGTGAACTTGAGAACCGGGCCGCGTCCGGTGGAATCCTTTTTGATATCACCTGTTTTCATGCCTAAGTAAGCGTTCATGCTGTAACTGTATTGAGGAATAACCGGTATTGATTTGTCATGCTGGGGATGCCTTTCGCCTTCAGACTTGGCTAAGATTTTGAATGTTGGACACAAATGCACAGCCGTATCCTTCAAATATGGCCAGAATGGACCATCAGGTGGAAATCTTGGGTCGTGCCATCGGCAGAAACGCGGATATCCCGAATAAGGCTGCTCGTTACCAACAAGAGAAAGCCACGCTGTCGGATAACGACTGTCATAGTCATCCAGGTATATTGATTGCGCAATACCGTACTGACGAAGGTTAGACCGGCAGCCCATTTCCCTCGCCTGCTCTTTTACCCGCTGCAACGCCGGCATCAGGATAGCCATCAATATAGCAATGATAGCTATTACAACCAACAGCTCTATAAGGGTAAAACCTCTTTGCTTATCCATAATTACGCTCCTCAACTCCTTCGACCTGGCTCAGGACGGGTTATCAATAAAATTTACAGGAGCTTAAGTAAATGTTTAAAAACGATTACTGCTCGATTACTTTTGTACCTTCACGCCTTCTAAAAACTAAGGCTAACTACATTATTATAAACGATTTCAGTCTTAAACAACCGTTATTTTGCGCAAAATAAACGTCATTATGCGCAAAGCCTTTCCCGGCGCAATAGAGATATCGTACGAATGAATTATGTCAAAAATTCCCTTGGTCGTCTTGCTGATTGGAAGTTCAGCAGCTCTCGGCAGGGAACTGTTTTTCAGCGCTGGTTTATTGAAATGGCTGTCTATGAGGCCAGCCGTATTTCTCGAATCGGCCGAACTCCATTTCTGATGTATCGTCAGTGTCTTCTTTCAGAGCTGAACGTACCTCATCAACATGGGCGTCCACAAAAACCGCATTGCATGTACCGCTGTTTAAGTCTCCGCTTGCGGTGCTATGGAAAGTGCCGAACCAATCCCGGTCGTCAGGACACAGTGCATTGTCGTTGAGTACGTTGGGGCAACCCGGCCTGGTCCACATATTCTCCTCAGCAAAGAAAAATACATCCGCTTTGCTTCTGGTTACCTCTGATAACTTATAAACCCCGTCGCGTCCACTGGCGTCTTTTGCACCTGAGCCGGAAGAGTCGCCGGCCTTCGAGCCTAAGTAGGCGTTCATACTATAACTGTATTGAGGAACAATAGGTATGGATGGGTCGTGTTGGGGATGCCTTTGGCCTTCGGATTTAGCCAGGATTCTGAACGTCGGACATATATGAGCCTTTGGATTTTTCAAGTATGGCCAGAACGGACCATCGGGTGGATATCTCGGGTCGTGCCAACGGCAGTAACGCGGGTATCCGGAATAAGGATATTCTGTCCCCATAATAGAAGTCCATGCGGATGGATACCGGTAGTCATTATCGTCTAAGTATAAGGACTGCGCTATTCCATATTGACGAAGGTTGGCTCTGCAAGTCATTTCCCTTGCCTGCTCCTTTACCCGCTGTAGAGCCGGCATCAGAATTGCCATCAATATCGCAATGATGGCTATTACCACTAACAGTTCTATTAGCGTGAAACCCCTTTGTTTAACCATGATTAATAACCTCAACTTTTCAAAATTTTAAAAAATGCCGTTTATTTGAGTATTTTATGTCTTGGTTTTTTACAATTAAGATTGATTATATTGTAAACAATTTCGTCCCTAAAGAAAAGTTATTTTACGCTAAAATAGTGTCTATTTAATCATTTGATGCGCAAAATCGGCTTTCTGTTTTGTAAAATTTGCATCTCCGATTAGTTTAGCTGTTGATTTATTATATATCAAGCCAGATTTTTCTGCAATACTAAAGCTAAAAAATATAGATACGGTGAAAATATTCTGCTCTTGCGAACAAGATTAATCCCATTATAATGCCCCGCAGTTGGCAGAGGCCAGAAGACAGAAGGCAGAAGGCAGATAAGGGTCATACCTGGTTACCATAGATGCAAGTTGCAAGTAGACAGTGATAAACCTGTCCTCCGTAAGGAGTCCATAGGACTGAGCAGGGCCGAAGGATATGATAATCCCGCTGACCAGAATTCAAAAGCTAATCGGCGAAAGAATGGCCAAAGCCAAGCTGAGCAAGCCCTGTTTTTACCTTGAGTCAAAAGCGGATGTAACCGAATTGATGGCGCTTCGGCCAAAGCTTGGTAAATCGCTCGGTATCAAAATAACAAGCAACGCTTTTTTGATCCGCGCGTTGGCGTTGGCTGCAGAGAAATATCCCATTATGGTCGGATTACTTGAACCACGGGATACAAGCTGCGAGCCGCAGATCAGGATCGCTAATGCGGTTAATGTTGGTTTTCCGGTACATGCTTCACAGGGTCTTGTAGTACCTGTGATAAAGGATGCTCCTCAAAAAACGTTGGCCCAGATAGCTCGATTAGAGAAAATGCTTACCGAAAAAGCCCGAAGCAATACATTGACTCTTGAGGAGATGGAGGGACAGACGATAGGATTAAGCAATCTCGGTGTTTATGGTATTGATTCTTTTTTTGCGATCCCCGCTCCTGTAACCAGCACAATTTTGGCTGTCGGCAACGTCATCAGGATGGTAACTCCGCAAGACAGTCAAATGGCCGTGCGTAAGATGCTGAGCCTGTCTCTAAGCGTTGACCGGATTGTCTCGGACGAGGTCTGTGCAGCCAAGTTTTTAAGTTTCATTATAGACCAGCTACAAAAACCACAACAACTGATTTGAACAGGAATTCATCGCCGTAAGGCGTCCTGTGGACTATAAAATTTTTGCGAGCGTTGCAACACGGCCGAGTATTTTCTCGGCTGATTCATCCGGTTCAATGTCTATCCAGTTGATGTTTCTGAAGGTCTTAAACCAGGTCCGCTGGTGCTTGGCTAATCGGCGTGTGTTCCTTTTTATAAGCTCAACCGCTTCTTCCAGGCTATAACGGCCATTCAAGTAATCTATTATCTCTGCATAACCGATAGCACTTCGAGCTTGTGTACTCAACGGTTTTTCCTCGGCCAGCAGAGAATTGACCTCATCGACCAGGCCATCAGCGATCATCTTTTTGACTCTTGCGTTTATTCTTCTGCTCTCCTCGGCCTTTTCCCTTCCCAGGCCGATTATCTTCCAACCAGAATTCTGACCTCTGTCGTTCGTCGCCGTGCCGGCGACGGCTAAACTGTCCTCTGTCGTCTGTCTTCTGTCTTCTGTCTTCTGTCTTCTGTCCTCTGTCCACCATTGTTTCTGAAAACTTGAGATAGGCTTGCCTGTGAGCTGATAAACTTCCAGAGCACGTATGATGCGTTTTGCGTCTTTTGGACTGATGCGTTCTGCTGCTACAGGGTCAACCTGTGTTAATTCCTGATATAGATGTTTTAGTCCTTCGGTTTCCGCTCGCTTTTTCAGTTCTATGCGCATCTGCCGGTCTGCTGCCGGGCCTTTAAACAAGCCGTATAGAAAAGCCTTTATATACAGTGCGGTTCCGCCGACCGCGATAATGTGTTTATTGCGGCTTGTTATCTGCTGTATTGCGTCATAGCTTAAATCCAGAAATTTGCCGACGCTGAAGGATTCGTCCGGCTCAACCACGTCGATTAAATGATACCTAATCCGCTGGCGAGCCTCTTTAGGAGGCTTGGCTGTACCGATATCCATCCGCCTATAGACCTTCATTGAGTCGATACTGATTATTTCCGCACCCATATTTTCAGCCAGCTCGAAAGCCACCCTGCCTTTACCGGATGCGGTAACGCCAAGAATTAAAATCTTTGCAGGATTCATATTTGTTGTTAAAAAAGCGAAAAAAATGTAATAAAAATATTTAGCCCCTCGTCTTTACTGTGGTTTTTGGGTATCCTTTCCGGTATGCAAAGCATACCATACCTGACAGCAAAAGGAAACAGCTAATGTCATCTTACAATAAGCTCAATTCAGATTTCGACACGCAACTGCACCAAAAGCGTGAATTGGTAAATAATACCATCAATCAGCTTTTAGCCAGCCTGCCGATGGATCATGAGATGAAAGAGGTACTAAGTTACACACTTCAATCACCGGGAAAGTGTATCCGCTCAGTTCTGGCGCTGTGGTGCTGTGAGCTGGTCAGCGGGCAGATAAATCGCAATGCAGAGATCGCCGCTGCGGCAATTGAAATGGTGCATACCTATTCACTTGTACATGATGATCTGCCGGCAATGGATGACGATGACCTTCGGCGAGGCAGACTTACATGCCATAAGGCCTTTGATGAAGCCACGGCTATTCTGGCAGGCGATGCCCTATTAACATTGGCGTTCGAGATTCTGGCTAACGAGATTGATGAGCCGGCTGTTGCTGTGAGGTTGATCAGAGAATTGGCTGATGCTGCAGGGCCGGCCGGCATGATTGCCGGCCAATTGGCCGATCTGAAGGCTGAGAATACCGCCGGTACTAAAGAAATCCTGGAATATATTCATAAAAACAAAACCGCGAAGATGTTTCGGTGCGCTGCTGCTATGGGAGCTATCTGCGGCGGAGCGAACCAGCAGCAGTTGAGCAATCTATGTGAATATGGAGTAAAAATTGGTTTAGGATTCCAGATAGCTGACGACATTCTCGACGTAAGCGCCTCCAGCGAGCAGTTGGGCAAAACCGCCGGCAAAGATGAAAAGGCCGGCAAGGCAACTTACCCCACCGTAGTAGGAATGGAAAAATCAATTCAATTGGCCAAGAAATTAGCTGATGAGGCGGTGGTGGTGTTGAAGCCGTTCGGCGAAAAGGCTGATACTCTTCGTCAGTTAGCATCAGCTCTGCCGAAAAGAACAAAATAAAAATTTTCAAAAAAATTTGAAACTCCTTTAGAA
>Ga0315546_1002399_pt1 | contig 10902 bp, 7 predicted proteins | sample SalMarSW160170MG_FD_203833 | JGI IMG/M metagenome (GOLD analysis project Ga0315546, IMG submission 203833) | Salt marsh sediment microbial communities from the Plum Island Ecosystem LTER, Massachusetts, United States - Salt Marsh Sediment SW1601-170 ... | reverse complement strand
TTGGCTTTTTAGGCAAATCTTTACTAACATAAGCATCACAGGCACTTCGATAAGCACGCCAACAACTGTTGCCAGGGCCGCTCCCGAGGATAAACCGAATAACATTGTTGAAGTAGCTATCGCTACCTCAAAATGATTCGATGCACCAATCATAGCCGATGGAGCGGCATCGCGATATTCGAGCTTCAAAACTTTTGCCAGTCCATAGGCAATCCAAAAGATCAAATTCGTTTGTATAAACAATGGTATCGCTATCCAGAAAATAGTTAAAGGATTGGAGAGAATAACCTCTCCCTTAAAAGAGAACAATAAAACCAGAGTAATCAGCAGGGCAATAATGGTAATGGGCGTTAGTACGTGCAGAAATTTTTCTTTAAACCATTGCTCGCCCTTATGGGCGATAATCCATCTTCGTGAGAAATATCCTGCTACAAGCGGCAAAGCGACATAGATAGCTATGGATAGCAGCAATGCCTGCCAGGGGACAGGCAGCCGGCCGACACCCAGTAAGAAACCGCCTAATGGACCATAAAGCACGAGCATTGTCAGAGAATTTATGGCCACCATAACCAGGGTGTGTCCATCGTTTCCTTTGGCCAGATATCCCCAGACAAGGACCATCGCAGTGCACGGAGCAATACCGAGGAGGATACAGCCAGCCAGATAGCTGCGCCACAGAGGCACTTCTAAAACTTTCAATCCGTCAACTTCGATTACCTTCCCGACGCCATAGGTTGCACCAACGGGCAAATCCAGGCCGAAAGGCATCTTTACCCGGTCAACCGCCTCAGGGCCGATAAGGGCATAGAAAACTGTACCAAGGAAAAATAAGGATATAGCGTACATAGTAAATGGTTTTATGGCCCAGTTGACGAAAAGTGTCAGCCCAACTGGCTTGGCACTTTTGCCGGCCTGGAGGACCTCGGCGAAATCAATCTTGACCATAATCGGATACATCATAAAAAACAAACAGACAGCAATGGGAATTGAAACCACCGGTGCTTTTCCGACATAGATAGCCAGACTATCGAGATAGGTTGCGACAGAGGGTGCAAGCTTTCCTAATACAATCCCGCCGACAATGCACAGGCCCACCCAGACAGTAAGGTATCTCTCGAAGATACTTAATCCCTTTGCTTGTTGAGGTGCATTATTTTCCATTTTTTCTATCCCCAGAAAGTGCCGAAAAACGTTCCGAATGCCTCCTGGATAGCTTCCTGAATTTTGGGATTGCTCAAGGGCAGGGCATAAGCCACGATAAAAATGGCAACAAGTGCTGCAAAAATCTTTAATTCTCGCTTCATAGTTATTCTTCCGTCAATGGCTTGTATCAAACGCCTAAACTACAGGGCTTTGAGCAATTGTTTATTCTCTTTTACCTGCTGCTTCAGGACTCCCTTGATGCAGGAGAAGAATTCGAGGATGCAGGGTGTCTTTAATTTATAGATGACCTTGAGGCCGTCTTTACGATACTCCAGCACGCCGGCATTAACCATTACCGAAAGATGCCGTGAGACATTCGACCTTTCAGAGCCGATATGTTCAGCGATATCACAGACGCACTGCTCGCCATCTTTTAGAAAATCAATAATCGCAATCCGCAGTGGATGTGCTATCGCCTTTGCAATCTCCGCCTGTTTTTCATATAGCAGTTGTTTCTTCAAATTCGACATTTGTTTCCTTTCAGAACTTAGTAGCTATATGATTATATACTCATATAGTAATATGAAGTTTGGGGAAATCAAGAATTTTTGGAGAATTTAAGAAAGAATTTATGGTCAAATCAGTATTTTTTTCTAAATCTTGCGGCGGGGATGTTGAGGAGCTTGCGGTACTTTGCGACGGTTCGCCTGGCCAGATTTTTTATACCGGCCTCTGCAAGTTTTTTGCATATCTGGGTGTCGCTTAGAGGCCTGGTTTTATCTTCGGCGTCGATAATCTGTTGCAGTTTGCCCCGGACGGCTTCCCAGCTTAGGCCTTCACCGTTGGCGTCTTCGGTGCCGCCGCTAAAGAATTTTCGCAGAGGCAGTATTCCCCACGAGCACTGCATGTATTTGCCGGCAACGGCGCGGGAGACGGTGGCCAGATGCACTCCAACTTCGTCGGCGACTTTCGACATCGGAAGAGGACGCAGGTAGAGCTGGCCGTTGTCAAAGAAATCCTTCTGATATTTCACTATTGCTTTGGCTACTTTGAGCAGGGTGTTGTTTCGCTGCTCTATCGCATCTATAATCCACCGGGCGGAAAGGATGTTGTCCTGCAAAAACTTTTTTGTTTTTTCACCTATACTCTCATTTTTTGCCAGTTTTACATAGTAGTTATTTATCCTTAAGTTCGGCACGTTGGTATCAGCCAGGCGGACGGTGTAGTCATCACCGTTTTCCGATGGCTCCACAATTACATCGGCGGTAATTGGGTAGTTTCGGTCCCGGCCAATTTGTAAGCCGGGGGAAGTATCAAGCTTGCTGATGTGTTCTACAGCACGGTTGATTTTCTCGAAGTCGCAATTCATCTTTCTGGCGATATCCGGCAGCCGATTTTCAAGCAGCTCATTTATATGTTCGGAAATCAGCCGCTTTTCAAAGCTCGCATCGGTGTCTCCATTTTGCTTTTCTTTTGCAAAATGGGGTTTTTCTTCGGTGCTTTGAGCCATCTGGATGAGCAGGCACTCACGCAGGTCGCGTGCACCGACGCCCGCCGGCTCTAACTGTTGCACAAGCTCCAGTGCGGCCTTCAAATCATCGAATGTGAAATCGTTTCTGTCTTTGTTATGCAGCTGCTCTAATCTTACCGATAAATACCCCCTGTCATTGATGTAATCGATAATCATACTGCCGGCTTTTTTAACGGCTTCCGGGACCTCGACCATCTGCCATTGCTCTGAAAGATATTCGTGCAGCGATAGTGGATATGCCGCCGTATTTTTCAGTGCCTCCAGTTTTTTGTCCGGCTGGTCGTATCGTGGACGTGGGTGGTAGGGCTCGGCCTGCTGCAGATAGTCATTGTAATCATCGCTGATACCGTCAAGACGCTGAAAGTCCTCGACCTTGTCATTGTCGGTATTAACGATGAGGTCCTTTTCGCCTATATCATCCGGAGTTTGCTCTTCGACCGGCTCGGCTTCTTCGGGATTTGAGGGCTCGGAAAGCTCCAGTATGGGGTTGCTGTTCAGCTCCTGCTCGATTCTTTCCTGAAGGGCAAGGATTGGAAGCTGGAGAATCTCCATCGATTGAATCATATGCGGAGCGAGCTTCATCCTTTGCTCCATCCGCAGGTCACCTCTCATCTCCAGCTTCATAGCTGCACCTGTAAACTAACCTGACTCGTATCTCGAATTTCGTCTGTTATCTACTGTGAGCGAGGAACTATAGACAACTTTATTATATCATAAGCGGGCAGGGATACTTCGTCAAGAATCTGTTGGTGGTTTAAAAATTGCTGATTACTCTAATTGTTGTCTTCCGATTATAGCGTCGGTAAGCATTTTGCCGCTTGCGTATTCGATTGTGCTGCCTGTGGGCAGACCCCTCGCCAGGCGGGTGATTTTAACGCCCGTATCTCTAAGCAGCGAGCTTATATAAAGTGCTGTTCCGTCGCCGGCCATATTGGGATTGGTGGCCATTATGATTTCCCTGACTTCGCCTTTTCGAATGCGTTCGACGAGCTTATCAATGGTCAAATCGTCCGGCTCGACTCCGTCCAGTGGTGCAATATGCCCGCCGAGCACGTGGTAGAGCCACTTGCACGCCCCGGTTTTCTCCAGGGCAACCACGTCTTTGGGCTGCTCGACAACGCATATCAAGCTCTTATCCCGCCTCTGGTCGGAGCATATTTCGCACGTTGGCTGTTCCGAGTAATTGTAGCAGACTTTGCAGCGTTTGATTTTGTTTTTGACATCACGGACGGCATTAGCTAATGCCATAGCTTCATCCGGCCGGGACTTCAAAATATGAAAAGCCAGCCGTTCCGCTGTCTTCGCCCCTATCCCCGGCAGCTTCCCAAACTCCTCTATTAACTTATTCAAACTTTCAGTATAAACGCCACTCACGATTTATATCTCTTGATATGTTCTGATGAAATAATCAATAATCATTTTCTTAGTCTTCTTCGATACCGGTGATTGTAGCGTCGAGGCCGATGAGGACGGTCTTTACGGCGGGGTCGCTCATTATTTCGTTTCTGCTCCGTATGGTTGTTTTCGTTCGTTGCTTATTGTTCACCTCTGTTTTTTCATCCATCCTCCGTCGTCCGTTCTCCGCCTTCTGTCGTCCGTCCTCCGTCGTCTGTCGTCCGTCGTCTGTCGTCTGTCGTCTGTCCTCTGTCTTCCCTCGTTCCTCGTCCCTCGTTTCAATCCTTACGTTTATCGGCTGTTTTTTTTTAACGTCAGGAGCAGAACCACCCTGCAACTGCGACAGAAGAACGTCAACATTCAGGAAATGCTCGCTCAGGGCAAACCGCAGCAGCAGGGCATCCAGAAGCGCTCTTGGAGTGTCGCTGTTTTTCAGCGTCCATCGCAATTTTTCCAGTGCGGTGATATTGTAAACAAGCGCAGCGGTATCGAATTTTTCAGCTAATTCGCCTGCGCGTTTTCGCTGCTCGCTGGTCAAAGCCAGAAGCACGCTGTCAACTCCTGTCGATTTAACCACCATCAAATCCCGCATATAGTCGATAAGCGAATCGACAATCTGCACCTCGCCTATGCCGCTGTTGATTAAATCCTCAATGGCCGAAAGCGTCCCGGCTGCATCGCTGTCGCCGATTCTGGCGATTAGATGATAGATTTTTTCGCTGTTCGCCCTGCCTAAATATTGCTCCAGCAGTTCAGTTGTTAAAGGTTCGATACCGGTACTTATCAATCTATCCAGCAGACTCAGGCCGTCTCTCATCGAGCCGTTTGCCATTTTTGCTAACGGCAGAAGAATATCCTCTTCGTATTTTATTTTTTCCTGCTTGAGGATGGACTTTAGCTGCTCTGCGATTTTGGTTGCCGGGATATTATTAAAATCGAACCGCTGGCATCTGGATTGAATGGTCAGGATGACTTTATTCGGCTCGGTGGTGGCAAATATAAACTTGACGTGGCTGGGCGGCTCTTCCAGCGTCTTAAGCAGGGCATTAAATGCGCCCGTTGTCAGCATATGAACTTCATCGATGATATAGATTTTGAATCTCGACCGTGCAGGGCGGTATATGACGTTTTCGCGAAGCTCACGAATCTCGTCAACTCTGTTGTTCGAGGCGCCGTCTATTTCGATGACGTCGATATCTTCACCGATATTTATTGCCGTGCAGCTATCGCACTTGCAGCACGGCTTTGTGGTCGGCCCATCGACGGAAAGGCAGTTAAGCGATTTTGCCAGGATTCTGGCCATAGTAGTCTTGCCGACGCCGCGTGTGCCCGAAAATAGATATGCGTGAGCGACCCTACCGGTCTTGATGGCGTTTTTGAGCGTCTGGCTGATTGCATCCTGCCCGACGACGTCATCAAACGTCTGCGACCTGTATTTTCTTGCCAGTACTGTATAAGCCATAGCAATTTAAAAGGCCGGGTTTACCCACAGCACAGCTAAGCACACACTTATGGCTGCTCGGTTCCCCGCCTGACCAGGTTTGCGGGCTCGGCTTGCATGGGACCCGGCCATAATAATTGATTAATGATTATTTACTATTGATTATTTCATTTCTGATACAATATGCAGCTTAGTATAGCAGAGCTGTTGACAATTTTCCACGAAAACATTTTTAATTCCTCGAACTTTCTATTTTGTGGTTTTCGGCGGTTCACCAATGCAATTTGCTTGACAATTTTTGCCTTGCTGGATACGCTGCGAGTGGAAAATGAAAATTAAAAGCCAAAAATATGTTAGTTGCCGGCTGGCGATTATTTTTATGTCTCTTGTAAGCTTATTGTCTGCCGTTGCTGTGGCGCAAATACAGCAGCCGTCATATCTTGGGTCTGTTTCGGGCAGCACCTTGTGCTGTGACTATACCTATCTGTCCGGTTTATCAGACGGTTTGATAAATGCACTCTGCCTCGAGAGATATACCACATTTGCTGCAAAAGTACCGGCCTTTCCCGGCGCCGAGGGTGCCGGTATGTGGGCTGTCGGCGGGCGAGGGGGGAAGGTTTATGAGGTTACGAACCTTGACGACAAAGGCCCCAGCTCTCTGCGGCAGGCCGTCGAGGCAGAGGGGGCCAGGATAATCATTTTTCGAGTCTCCGGCACTATAGAACTGAAGTCGCCTTTGGTGATAGTGAATCCTTATATTACTATCGCCGGGCAGACTGCGCCGGGCGACGGTATTTGTCTGAAGAACTATGCTCTTCACGTTGCAACCCAGCATGTGATTATCCGCTATATACGCTGCCGTCCGGGCGACGATATGGGTGAAGCGGTGGACGGCCTGACGGTTGGCGAGGGCAGCTATAACGTCATAATCGACCATTGTTCGGTAAGCTGGGGAGTGGATGAAACGCTGTCCGTCGCCGACCATGGCAGCGGCCCGTTAGGCAATGTTACCATTCAGTGGTGTATGATTACCGAGAGCTTGAATTGTTCGGTTCACCCGAAGGGATGTCACGGTTATGGTTCCTTAATCGATGGGTGTTATGGCAACAGATATACTTTTCATCATAATCTTTATGCGCATCACAGGGGCCGAAGTCCCCGCCCGGGTAATTACCTCACATCCGATATCGACCCTGTCGGTTTAGTGTTGGATTTCCGCAATAACGTGATTTACAACTGGAGCGGCTCATACGCCGGATATAATGCCGATGGGGCAAACGGCAGAAAAAGCCTGACAAGAATGAACTTCGTCGGCAATTATTACAAGCAGGGCCCGGATTCTAAAGGCACATTTGCTTTTCGGGAAGACACCGCTTCCAGCAGGGCATATTTTAGCGGTAATAGTATGGATGGTACTATACCGGCTGACCCATGGTCGCTGGTTGATTTCAGGAAATTTTCTGATGCCGATAAACAGGCATACAAGCAGTCTGAGCAGATACCCGTCGCACCTGTGACCACGGATGATGCCCACACGGCTTACCAGAGGGTCCTCGCAGATGTCGGTGCTGCTGCTCCCAGGCGTGATGAGGTGGATATTCGCGTTATAAATGGTGTGATAAACGGAACGGGCGGTATTATCGACGACGAAGACGATGTCGGCGGCTGGCCAGTCCTGAACTCTCTGCCTGCTCCTGTTGACAGCGATAATGACGGTATGCCGGATGACTGGGAAACCGAAAGGGGCCTTGACCCGAAAGATGGCTCCGACGGCTCACTGGATAGCGACAGTGATGGTTATACCAATCTCGAAGAGTATCTCAACGCTTTGGTTTAGTTTTAAATCCTAAATCCTAAATCCTAAATCGAAAATCGTAAATCGTAAATTAATTTGGGGTTTACAAATGAACGTACTTTTAATCGGCAGCGGCGGGCGTGAGCATGCAATCGCCTGGAAACTCGCTCAATCGAAGAACCTGGACAAACTTTATATAGCTCCCGGTAATCCCGGCACGGCTGAATGCGGGGAGAATGTCCCTATTGCGGACACCGATATCGACAAGCTTCTGGATTTTGCAAAGCAGAACAAAGTGGAGCTTGTGGTAGTCGGCCCCGAAGACCCCCTGGCAGCCGGAGCTGTTGATGTATTTGAGGCAGCCGGCATCAAGGCATTCGGGCCCGGCAAAAAGGCGGCTCAGCTCGAAGCGGACAAGGCTTTTGCGAAGCAGTTGATGCGCTCGGTTGCCGTCTCAACTGCTGAAGGCAGAGTCTTCGATAGATTCGAAGAGGCCAAAGCATATATAGCCAGCAGGGACGAAGCGGTCGTAATAAAAGCAGCGGGCCTTGCAAAGGGCAAAGGAGTTTTTGTCTGCGAAGAACCCGCTGACGGAATATTGGTTGCTGAGAAGATAATGTGTGATAATATGTTCGGCCCAGCAGGCGAAAAAATCATCGTCGAAGATAAATTGCTGGGTGAGGAGGCGTCCATACTTGCCTTCGTGGATGGCCGGAATATTTACGTTATGGAATCATCGCAGGACCACAAGCCCATCGGCGACGGAGATACCGGGCCTAATACCGGAGGAATGGGGGCTTGCAGCCCGGCTCCGGTGGTTACAGACGAATTGTTGGACAGGATATCGCGCGAAATTCTCGTGCCGGTTGTTGATGGTATGAATCGCAACGGCTCGCCGTACAAGGGTGTGTTGTATGCCGGTCTAATGATAACCTCCGCCGGGCCGAGGGTGCTGGAGTTTAATGTCCGTTTTGGCGACCCGGAAACCCAGCCGATTTTAATGCGGCTGAAAAGCGATTTACTGAATGTTTTGCTGGCGGTTTGTGACGGCAAATTGGACCGAATTGACCTTGAATGGGACCAGCGCCCGGCCGTTTGTGTCGTGATGGCTTCAGCAGGTTACCCGGGAGATTACGAAAAGGGCAAAAAAATCACCGGCTTGGATGATGCCGAACAAATGAAGAATGTTGTCGTATTCCAGGCGGGCACCAAATGTCAAAATGGCGATGTTGTTACAAATGGAGGCAGGGTCCTCGGAGTAACTGCACTCGGACAGACCATCGCAGATGCAAAGAAAAGGGCATATGAAGCTGTAGCTCTGATTAAATTCGACGGTGCCTATTACCGCCGGGATATCGCAGATAAGGCAATTGATAAATAATACTTGATACTCGATACTTGTCTCAGGGTAGGCACCGCTCAGAACTCGACGGGAATCGGGCATCGAGGAACAAGAATCAAGATGGCTCAAACCAGGACAAAAAAATCAAAACTCGATACCGTTATTCACCGGCTTCTTGCCGTCCTGCTGCTGATAGTTATCTTATCACTTGCTTTTATCCTGGCCGTGCGCGCCCTTCCTCACATTGCCATTGGCCAGATTGCCGAGCTTACCAACACGAAAATCGAGGCTCAATCGGTTGATTTAAATATCGACGGCTCTGTCTATATCAGGAAGCTTGTAGTCAGCCCTTACAAAAAACAGAGGTACGATGACACTATTTTCAAGGCGGAGACGGTTTATGCACGTTTTGGTGTAGGCAGCTTGTTTTTACTTCGGCCTCGCCTGAAGGTTATAGATGTCAGCGATTTTGTTTTCAACGCACAATACGATGTGGACACAGACCGCTGGAATTTATCTGCGCTGAAAATAAAGCTTCCTCAAGACGGTTCCGGACAACTGCCGAGCATCCGGCTCGAAGCGGGTAAGCTCCAATACAGCAAAATCTCGGAAGGTCGGGTAAAAGTTGCCGCCTCTGTGCCTGTTAAGGCGGAATTAGGATTTGATGAAGAGACTCAGCAGGGCTACAAGTTTGATATTACAACCGCCACGCTGACCAGCGGTTATGGTAAAAGCCACCTGACAGGTTCCTGGGAGCCGGGCCTTCTTACGCTTACGGGCGGTCTTTCTTCCACGGATATCTCTGTGCTTGAAATGGCCTGGTCTATAGATGTTCTGGCCGCTGAGTTAAAATACGAACCTGACAGCGACTATTCGTTTGCGCTGAGAATAAAAGGTTTGCATTCCAAACGAAGCCTGCTGCTCGATAAATTTGCATTAATGGGGCCTTCTTTTTTGGAGAAGTCCGGCCCATTCGCCGCCTTACAGAAATTTTTTAGCCGGTATAGTCCCGCCGGCAGAATCAATATTAAACTCGATGCATCGGGCAATCTGAAGCAGCTCGCCGAAGGCACTTTGACAGGCATAGTTGACTGCTGTGATGTTACGATTTGCGACAATAAGTTTCCCTACCCGATAGAGAATCTGACCGGAATAATTGATTTCACCAGAGACAAAGTGACATTGAATAACCTCTGCGGCAGACACGGAGATGTTAAGCTTTTCTTTAACGGCTGGTCCGGCGGATTCGGGGATGCCTGGCAATATCAAACTCGTATGACAAGTAGTAATATGGCTCTGGATGATGATTTGTATAATGCCTTGAACGAAAGGCAGAAAAAATTCTGGACCGTTTTTTCTCCGAGCGGCAAAGCGGCAATAGATTACCGCCTGACAAGGCACTCACCGACCGACGAAGGAAAAACACTTGTCGTTGAGCTTCTTGGCACCGATGCCGTGTACCAGCACTTTCCCTATCCGTTAAAAAATCTTTCAGGCCGGCTCTTTTTCAATCCCGATGATATAATTTTTTCCAATGTGGTCTCGCAAGTAAACGAGCGAAAAATTATCGTCAACGGCAGGGCCATAACGACCGGTGACAATGGGCCTGTATATGATATTACAATCGACGTAAATAACATACCGTTGGATTCGACCCTTGAAGCGGCGCTGCCGCCTCAGCAGAAGAGCTTGTATGAGCAGTTTGCCCTTGCCGGCCTGGGCGATGGTCATATAAAGGTTTCCACATCCGGGCAGGATACCAACTCAGTATCTTTTACCGCCGATTTGTCTTTCAGGGATGCTTTTTTAAGGTCGAAGCAGCTGCCGTTAGCTGTCTCCGACATATCGGCAAGTGGGATTTTTACTCCTGATATGATACTCATCAAAAGTTTCGTCGGCCGGCATAGTGATGGTTTGCTTTCCGTCCTCGGGCGGATTTGGCTGGGCCAAAAATCTCAGCAGCTTCAGTATTCGCTGACGCTGAGCGGCAGCAACGCCGAGTTAAACGACCAGTTGTTCGGCCTGTTACCGAAGCCGCTGGAGAGAAACGTCCTTGAATTTCAGCCCGTCGGCAGGATAAATTACATCGCAGTTTTAGACAAGGGCGACAGCAATGACTATCCCGATTACAATATAACGGTGGATTGTCTCGGTGATGGCATAAATTACAAGAGGTTTCCTTATCCATTAAAAGATATCACCGGCCGCCTTATGATAACAAAAGACCTTATCAAGCTGACTGATGTTACCGCCGT
>Ga0315546_1002398_pt1 | contig 10906 bp, 11 predicted proteins | sample SalMarSW160170MG_FD_203833 | JGI IMG/M metagenome (GOLD analysis project Ga0315546, IMG submission 203833) | Salt marsh sediment microbial communities from the Plum Island Ecosystem LTER, Massachusetts, United States - Salt Marsh Sediment SW1601-170 ... | reverse complement strand
CTTGATCTCGGGGTGCATCACCCCGCGCAAGGCACCAAGAACTCGTTTATCTGTGATCATTTTCCTCCCTCAGTGAGATTGTGTTATCGCCATTCTGTCATTGGTTCATTGTTCATTGATTCATTGTTCATTCTCTCAAGTCATCGAAAGTGTGGTTGACGAGCGATGTGCCGGTAAGCGCCACTACGTCCGCCTGGGGCAGCACCTCGGGCGCTCGCTCGGCGGGCAGATCGCCGGACCGGGGATGCAACTCTACCACCCAGCAAGGCTCCGCCGCCTGCCGCACCCGTTCGGTGAAGGGAAAGTGGCCCACGATGGCTACTTTCCGACCGGTTCCCCTCTTCAAGATGACCTCCGCAACACCTGGCGTACCGGCACATCGGTCCGCAGGCTCTCTAGCAGCGCATCAATGGTATTCACCCTCGCCCTCCTCCATGTGCCGGCTGTAGGCACCCACAAGGTGGTCTATCAGCCCGCGCGTCTCCCGCAAATCCTGTGTCCACAGGCCCAGCGCCTCGTCTCCCAACGCGGTGAGGCGATAGACCCGCCGGGGCGGCCCCTGCGTCTGCTCCTCGTCCCAGGTCGAAGTGACCCACCCTTTCTCCTCCATGTCCCGCAGCATCCGGTAGACCGCGCTGGGGTTCAGATCCCCCACGCCGAATTCCCCCAACTGTTGCAGGAGCGTGTAACCGTGGGCAGGACCGTAGTGCAGGAGCAGAAGCAACGCCGGCTCCAGCATCCGTACCGCCCGGCGACCACATCTCAGCCTCCTGTGACCCTGACCTCGCATCCCTCTTCCTCCCTTACAAGACCGCCAGGCCCCGGCTCAACCGATTGTAGTATACCACACTATGTGTAATTTGTCAATAGCAAAATAACATATAGTCTAACTTCATATAGTCAGACGGCATATAGACAGGGTGGAAGCACAGTGGCATTGCGATCCTTCCGCCTCATCTCCCCGTCCAGACTTGCGCACCTGGCAGAACATTGGGCGGTCGGGGTCGCTCCTTCCGCAAAAGCAAACGCCCAGGGCGTTTACCCTCTCGTCCTCCCACCGCAGCCCCCGCCCACCGTACTCGGCGGGGAAGCGCAGTCCCAGCAGATTGCGCCGCCCGGCATCTTGGACGAAGCCACGCGGGTACTGCACCCGGTCGGCGTCCATGTCCAGGATCCACTGGCGCGGTACGTCACGCACGAACTCGCGCACATGGTCTCGCAGCCTGCGCCGCTTCTCAGTCAGCATCGCTTCAAACATCGGGCACCTCCCTCACAAGGCCTGGCTTCCAGCAAATCGCTCCCAGTTTACACCCAATTGGACCATCAAAGGCATCCCAAACTGGCGAACGCGCGTGGATCCCGAGGTCAAACAGTGGGGTAGGGGCAGGTCTTGTACCTGCCCAGAAGTCATGTCCACAATGGGCCAGCGCCACAGGCATAGCGGTAGCCCCACATCACCTTCCAGCGCGTCGCAGGCCACGCGCGATCCCCCACGTGGACAGGCCGATCCCGATCACGCAGTACAGATGAGTCCAGGTAAAAGGCCCGAGCAGTTGGGGCATGTCCGCTCGCCAGAACTCGAAGTAGAAACGCTGCGCACAGTACAGTTCCACATATAGGAGGAACGAAAAGCCGCCGAACGGCCAGCCCGCAGATTTGCCCCTCTTGGCCGTGTATCGCTCAAAGGCCAGGAGCAAGACAAAGATGAGCAAGTTAGCGACGATACTCGCGATGCGCGTCGGATAGCGCCTGGCCCACACACCGTGGACGTCGGGTAGAATCAGGGAGGGCCAGGCGGTCGTCTCCCGGCCGTAGCAGCAGCCGTGAAGCAGGCAACCCACCTCTAGCCCTCGTCGCCCGGCAGGTGCAGGCAGAGACGGGGCACCGGATCACGACCTCCCATTTCTGAACACCCGCTCATTTGGTCACTGTTCGTTGTTCTCCCGCACATAGATGACCGCGACGTCATCGGAGTAGGCCAGCGTCCAACCGTCGCCGCCGAGCGCCAGAAAGTTGTCGGTGAAGCCCCCCGCCTCCGTCAGCACAAAGTTGACGCCGTACTCGTCGAGCACCTGCTGGAAGCCGGGTCGGGCAAAACGCACCTGGAGATATTGGCCCAACAGCTCGTCGCCGTAGAGGTCGGTGCGCCCATCCACGAACACCAGGTAATCGGGCCACAATCGCCAGATCAGGTAGCCACCCCAGTTGTAACTGTTGAACATCGGTCCCGCAGGCCGGTGCTCCTGAACCCACTCCACGGCCTCCAACGGCAGCGTGCGCCGCTCGTTATCGACGTTGAACTCGGCCCGCAGCGGGAGGTACGCCTTGACACCCGCTGCCACGAGCACCAGCGCCAGCAGCAGCCAGTTGACCAGCGCCAGGCCGGCCGAAGGTGGCCGGCCAGCCCGGCGCAGCGGCCTCAACCAACCCCGCGCTCGCGCTGCCCTCAGCCAGCGCTCGATGGTAGGCCGCACGTGCCGGCTCAGTACCGGCGCGGCCACCAGCGCGAAGGGGCCCATGTTGCGCCCGGCCAGCAGACTGGCGTAGGCGAAGCCAGCCACCAACGCCAGGTCGCTGCCGTCCACCCGCCGCCCGGAGAACCCCAACGCCGCCAGCGTCGCCAACAGCAGCCAGATGAAGGGCTGTGTGTACAGCGGATGAAAGTCCGGCGAGCGCCACTCCTGGATAAAGTCCTGCAGCGTACCTATGCTCACTGTATCGAGGTAATAAACCCACATCCTGGTCGTATTGGGATTGAACAGCAGGCAGAGGAAGGATAGGAGAGAAACCAATACAACCAGCCCCACACCCCGCCACGGCACGATGGGATCCTCATCTTCACACCCTGGCTCATGCCCTGGCTCATACCCGGGGAGCGAGACCCAGACCAGCAGGTTGTTGAGCACCTCGCCGGCCACGAACCCCACCAGCACGATAAAGCCCAGCGCGTAGCCCGCGTGCAGGTTGACCCACAAGGCGAACAGCGGCGGGATCAGCCACAGCCGGTTGACCCCGCGCCACTTGTACAGGTACAGCAGGTAGCAGAGGACGGCGGTCAGCAGAAATGAGAGCAGTTGCGGGCGCGCAATCCAAACCACCGCCGAGGTCGCCGCCGCCAGAACGACGATAAACGCGCGAGTGAAGACGTCCCCCTCCATCTGCACGTAGACGAAGGCAAAGGCCAGCGTGACGACCAGTGCCTGGAACAGCCCCAGCCCGAAATAACGAAAGTGATGGAAGAGGAAATACAGGATCACCTGGCTCAGCCAGCTATGGTTGACCCAGGGCCGACCCTGCCGGGTGTGGGAAAAGACGTCGGTCTGGAGAATGTGACCGCTCTCCAGCGTCACCCGCCCGGCCTGCAGGTGCCACCAGGTATCGGTGTCGGCGGGGGCGCGGGCCGCCATGGCGAACACGGCGATGAAAAGCACGGCCAGCGCTAGCCACCGCGTATCCAACCAGGTCAACGCTCGTCTCATCTCAATATCCCATTGATCCATGTTTCGGACAACACCCGCACCTTCCAGGCCAAGATAGAGTAACCGCGAAAAGGGCGAGGGCTAACCACGACCCACACCGCGACCGGAAAGCTGAACGCGACGTACCTGGCCACACCGCCAGCGGCTGGCACCGCTGCCGTCGTCCACGCCAGCAGCCACAGCAACCAGCGCCGCCAGCCGCTCACCTTGCCCAATGCTGGCAACAGCATCAGGAAGTGATACGGCATCAGAAACGGCATAAACAGCGCCCCTGAGGCCATCAGCCGCAACGGGTCACGTCCAGAAAATGGGAACATGAGCAGCCCCAACGCCAGGATTGGCCAACCCAGGTTGCCCCACCCCATTGCCGAGGGGTGCGTGTAGCACATCCCACGGGCAGCGAACAGCCTGCCCGGCCACCAACCCCATACCAACACGCTGACGATGCCCAGCACAGCAGCCCAGACCACCCACTGCCAGCGGGCAAATATAGCCCAGACTGTGATGTTGGGTTTGGTCAATGCCCACAACATTCCCAGTGGGAAGAACATCAACCCCCACATCGCCAGGCCATCAATCTGCCCCAGCCACATCAACATCCAAACCGGCGGTGTCAGGAGAGCCAGGAGCGCGGCCTCCATATAACGGCACGCCCCCTGACTCACGCTGACTGCGACTGTCATCAGCAGCATCGCAAGCTGAAACGCCAGGCCGACACGCCAGGGCAAGATCGTCAACGGTCGCAAGATCCAATAGGTCCAGGGTGGATACTGGTCGTAACAATTGCCCGCTGGGGCGAGAAGAGAATCACGAGCTTCAAAACACACCTGCCAGTCCCATCCCAGCAGCGGCAGTTGCATAACCAGCGGGGTCAGTATCGCCCCACCGACCAAGACGACCAGCGCGGCCAGCATACGCCGATTCACAGGGCCTGTCATCCACTCCATCGCGATTTCCCTCTGCCGGGGAATGCTCAAGGCATGCTCTGTGTCGAAAAAAACGCTTCCGCTTTCAGGCAGTAATCTGAGGCGGAACGTCCAGCATCTCACTTCCCGGCCGGCAGAGCCAGTTCGCTCAATGTCACCTTGCGCGAGAGGTCATGGAAGACGTGATAGTCGCCGATCTGCACCTCTGCGTAACTCACGCCCAAATCGCGCAGCCGCTCCCGCAACATCGCGTCCAGCACCGGGTGATTGGTGGTGACGTAGACCGCCGTGGGGCTGGCCTCGACCCACTCCCGATAGGGCGCGTACCGGTCATCACGGGAAGTATACCGCAAGTCGGCCTTGTAGGGCAAGCGGGGCACCAGGATGATCTCCTCCCCGGAGAGAAACGCGATGGGATAGGCCACCCAGTAGTTGGCGTAGCCGCGCGTGCCGCTGTGCGCCCGCAGGAAATCCATCAACTCCACGTCGTAGCGATGATCCACCCGGGTGATGGCCTCGAACTGGGTGGTGATGCCAGGTGGGTTGGTCCACGCAGCCTGGGCCGTGCCGACCAGGTTGAAGACCAGGACAATCCCCAGCAGCACCCAGGCCCAACGCCCGGCGCGCTCCCGCAGCGCCGTCAGCGCCTCGGCGGTGAATACGAACAGCGGCAGGTAGAGCGGCAGGAAGTAACGGCCCGAAGGATCGCCCCCGAAGGGAGTCAGGATGAAACCGAGGAACAACGTCCCGCAGACCCCCCACAGCAGCAGGCGACCGGAACGAACAACCACTCCAGCGCGCCGGCGCAGCCCGTAACCCAACGCGCCCAGGTAGAGTGCCAGCGCAGGCACGGCCAGCCACAGCGGCGGCCCCTCCATACCCCAGGGGAAACGCAGCCCAAAGAGCGCAGGCAGCCCCAGGACGACAAAGTTGAAGACCCGCGCACCAACGTTGCCCAGGAAACTCCCCGCCACGGCCGTGCTACGCACCGCCGCCCCCGACAGTTCCGCCACGCCGACGTCCACGCGGCCCAGGTTGCCCAACCACCAGGGCAGGCTGCCCGCGACAAAGCCCAGCACCGCCAGCAAATATCCCCGCCAGGAGCGTAGGGGCAGGTCTTGTACCTGCCCAACTTGTACCTGCCCAACTTGTACCTGCCCAACTTGTACCTGCCCAACTTGTACCTGCCCAAGAGGGCGGCCACAAGTGCGCAGCCGCCACAGAAGCCACAGCGCCACAGGCACCAGGTAGACCAGCACCAGCCCAAAAGCCCAGAAACCCAGGCCCGCCACCAGCCCCCACGCCAACCATAACCCCCAGCGCTGCATATCCTCCCAGCCCAGGCGGTGCCCCCACCAGAGCAGGAGATTGCCCGCCAGCAACGCCTCGCCGTAGCCGCCCAACGACGCGGTCGTGTAGAGGGTCAGCAGCACGGGAGGAAAAGCCAACAGCAGCGCGACCAGCACCGCAGTGCGTCGGGCACCGGTGAAACGGAGGACAACGGGGTAACCGGTCACGAGGGTGGCAGCAAAGAGCGCGACCTGGACCAACCGAATCGCCAGCATCTGCTCACCAAACACCCGGAAAACCCCGGCGACCAGATAGGCGTCGAGGGTGCCCATGTAGGTCTGACCGTAAAAGAACCACGGTCGCTCACCCTGCAGGATGTGACGCGCCATCAGCGCCACTACCGCCTCGTCGGCGTTGAAAGGGACCGCGTCGAAGGCAAGCAACACCGCCTTGAGCGCCACCGCCCCGGTCAGGATCACGACCAGGGGCCAGACCCCACGTAATGGGACTCCTGCCCGCCCCCCGCTTCCAGGCTCGCCATCGGCTGCTGGAAGAGATCGAGGCAGACACCTACGGCAGCAATGGGATGTTGGTATTCGAGCGAGGCGCACCATCACGCGACCCATACCCAGCGGACAAACAAACCCAACAACACGACCTGGAGCAGGACGAACACAAAAAGTACCACACCAGACGCCCACCGGCTGCGGGTGATCAGCGCCAGCGCGATCATATTCGGGAATAGCACCAGGGTGTAGCGCATCATGCTGTGGAGTTGTTCGTCCCCCAGGTACCCCATCAGGAAGACAAACTGAGAGGCAGCGGTGTAGAGCCAATAAGTGGGCCTCAACTTCCACAGGCTGACCAGGATCAGGACCAACGAGAGAAAAAGAACCAGCGTATTTACCACGTCCTGGAAACTCGACTGCCCGGTGATCAGGCTATTGATCGCCATCGCCATACTGGTCCACGGAGGCGCGAAATGCACCACCCAATCGCTCTGGTAAGTAGCGCCCATCCCAGGCAGCCCGACCATGGTCAGGTAGACGTTATACGACGCTGTGCCTATCGGCCCCCCGGCAGCAGCCAGCAGTCCGGGCCAGGCACGCAATGGACGCCTCCTGGCCTGGCACAACGCCTCGTAAGCCAATGGAAAAACCAACACCCAGCCCTGCATGCGCGCCAGTGACGTCAAAAAGGCTGCCACTCCTGCCAGCGCCCAATTGGACTTGCGGGCCGCGTACAAGGTCAGTATAGCGAAGCAAAGATACAGAGGTTCCGTATACCCGGCCAGCAAGAAGAAACCGGCCGGGAGTGCCACCTGGTACACCACAGTTCGGCGTGCCACGCGCTCCGAGAAATCCAAACTCACCAGTTTGTGAAGCAGTGTCAGCCCCGCGATCAAAGCCACGTTAGAGATAAGTAACGCTGCCAACAGGTGCTCGCCGCCAAGCAGCCTTCCCAGCCAGCGAATCAACAGAGGGTATAGGGGAGAAACTGTCACACTGCCGTCGTCCGGCCGATAGCCTTGCAGCGCCACCTTCGTGAACCATTCTGTGTCCCAGCGAAACCACACGCCCAGGAAAAGGTCCAACAGGGGATTGCTGTGAGGATAAGCCTGGTGAAGCGTCTCGTAGACAGGGTGACCAATGTCAGGAACGTCCACCGGCGCCAGGCTGACGGCTGCGGCAGCCCACGCGGACACCAGCACACGCGTGATCAGATAGACAACCAGCGCCCAGCGCAGGGCAGGATCAAGTCGCTTCCACCAGCCAATGCGCTGGATATCGCTGGACTGGTAAAACTCAAGCCGATTCCGTTTCTGAGCACCCATCCGAAGACTTCCAAAGTCTTGTTCAGTCTCAGTCAAGGTTTTGGGTCTACACTTTGCGCGCGTACGCGGTGAACAGATCACCCAGGTTCACCGGCACCGCCAGGCCCCGCAGTCTCAACTTCGTCACCAGCCACTCGGCCGGCCGGCCCACGAGCGGCACCAGCGCACCCACCCGGTTCATCAGGTAGCCAAGCCGCAGGTAGCGCCCCTGGGGTTTGTCACTGAGCACCTGGAAACCACACCGCTCCAGCATCGTCCCCAGCGTGCGCCGCGAGAAGTAGTAAATGTGCATCTCCATCAGCCACGGCCAGCGCGCACCCATCAGCCGTGCAAAAAGGCTATCAATGTCAATCGTGTGCACCACCGCCAGTCCGCCTGGCTTGAGCAACCGGTACACCTGCTGAAGCGTCCCCCGTGGATCGGTTAAGTGCTCGATCACGTCCCACATCGTCACCACGTCGAAGTACGCATCTGGCAGGTCCGCCGTCTCCAGTGTCCCCTGTACCACGTGGAGCTCCCGCAACTGCGCCTGATGCACCGCCCAGAGGGATGGGTCCACTCCCCATGCCTCCCAGCCATGGCGGGCCGCGATCTCGACGAAGACCCCGATGTGGCAACCCACGTCCAGCAACGGGCGACCATTCGGCGGACCGGTGAGCCGCTCCAGCGGCTTCAGGTGGCGCTCGAAAGTCCACACCCGCCCCTCCCGTTCCTCCAGGTAGAGCGTATCCTCAACCGCCTGGTAGGTATCGAGAATATCGTGACAATCCAGACGGGGGTTCATATAGACCAGGCCACACCGACGACATTGGACAATGGTATGGTGTCGCCCGTAGCCGCTATTCGTGCAGGCGAAGGCCGACCATTCCCTCGCGTTAGGGTTTTCCCGGATGGTGCAGGGATAGCATACGATCGCGTCATCAGCCCCACAGAGGTTGCAGCGCACGTGTTCCATCAAGCTGATCTCCCCACGATGCGCGCCCGGGCCAACCGCAGCACCGTCCCTAACGCCTTGACCACCTCGTTTTTTGAGACTTTCGAAGCGCCGAGACGGCGGTTCTCAAAAACGATGGGCACCTCACCCACCCGCCAGCCATGCCGCTGCACCCGGTAGAGCATCTCGATGAGGAAGGAGTAACCGCTGGCTTTGATCTCGTCCAGGTCCATCTCCTCCAGCACTGTGCGGCGGTAGCAGCGAAAGCCGGCCGTCGTGTCGTGGGCGTGCAGGCCGAGCAGCGTGCGGGCGAAAGCATTGGCCCCCCAACTGAGCAATCTGCGGTCGAAGGTACAGCCGCTGGTCCCGCCGCCGCGCACGTAGCGCGAGCCGATCACCATATCGTAGCCCTGGCCGATCTTCCCAACCATAGCTGGGACGTAGCGTGGGTTGTGGGAAAAATCAGCGTCCATCGTGCAGATGAGATCGGCTCCCCTGGCCAGCGCCCGTTTAAAGCCGGCGATGTAGGCCGTGCCCAGGCCCAGTTTACCAGCGCGATGGATGACCTCCACCCACCCATCGCTCTCCGCCGCCAGCCGGTCGGCAACGGCGCCAGTGCCATCCGGCGAGTTGTCATCCACGACGACGACGCGCACAGCCGTCGGCAAGGCAAGCAATTGCGCCACCAGCGATTCGATGTTCTCTTTCTCGTTGTAAGTCGGGATAATAGCTATCGTCTGTAAATTATTCATCTATGCCATAACTGCTCAGGCTGATGGGCGAAGGTCTCCCGACCGAGCCCTTTACGCCTCGGTCAGAGACCTCGGCGAACGTCAGAGACCTCGGCGAACGTCAGAGACCTCGGCGAACGTCAGAGACCTCGGCGAACGTCAGAGACCTCGGCGAACGAGGACGAGGCCATTGAACACTCTTTACACCGGCAACACGCTCTCGTTGACCAGCAACGTCAATGTCGCCAGCCAGGACAGGCTAAAGGTCAGCACACGCCTGGAGCAACGCCGCGCCCCATAGAGCAACGTCGCAGCAACCAACCCCACCGCCAGCCGCGCCATCGCCAGCGGCTCCCGCCAGGTGGAGAAGGGCAGGAAGAGCAACGCGACTGCCTGGACCAGCAGCAGCGTTACCCAGGGATGTCGCCACCCGCGCAACAAATCACGCGCTGAGATAGCCAGCGCCCAGACGGTTGGCAACACAAACAGCGGCCCTTCAATCGCCAGCAAGATCCAGAAGACGGAGCGACTCTCTGTCGCCACGCGCATCAGCCCTGCGAAGGGCAGCCACTCAAAGGAGGTCGCCATCGCGCCGCCCGCTCCCACGCCTGGTGTACCCAGCCAGGCCCACAATGCGCCCTGCCAGGCAGCGAAGGGCAGCCCTACCACCAATCCCAGCCCTACCGCTTGTCGCCAGCAGCGCTCCAGCGCAAGGTATAGTAACAATCCGGCCACAGCAATCAGCGTCGTCTCCTTCGCCAGTGCCGCCAACGCCAACAGTACCATTGCGACGGGGGAGCCACACTTCCCGCCCCGCTGCCTTCCTGCCTCCTGCTTCCTGCCTCCTGCTTCCTGCCTCCTGCTCCCTGCTTCCTGCTTCTCCCAGACCCACAGCGCCCCCTGCACCAGTCCGTAAGCCAACGGCTCGGTTAGATCAAGCCGCAGCCCGGCCATCAGTCCGCCGTAGAGGCCGTAGGCCAACGCGTACCAGCGGCTCACGCCCCGCACCGCTAACAGCCGCTCAGTGAAGTACGTCCCGCCGGCCAGCGCCGCCACGTTGAGCGCAATCAGCGTCCAGCCCACCGCTTCCGGCCGCCCCAGCGCCAGCATCCACGCCAGCAGCGGGTAGAGAATGCGCTGATAGCGATAGGCCGGCACGTCGCAGTACCGCCAACCGCCGGCTGGGTCGCGGGCGATGTAGTAGGCGAACTGGCCATCGTAGCCCTGAGTGCCCTGTGGATCGGACTGGCTATACCGCGTTCCCACCAGGACAAACACCAGAGGGTCGCCCCCGTAGCGAGCCAACGTCAGCCCAGCATAGACCAGCCCCACCAGCAAGACCGCCACCCAGGGCCGGAGCCAGTGCCTCACGCCCGCGCTCCCTGCCCGCGGGTCAGCAGCAAACCGACAACGAGCAGCGTCAACGCCACCAAGCTGGTCGTCCCTCCGACGAACACTGAGGCCGGGCGGTAGACCATCTCCACTGCGTGCTCACCGGCCTCCAACCAGACCGCGCGGAAAGCGTAATTGGCCCGCAGAATATCGGCCGGCTCCCCGTCCACCGTCGCACGCCAGCCTGGATACCAGGTGTCGGCCAGCACCAGGTAGCCCGGCGCGTCCAGGTTGGCGTCTATTGTAACCCGGTTGGGGGTATCCTGCAAGCTCACCTGATACTCGATTCTGGATGCTGGATGCTGGATGCTAGATATGGG
>Ga0315546_1002393_pt1 | contig 10927 bp, 8 predicted proteins | sample SalMarSW160170MG_FD_203833 | JGI IMG/M metagenome (GOLD analysis project Ga0315546, IMG submission 203833) | Salt marsh sediment microbial communities from the Plum Island Ecosystem LTER, Massachusetts, United States - Salt Marsh Sediment SW1601-170 ... | reverse complement strand
CCAATTGCCGATTCCACCGAGGGTATCTCCCGGAGAATCGCCGGCAGGGGCAGGGGGCGGTTAACCACCACTACCACCATGCTTTCGCCGCTGGACGAACCCCTGAAGGATACCACCTGCAGGTCGGGGACCTGCTGCAGGTGTGAGACGAAATCGGGTACCTGCTTGGGGTCTACCGAGACTATCTCCAGCTCCAGCATCCCCTGATATAAGCCGTCGCCGATATCGCCTTCGGATTCGCCGCGGGCTTCTGCCTCCGCCTCGGCTTCAGCTTTCTCATAGGTGGGACCGGGTTCCGATAGACTCCGGGTCGGCGTCTTGACCTCCGATTCCAGCCAATCGCTGGCTTCGGTGATAATCCGCACCGCCCGCTGCTTGGCTTCAGCGATAATTCGCGCCGCCTCCCATTCCGCCCTCGACCTGGCCTCAGCGGTAATCCGGGACGACTCCGCCTCTATCCGCCGCCGTCCCCGCTCGGTAGCCTCCTGAGTAATCTGCTCCGACTTCTGCTTTGCCTGGGCGATTATCCTTTCCGCCCTTTCTTCGGCCTCTTTATCGGCCTGCTCCCTGGCTTCCTTGATAATTTTCTCCGATTCCTTGGCCGCTTCCTTTCTGGCGCTGGCCATTATCTTTTCCGCCTTGCCCCCGGCATCCTGCTGTGACTTGGCGATAACGCCAGTCGCCTTCTCCCTGGCTTCGGCGATGATTGAATCGGCCTCTTTCTTGGCCTGCTCCCTGGCTTCCTTCTTGGCCCGGTTGCTGACCTCGGCGTGCAGCCAGTCGTTGGCTTCGGCCATAATCTGCGCCGCCCGCTGCTTGGCCTCCGCGATAGCCTGAGCCGCCTCCCATTCCGCCTTCGATTTCACCTCTTTGATAACCCGCTCTGTCTCCGCCTCTATCCGCTTCTGCCCCCTCTCCGTAGCCTCCTGGTTAATCTGCTCCGACTTCTGTTCGGCCTCAGCGACTATCTTAGCCGCCTTCTCCTCGGCTTCCTTTCGGGCCTGCTCCCTGGCTTCTTCGATAACCTGAGCCGCCTCTTCCCGACCCCGGCTAATAATGTTGTCCGATTCCAGTTTGGCCGCTTCCTGAGCCCCGTCTATAGCCTCAGCGGTGATTTTCTGAGCCTGCCTTTCGGCTTCGGCGACCATAGTAGCTGCCTTTTCCGCCGCTTCCTGCTCCGCCCGGGACACGATTACCGATGCTTGCTGTTTGGCTTCGGCGACGATATATTCCACCTCCCGCTTGGTCTCCTCCTGCGCCCGTCTCCGGGCCTCGTCCTCAGCCTCGTTGATAATCCGCGCCGCTTCTTCCTTAGCCCTGGCTATATCCGCCGCCGACTGCTTGGCCGCCGCCTCCCTGGCGCTTTCCCTCAGCTCAGTCACGATGAGGTCGGCTTTCTGCTTCATCTCTACCATGTAGCTGGCGGCTTGCTCCTGGGCTTCTTTCTGAGCGGCCTCCCTGATATCTTTAGCCCTGACATCGGCTTCAGTGATGATGCGGACCGATTTCTCCTCGGCCTCCTTCTCTCCCTGCTGGATGGCGTCTTCGATAATCTGAGCCGCCTCTTCCCGGGCGTCGAGGATAATCTCCGCCGACCGCTGCTTGGCTTCCCCGGTGAGGCGCTCTCTTTCCTTTTCGAAAGCCCTGGTCAGCCTCTGCTTGAACTCGTCAACAAGCTTTCCCGGCTCTTCCGCTTCCCAGCTATCTATATCTTTCTTTGCCATCTAACTAGCACTCCAAACGGTATGGCCGACTTTAAGATGCACGGAAAATCGGGCATCCCAGCCGATTGCCTAAAACACTTTAATGACCCATTCGGGCTATTTAGCTATAGTATTTTAGTACCAACCCAGGGTAAATTACAATCCCCGTATTGGGCTAATTTTGTGTACTCATTTCGTGGATTTTTGAGTCATCACAAAGCTAGAATCCCGCCGCCGGAGGGGGACACCACCCTTTTAGCGTTTATTTTTCTTCCCGCCCAATAGAGGTGATACTTCTATTAATTTCTTTTTATGGGGGGTGGGGTAAAAAGGGCTTTAGCCCGTTTCCATATAAGGGCGGTGGGCGGGTAAAGATATAAATGGGGGGGCGCCCAAGCCCTATCCGCCATCGTCCTTATAGATGCGGCAGGGAATGCTCCTAAGGTTGGTCGAGCCGAATATGGGGTCAACCACATCGTTGGGGATAACCACGTTAATGTTTGACTCGAAGCAGCCGTGTTCCGGGCCTGGTTTTTCCGGGAACCACCAACCGTTTTCCACCCAAACCACCTGGGGGTGAAAGTCTTTCACCAGTTGTGCCTTAAACCTGACCCTTTCCCTATCCCCGAAATAGATGGTCTCGACCCAGACCCAGTCGCCGTCACGGATACCCTTCTCCTCAGCCGTCTTGGGGCTCATTTCTATGGTCGGGTTGGGTCGGCGCTTACGCAACATGGGTATCTGCCTGCCCGCCGAGTGCATGTATTCCAGGCTTTTGCCGCCGCCGATAAGGATAAGGGGAAATTCCGGGGTGGTCTGGGGCGGCGCTTTATAAGCCGGCAGGGGGTCGTAGCCGTATTGCTCAAGCAAGCTGGAATAGAGCTCCACCTTCTTTGACGGCGTCAGAAAGCTGAATTTACCCTTCTTGTGACGTTCGTACTCCGGAGGCTCGGTAAGGAAGTTTTTACCCTCGAGCTCGGCGAAAGTGATGCCCTTGGGTGACAGCCGGTCATTGTTATAGTCTTCCACGGTCTGCCAGGGAATATCCAGACCCATCCTCTTGGCAATCTCAATAAAAATCTTGACGTCGTCCCACCTCTGGTAAAGAGGCTCGACCACCTGGTGCTGGAGGGAGATAACCCGCGGGAAACCGGGGTGACCCCTGATACCGTCCCTCTCCAGCCAGCCGGATACCGGCAGGACGATATCGGAGAGTTCGGCGGTGGGGGTCATAAAGAGTTCCATGGTAACCGAGAAGTCCAGATTATGCAGCGCCTGCCAGACCTTTCTGGTGTTCTGCATCTCCAGAAGGCTGTTATTGGCGCTGGATATCATCGCCTTCATCGGGTAGGGCTTACCGGTGAGCACGGCGTCAGCCCATAAGAAGGGCTGAACAAAGCCGCCGCCTACCTCTGGCCCACTGGCCAGCGGGAACTGCTTGGCGCCAATGCGTTTCTCCAGAACCTCCAGCGGCAGGGTGTCCGCCTTGGCCGCCAGCCCCATATCCGACTTGATGGGTATCGGCGCCGGCAGCAGGTTGCCCCCCTTGACATCGAGGTTGCCGCATATCGAGGTCAGCATGAATGTAGCACGGGAGGTCTGAACGGCATTGTAGCTGTGGTCGAGGGAGACGCGCTGGCAGAGGCAGGAGGGCCTGGTCCGGGCAAACATCCTGGCGGCGGCAATAATCTTATCCGCCGGTACCCAGGTGATGGCCGATACTTTCTCCGGCGGGTACTGCTGGACATGCTCTCTTAGCTCGTCAAAGCCATAACACCAGTCCCGCACGAAGTCTTTGTCGTAAAGCCCCTCATTGATGATGACGTTCATCATGCCCAGAGCCAGGGCATCATCGGTGCCGGGCCTTATCTGCAGCCAGAGGTCAGCCTTCCTGGCGAAGTCGGTGGGGCGGGGGTCGACCACGATAAGCTTAGCCCCCTTTTCCTTGACGTCAAAGACACCATCGCCGACGGGATAAGGGGCGGCGAACTTTGGATTGGCCGCCCAGAGCAGAACACAGCTCGAGTTCAAGACCTCGTCTAGAACCAGTTCGGTGGTATGGGTCGGCGTGGGATAGCCGATGGTGGCCTGGACGGCCGTCGCCGCCGGCATGAAGCATATATAGCCGGCATGCGTCCGGCTGGGGGTGCCTAACAGAAAGCTGAAGTAGCCGGTAATACCCACGTTGGCGTAGAGACCGGCACCAATAGCCACCGTGATAGCTTCGGGGCCATATTGCTGGCTAATCTCCTTTAACCTGCCGGCGATGGTATCCAGCGCCTCATCCCAGGATATCCGCTGCCACTTGCCTTCACCCCGCTTCCCCATTCTTTTCAGGGGGTAGTTGAGGCGGTCGGGGTGGTTGAGAAGCTCGATGCCGGCCATGCCCTTGGGGCATAGGTTACCCCGGTTATTGGGGTGGTCGGGGTCGCCTTTGATTTCAACGACCCTGCCATCCCTGACCGTAGCCAGGACACCGCAGGCGCAGTAGCAGAGAGAGCATACCGTCTTAATAACTTTTTCTTCACTATTAACAGCCATTTTATCCCTCCCTGCTGCATTATAGCCGATAAAGAGGTGGAGTGGTATAATAAAGCCCATGAAGAAAGAGCTGATGGATATCATCGTCTGCCCGGTGTGCAAGGGTGAGCTGAAACTGGCCGTGGAGGAGGAGAAGGAGGAGATAATCAGCGGCTCTCTGCACTGCCCTAAATGCGGGGTGGACTACCCCATCATTAACAGCATCCCCAACCTGCTGCCGCCGGAGCAGCGCGCCTAATCAGGCGTGTAGATTACGCCGGTGTGGGGGGACTCCCAGACCTCCACGTTAACGATGGTGACCGGCGCTTTAGCCAGCCTTGATTTAAGCCCTTTATAGATATCGGCGGCGATGTTTTCCGCCGAGGGGTTTATTTTATCAAACGGTGGGGCATCGTTGAGGCAGGTGTGGTCGAAGCGGTCGAGCACCCCGGCTAGATGCTCTTTAAGCTCCTTGAAATCGTAGGCCAGGCCGATATCGTTAAGAGTGGGGGCGTCCACCTTTACCACAACCCTGTAGCGGTGGCCGTGCATATTCTCGCACTTGCCCTGATAGCCCCTTAAGTAGTGGGCGGCGTCAAAGTGCTGCTCTACCGATATCTGGTACAACCTAGCCACCCCCCCACTTGAAGACGCCCTGAACCTCTTTGGCTTCTTTAAGCAGCTGCTTGACCGTCTTGCCGCTTACCGGGTGGGTCAGGTCGGGGGCAATCTCGACCAGGGGCACCAGCACGAAAGCCCGCTGGTGGAACCGGGGGTGGGGAATGGTCAGTTCCGGGGTTTCGATGACCTGGTCGCCGTATAAGAGTACGTCTATATCGATGATGCGGGGGGCGCCGGTGGGGCCGGTGCGGCCCATCCTGATTTCAATGCCCTTGGCCAGCGTCAGCAGCCCTTCCGGGGGTAACAGCGTGCTGGCTTCGCAGACCAGGTTCAAGAAACGGGGCTGTTCAATATCGCCGACCGGCTCGGAGTCGTATATCGAGGAAATCTTCTCCAGACGCAGCCTCTGGGAGAGAAACTCCAGCGCCTTGTCCAGATTTGCCTGGCGGTCTCCCAGGTTGGAGCCCAGACCGAGATAGGCGGTTACCGGTTCCGTGCCCAATTTGCCTCCTTACGGATAATAGCGTCACCCATCCGGCAGACCCGCACCATCGGCTTGACCTGATGCACCCGGACTACATCGGCGCCATTGGCGATGCCGACGGCTACTGCGGCGGCGGTGCCCTCCAGGCGCTCGGCGACGGGGAGGTCCAGTATCTTACCGATGAAGGACTTGCCGGAGGGGCCGATGAGGAGGGGCCGTCCCAACTCTTTCAGTTCGGCCAGGCGGCGGATTATCTCCAGGTCGTGCTGCCAGCTCTTGCCGAAGCCGATGCCGGGGTCTAAAATAATGTTTTCCCGGGGCATGCCGGACTGCGAGGCTATCTCCAGGCTTCCCTTTAGAGAAGCCGTTATCTCGGCGATGGGGTCATTATATTCGGCGGCATCACGCTTGAGGGCGGTATCATAGCCGCCTTTATCCCGCTGGTTGCTCATTAAAACTATGGGGACATCCCACTTAGCCGCCAGCTCAGCCAGACGGGGGTCGTGCTTTAAGCCCCACTGGTCGTTGAGCATCTTTGCCCCCGCCTCCAGCGCTTTTTCCGCCACTTCCGATTTATAGCTGTCAACGCTTACCGGGACGGACAGCTCCGCCGCCAGCCTTTCGATAACCGGTATCACCCGCCGCAATTCTTCTTCAACCGATACCGGCGGGGCGCCGGGGCGGGTGGACTCACCGCCGACATCTATTATATCGGCGCCTTCTTCGACCAGCTGCCTTGCCCTTGCCAGGGCGGCGTCGACATCAGCGCCCACGCCGTCGCCGGAGAAAGAATCGGGGGTGACGTTGAGGATGCCCATGACATAGGTGCGCTGCCCCCAGCGCAAATCGAGGTTCCCGCAGCGGGTGACGGCTAAAGTGGACTGGCTTTCCATAGCTAACCCTATTTTAGCACCCTTTGGGCGGGGTGGCTAGAGAGGGAGAGGGGGAAAGATATAAATGGGGGTGGGGTTATACTGTACGATAGGCAGACTATCCGCTCCTGAGGTTTTGGATAATCTCTCCCCAGTTAGGTCTTTTGCCGTACATGAGCAGGTAAATTCGTAAGGCCCTGGTAGCTAAAAACAAGACCCCGATGATGGAGAGCACCAGCACCGCTATACTGACCGCCAGTTCCCAGACAGCAATATCACTCACGCCCAGCCTCAGCATGGCTGCCATAGGAGCCGTTACCGGGAAAATAGTCAGCACTACCCAGATGGGGCTGTTGGGGAATATAAACAGTAAAGATGAGAACCAGATGGGGACAAAAACGAGCATAGTATAAATCATGGCCAGTTGTTGTCCTTCACGGGCGTTGGGGCTGATGGCGCCAGTGCCCGCCGAGAGGGCGGCGAACAACAGATAACCCAGAATGAAATAGACTATTCCCAGAACGAGGAAGTCGGCCGGTATTTGTATCGTACTGATAACGCCGCCGAAAGTGGATGAGGCCAGTCTCAGCAGGAGTGGTGCTGAGGCCAGCCAGATGACCACCTGTACCAGCCCGGCGGCGCCCAGTCCCAGAACCTTGCCGACGAGCAGCTGCCGGGTGGAAACGGAAGAGAGCAATACCTCGATAAGTCGGCTTTCTTTCTCGTCTCCCAGCCCCTGCACCATGTAGGTGGAAGATAACATCAGGGAGAGGGCTAACAGAAGGCTAAAAATACCGGGGATGATAACGTTGCCGAAGCCCCCCTGCTCGGTAGCCACCTCTCCTGTTTCGGTGAGTCTGGTCACCACCAGGTCTAAGGGCGCTTCTATCCGGTATACCGTTTCGGGAGGCACTTTCCCGGCCAGCAGATTGCTGGTGAGGAAATTCTTGATGACCGTGGTGATAATGGGGGGCGTTTCCACCTCTTTCTCCAGGGTATAGCGGTTAATTACCCCGGCTGACAGGTAGTCCGGAGGGATGACGAAATATTCGGGAACATCGCCGTTAATCAGGGCGGCCGTGGCATCATCAGCGGTGTCGAAGCGGACCAGCTCTATATTCCCCTGAGTAGTATACTGGTCGAATCCGCCGGCCTCATCGACATAGCCGATGGTGGTTGTCTCCACTACCGGCGGCTTTTCGATTGTTGATATGAGCTGGAAAACGCCTATGGCCATGAGGGCTAAGACCGGCACGATAAGGGTCATGATGATAAACCCTTTTCTTTTTATGGTGTGCAGGAACTCGTGCCGGAATATAAGCAGCGTCTTATTCATGCTTTTTTACCCGCCTCCTTCAGGAATATCTCGTTGAGGGAAGGAGTGGCTACTTCAAAGCGGTTGATTGCCAGGCCACGGCTTACCAGATGGGCCAGAACCTGCTGGGGGGTTGTTTCGCCGTCCAGGAGCAACTCGGTATAGCCTTTGTGAGGGCGCCTGGCGGTAACTCCCGGTATTTCCCCCAGCTCCCCTTTAAAATCCAGCCGGACCGAATTACCTCTATATCTTGCCTTGATTTCACTTAAGTTCCCGTAAAGGACAGATTTTCCGTTGTTTATCATTAAGATACGGTCGCAGAGTTCCTCTACCTGACTCATCTGGTGTGTGCTCAGGATGACGGCTTTGCCCTGGTCCCTCAGGTCAGCCAATATTCCTTTTAATAATTCGGTGTTGACCGGGTCTAGGCCGGCGAAGGGCTCGTCCAGGATAACCAGCTGCGGGTCATGGACGATGGTAACGATGAGCTGGATAATCTGCCCCATGCCCTTGCTCAGTTCCTCAATCTTCTTTTTTTTGCTGTCTAGCATGCCTGTGTGATTGAGCAGCTCATTGGCTTTTTCGGTGGCTGAGTGCCGGTCCATACCCTTGAGCGAGGCCAGGTAGACGATAGATTCGAGGACACTCAGCTTTTTATACAGCCCTCTTTCCTCAGGCATGTAGCCAAGCCTATCCTTGGTGGCTTCACTCAACTTTTCGCCGAGGATGGTCACCTCGCCCGAGTCCGGCTTGATGATGTCCATCATCATCCTGATGGTGGTGGTCTTGCCGGCACCATTGGGACCAATCAGACCGAACATCTCACCCGGGGCAACCGAGAAGGACAGGTCGTCAACGGCGACCTTATCGGCGAAGGACTTGGCGATACGGCTGACTTCAACGGCATGCATATTGATAGCTCTTTCTCAGGTTGACATTATAGCATTTTATAGCACATCGTCAATTGAAAGGGGGCTTCGCCCCCTCTTCTAAAGAAAAAAATTCCCCCTCTCCACTCTTGGAGAGGGGGATTAAGGGGGTGAGGTTGATAAATCTTGACAGGTTGTTGAAATCGGCTATTATGTATGATACAGAGTGGCGGGGAGGTAAAAATGGGGCGTTCTTATCGGTATTATCTGGCCACTCTAGCCACATTGCTGGTGATTTTCGGCGGCTGTCCCCAACCGGAGCTAACCCCAACACCTTCCCAGGAGCAAGCCGAGGTGATAAAGCTACCTGAGCCAAGATACGACAGCGAAATATCTATTGAGCAAAGTCTGCTGGAACGGAGGTCAATCCGAAGCTATAGCGGTGAGCCGTTAACGCTGGAGGAACTATCCCAGCTGCTGTGGGCGGCTCAGGGGCTTACCGACCCCGGGGGCTTAAGAGCGGCACCATCGGCCGGAGGCCTTTACCCGCTGGAGCTGTATCTGGTGGCCGGTGACGTTGACGATTTGACGGCGGGGGTCTACCGATATCAACCGGACGGTCACCAACTGGTTAAAACCCTGGATGGTGATAGGCGAGCCGAGCTGGCCGAGGCGGCTCTGGGGCAGGCCTGGGTAAAGGAGGGAGCCGTATCCATAGTATTTACCGCCGTTTACGAAAGGACAACCGTTAAATACGGCGACAGGGGCGTAAGATACGTCCACATGGAGGCGGGGCACGCCGCCCAGAACCTGTGCCTCCAGGCAACGGCATTGGGGCTGGGCTCCGTGACCGTAGGCGCCTTCCACGATGAAGAGGTAACCAAACTTCTCAATCTGCCCGCCGATGAAGAGCCCCTGTATGTAATCCCCGTCGGCAGGCGGGGGTGAGCACCCCAAAATTAGCTCCGGAACTTGCCCAAAACACGCTCACTGTGATAAGATTACTGACATCTGTACACACCTTTACTCAAATCTGGTATGACAATGAAAGATAAACTGGCCAAACTAGCCAAGATGGAAAAGCAGGCGCGGGCGGGGGGCGGCGCCAAGCGCATCGAGCAGCAGCACAAAAAAGGCAAACTGACGGCGCGGGAGAGGATTGACCTGCTTCTCGATAAGGGCAGCTTTGAGGAGCTTGACCCCTTCGTTACCCACCACGCCACCGAATTCGGCTTAGACCGGCAGAAATACCTGGGCGATTCCGTGGTCGCCGGCTCAGGCAAGATTGACGGCCGGCTGGTCTTTATTTACTCCCAGGACTTTACCGTCCTCGGCGGGACTATCTCCGAGGTATCCGCCAAGAAAGCCTGCAAGGTTATCGACCTGGCCGTGAAGAAGGGAGCGCCGGTCATCGCCATCTGGGACTCCGGGGGCGCCCGCATCCAGGAAGGGGTGGGCAGCCTGGGCGGCGTCGGCGACATCCTTCTGCGAAATACTCTCTGCTCCGGCGTCATCCCCCAGATATCGGTGGTGATGGGGCCTTCGGCGGGGGGCGCTGTCTATTCGCCGGCCATTACCGACTTCGTCTTCATGGTCGAGGGGATAAGCCAGATGTACATCACCGGGCCCGATGTGGTCAAGGCGGTGATAAGCATAGATATCAGCCACGAAGAGCTGGGCGGAGCCAAAGTCCACTCCGAAAAGAGCGGGGTAGCCCACTTCGTCACCGACAGCGAACAGGAGTGCCTGGAGAAGGTCCGACAGCTGTTGGGCTTCCTCCCCCAGAGCTTCCGCGACGACCCGCCCCGAACCAAGCCGAGCGACGACCTCGGGCGCAGCGATGAGAGCCTGCTTAATATCATCCCGCCGGAGGCGGGCAAGGTCTACGACATGAAGCGGATAATCTTAAGCGTGGTCGACAACGGCGACTTTATGGAGGTGCACCGGGACTTCGCCCCTAATTTAATCGTCGGTTTTGCCCGACTGGACGGCAAGGCGGTGGGCATCGTCGCCCAGCAGCCGGCCCATATGGCCGGGATTATCGATATCAACGCCTCAGTCAAGGGGGCCCGCTTCGTCCGCTTCTGCGACGCCTTTAATATCCCCCTGGTCAGCTTTGTCGATGTCCCCGGCTTTATGCCGGGACCTAAAGAAGAGACCGGGGGCATTATCCGGCACGGCGCCAAGTTCATCTACGCCTACGCCGAAGCCACCGTGCCCAAAATCACCGTGATCACCCGCAAAGCCTACGGCGGGGCTTACATCGTGATGAGTTCCAAGCACCTGCGGGGGGATATCAACTACGCCTGGCCCAGCGCCGAAATCGCCGTTATGGGGCCGGAGGGGGCGGTGAATATCCTCTTCAAGCAGGCGATAGCTGATTCCGATAAACCGGACCAGACCCGAGAACAGCTGGTGAGCGACTACAAGGAGAAGTTCGCTCACCCCTACCTGGCGGCGGGGCGGGGCTATATAGATAATGTCATCGACCCCCGGCAGACCCGCGCTAAAATAATCAGGGCGCTGGAAACGCTGGAGGCACC
>Ga0315546_1002390_pt1 | contig 10935 bp, 5 predicted proteins | sample SalMarSW160170MG_FD_203833 | JGI IMG/M metagenome (GOLD analysis project Ga0315546, IMG submission 203833) | Salt marsh sediment microbial communities from the Plum Island Ecosystem LTER, Massachusetts, United States - Salt Marsh Sediment SW1601-170 ... | reverse complement strand
TTATAGTTTTTTAGTTCTGTTCACTTATTACTTAACAGGAGGTTTCTTTTTTTGGTAGATAGATAATAATTTTTTTCTATTCTATCCTTAGGGATGTAACCCTTTGATATCTTAATATATAACGTTGGTTCTAAAACGATTTATGAAGGGGCGCGTTCGTGCAGAAATTGCTTAACATCCCATGAGTCAGTAAATGAAAACCTTTGTCGGCGTCACTGATAATGTTTTGTGTGTATTCATCTTCACAGCAGGTAATTTAGTCCAAAACAGCCCTCCAGAAGGACGGCGGGTAAACCCGCCATAAAGACGGCCGGTAAACCTTGAGCCAAAATCGGTAAATTCGAGCTGCGATTTTTCTAGGGCTCTGTGGTGAAAATTTGAATTTTGCTATCTATTTTCGCCCTTCTCAGCTCTTCGAAGGTACTTACAAAGAGAAACCATGATTTTTTTCTGTAGGCCTGGAATCGTGTCAAGCAAATGATCGAAGGAACTGCTGTGCACGAGCAATATGGTCATATCGGTTTCAGCAATAACCGTTGCTGTTTGGGGTTCTCCATCAATAAGGGATATCTCCCCGAAAAAGTCGCCTGAAGACAAGTGGCGGATCACTTTCCCGTCCTTCTTGACCTGGGCCTTACCCTCTACGATAAAGACGAATTCTCTGCCTGTTCTGCCCTGCTGAGCTAAGGCCTTGCCAGCCTTTATCGACACCTGGTCCGCATGTTTACCAACCTCGTTCAGATGGCGTTTGCTAAGATTACTAAATAGAGGCACTTTTTTTAGAAGATCGATCTTCTGTGAACGGCGATGGAGTAACATTTTGTTTCCTCCCTATTAATAATTCTTTTATATGTAGGATAAAGTCACTTTTGTGTCAATTGAAAAGGCATCACAAGATTTAGCATATTGGTTGGCCTATTCAGCAATACCTTCCTTTTTTTAACAACACTCTGAAGAAAATTTTATTATGATAGTGCAGCCAGTTCCTTTTCAGCTTTCTTTACCCACCCATCAGCACCACATTCTTTATAGATTTCAATTGCATTGTTCAGGTTTTCTCTGGCTTTCGTCAGATCGCCTTTTCGTTTAGACAGGTCTGCATACAGGGCATAATCCCTTCCTAAATGAAACCTCATGCCATTTCTTGTATCTGCTTGAATGGCTTTATTAATCCAACCCGCGGCTTCAGGCATGTGCTGGTCATCGATATTCAATAGAATCTCCGCGATATATCTCACCATCAAGCCTTCAACAGTCTTTTGTTTACTCTCATTATAGCATTGCAATAGGTCACTGAGATCGGAAACTTGTTCGTTATTCAATACCCGTGACCTTGCTATAGCAACGTTGAAATGATTAATATAAGAGGGTAGCAATCGAGACTGTTCTAAAAACGAAATTGCTTTAGTGTAATACTTTTCAGCCTTCTTATGCTCTCTCATATCAACGTATGTATCTCCCAAAGAATAAGCCGCCATAGCAGCCCAACCAATTTGCGCCGTTTTTTCTGAGAACTCTAACCCTTTCAAAAGATTATTCTCTGCCTCACTGAATACCCCTTTAAAATAACATGATGTGCCGTAGCTGGTGTAGGCCATCCCTTTGCTCAAAATGTCCCCACTCTCATTTGCAATCTGTAATGATTCTCTGCTTGTTTGTTGAGCAAGATTAATCCTGCCCTGTAAACAATAAACCCAATAACTGATATTGCTCTTCATTGATGCTATTCCCCAGAGACTTTTTGCCACCACATTGATATCAAGCGCTTTCTGGAAGTAATGATAGGACTTTTCAAATTCACAATTGAAAGAAAGGGCCACTGCGAGCCAAAAGCTTCCGAAAAATAAGGAAACAACATCACTTATTTCCTCAGAAATCTTAACGGCATCTTCTAAGTATTTAAATGCCCTTGGGAAATCCTCTTCAACCCAGTAGTTATAAGCCCCAACTATGCTATATATCTGAGATAGCCTTCTCTTAGAAGCATGCTTTTTAGCGAGATCAATAATCGGATCAACAGCTTCCTTTGCTGCAACATGATAATTTATTTGGACATAGTAAAGCCCCAGAGTCGTCCTCGCATCTACTATATTTTTCTGCATATCATCTGCTTTAGGTAAACTCTCAAGACATGCTACTCTTTTTACAGCGTATTCAATTGCATGCTTGAGAGAAGCTGCCTTTTCAGCTTTTTTCCCAGCAAACTTTGAATACTCAGCCCCTTTCTCATAGTTCTCACTTTCAATAAAATGCTCTGCCACTATCCCATAATATTCATAAATATTGTCTTTATATAGTTCCTCGATGGCATTACCGATCTCTTCATGGAGTTGCTTCTTTCTTTTGATCAATATCGAATCATAAACCACCTCTTGTGTGAGGGCATGTTTGAAGATGTAGGTTGAGTGAGGATATATCCCCCTCTCATAGAGAAGCTCCGAGTCCTTTAGGGCTGAGAGGTGAGAGAGTAATTCCTTCTCTGGCAGACCTGTTACTTGCTTTATCAATTCATAACTGAATTCCCTCTCGATCACGGACCCGGTCTGAATCAATTCTTTCGCGCCCTCAGGCAGAGAGTCAACCCTGGCCATGATCACGTCCTGGATTGTAGAGGGTATAGTTACTTTCTGGATATCCTTTACGAGGTGATATCTGTTGTTTTTTCTCTCTATAATGTTAAGGTCTCTGAGGGATCGAATAAACTCCTCGATGAAGAAGGGCACTCCCTCTGTTTTCTCCAGAATTAGCTCTTCGAGATCAGCATTGATCTCCTCTGTACCCAGGAGATAACTTACCATGATAAGGCTTTCTCTATTGGATAAACGGTTCAAATTCACCTGGCTGTGGTAGGATCTTCCGCCCCAGGTGTGCACAAACTCAGGCCGATAGGTGAATATTAAAAAGACTCGTGCACCTGAAATGCTATCCAACAGATCCTTCAATGATTCTTCGGAGCTCTTATCGCTCCAATGAAGGTCCTCGATGGCCATGATGAGGGGACGGAGCTCCGAGCCCCTGAGGACAATTCTGTTTAACGCTTCAATAATCCTCACCCTCCTCTCCTCAGGGCTAATAGGTATTTTATCAATACCACTGTCTTTCACTGATAAGAGCTCAAGGAGATAAGGTAGTGTTGAGGCTTCATCTACTTCCAGTATCTTAAGGCCTCTTTTCACTTTTTCTTTGATCTTGAAATCTCCATCTCCTTCCCGAATATCGAAGTTTGCTTTCAGGATGTCGATAACAGGATGATATGCTACACCCCTACTGTAAGAGAGGCACTTGCCTTCCAAGAAGGTTGCATTTTCATTAGCAACGGCCTTTCTGAACTCATACAAGAGCCTTGATTTGCCTACTCCGACCTCAGACACAATAGAGAAGGACTGGCCCCTGCCTTCCTTTGACCGCTCAAAACCATTGAGCAGAAGTTCAAGCTCACGTTCCCTTCCAACAAAGGGCGTAAGACCCCGCTCAGCACTGACATCAAACCTAGTCCTCCTGGAGCTGGGGGCGAGCACACGGTAGAGTTTTATTGATGCTTCTTTTCCTTTAACAATTTTTTCTCCCAAGGCCTCAAATCGGAAGAGTCCTTCTGTGAGTTTGAAGGTCTCATCCGTAACATAGGTGCTGCCAGGTGCTGCAAGCTCCTCCATCCTGGAAGCTAGATTGACGGTATCACCCACAGCCTTGAACTCCACCCTAAGGTCATTTCCAAGAGTGCCCACAACCACTCGTCCTGTGTTGATGCCGATCCTCATTTTGAGAGGTTGTATTGCCTCTTTTTCTCGTTTCATTTTATCGCTGAATTTCGCCATCTCTCGGTGTATTGCCAAGGCTGAGCGAATAGCCCGCTGCGGGGCATCCTCTAGTGCAATGGGTGCACCGAAAAGGGCCATAATCCCGTCACCGGTCATTTCGTTGACCGTGCCTTCATAGTCGTGAACCTTATGAATGAGAACCTCATATACCTGGTCCATGATGGTATACGCTTCCTCTGGACCAAGTTTCTCAACTAAAGGTGTAAACCCCTCCATGTCGCAGAACATTACTGTGACCTGCTTGCGTTCCCCCTCGATTTTATCTCTTTGGGACAGTATCGTCTTAGTGAGGCCTTCAGGGAGGTAGCGTTGGATCTTTTCTATCTTTTCATCAAAAGAGAGCTCTCTAGGGGTAGGCTCAGGAGGAAGACTTAGGTTGTAACCGCATTTACCACAAAATTTACTGCCCAAGGGTATTTTAGCTCCACAATTGGGACATTCTAATTCCATCTTAGCCCCACATTGTTCGCAGAACTTTACTCCCTCACGGTTTTCAAGCTGACATTTTGGACACTTCACTTTTTCCTCCAAAAGAATTGGAAGGGCATTTTATTTTGAAAGCGTGGCGAGCTCTTTCTTATATTTCTTTACCCATCCATCAGCGCCGCATTCCAGCAGGACCTCGATGGCCTTCCTGAACTCGTCCTGTGCCTTGGTCCTGTTGCCCTGACGCTTGAAATACTCCCCGTACAAGGCATGATCCAATCCGAGGTGGAATCTCATCCCGTTCTTGCTATCAGCCTCAATGGACTTTTGAATCCACTGCTGCGATTCGGCAATATGATTGCCGCCCAGATTCAGGAGGATCTCTCCCAGGTATCTGCAGTTCCACCCCTCTAATGATTTCATCCTGTTTTTTTTAGGAATGGCACGCAACGGCTCCAAATTCACATCCCTTTCCCCGAGCATGACGCCGCACTTGGCCATCCCCAGCCGGGACAACCTCACCCAGGACGGTACGCTTCTGGCGGTTTCACAATTTCGTATGGCCTGAGCGTGGCAGTCCCTGGATTTGTGGTATTCCTTCATCTCATAATAGGTCTCTGCAAGTCCGTTCCACGCGGTTGCTGCCCATCCGTAAAACCCGACTCGCTCGCAGAGTTCACTACCATTGAGAATGTGGGTTTCCGCATCCTGCAGGCGCCCCTTAGAGAAGCAGGCGCGGCCATAGGTGGTATGGGATATGCCCTTCGAGATGGGGTCACCACTTTCCTGAGCGATTTCCAGCGCCTCTGAGGAGAGTTCTGTCAGTGCATTTATCCTCCCCATGAAAAAATAACTAAAATACGCTAGTTGCGCCTTCATTGAAGCTATTCCCCAGAGACTTCTCGCCGCCGTATTGATGTCAACGGCCTTTTGAATCGATTGTTCGGCTTTTTCGAAATCACCATTAAAGGATTGAAAAACGCCAAACCATAGGCTTACCATTATTAACGTAATGAAATCGTTTTCCTCCCCGGCGATGCGTAGGCCCTCTCCAAGTGCGTCAAAGGCCTTTGGAAAATCCTCGTTGACAAATCCGTAATAGCATCCCATGATGGTCTGGATCTGGCCAAGCCGTTTCCGGTAACCCTTGCCCTTCGCCAACCGGGCAACAGGCTCGACCGCCTCGCCTGCATCGGCAAAGTGGTTTATCTGGTTCAAGTAAAGGCCCAGCGCGGCACGGGCATCGATCCTTTCTTTCTCCTTTTCCCCTGCTTTGAGTGATTTCTCCAGACATAGAATCCTTTTCTGTGCGTGGACGATCGCATCCGGCAAAGAGGCACTCTTTTCCGCCTTCCTGGCAGACCGCTTGGCGTATTCGGCAGCTCTGCCGTAATCCTCGCTCTGGTAAAAGTGCTCGCAGAGGATCTCATAGTGCTCGGCAAGATCCTCCTTGTGCATTTCCTCTATGGCGGCCGCGATCTGACCGTGAAGCTCCCTGCGCCTGCGGGCCAGGATGGAGGCGTACACCACTTCTCGGGTAAGCGCATGTCTGAAAATATAGGAGGTCCGGGGATAGATTCCCCTTTCGTACAAGAGCTCCGCATCCTTGAGCGCCGAGAGGTGGCTGATAAAGTCCGTCTCGGGAAGGCCCGATACGGCTTGGATCAGCTCGTGGGGAAACTCCCTCTCGATCACTGAGGCTGCCTTGATCACACCCCTGGCACCATCGGACAGCCGGTCCACCCGGGCCATGATCATGTCCTGGATAGTTGAAGGGATGACCACGGATTGGGTATCTCCCTCGATTAGGACCTTGCCGTCCTCTCTCTTGATAACCCCCATTCCCTGGAGGGACTTGACGAATTCCTCGATGAAGAAAGGTATCCCCTCAGTCTTCCCTAGGACCAGCCTCTGGAATTCAGGATCAGCGGCATCTGCTCCCAGAACGTGCGAAACCATCACAAGGCTCTCTCGGTTAGAAAGCCGGTTCAGGGTGATCTGGTTGTGGTAGGAGCGACCTCCCCACGTGTTTACGAACTCGGGCCGGTAGGTAAAGAGGATCAACACTCTCGTCCCCGGCACGGCATCAAGAAGAAACGCGAGGGCGTCTTCGGTGGATTTGTCGGCCCAGTGAAGGTCCTCTATGGCGATAATCAGAGGACGGATCTGAGCGCCCTTGAGGATAATCTGCTTGACCGACTCGATGATCCGCTCCTTAAGTCCTTCGGGGCTCATCGAAAGCCTGTCGATGCCCGACTCCTTGACCCCAAGAAGCTCCAGGAGATACGGCAGCGTCGCTGCTTCATCTGCTTTTAGAATCTTTAGATTAGTCCGAACCTTCTCCCGGATTCCATCGTCGGTATCTTGCTCCGTGATGTCGAAGTTTCCCCTCAATACATCTATGATGGGATGATAGGAGACGCCCTTGCTATAGGAGAGACACTTCCCTTCCAGGAAGGTAATGTCCTCGTTTGAGACCTCCTTGCGAAACTCATATAGGAATCTCGACTTGCCTACGCCTGCCTGCCCGATGATGGAAAATGCCTGGCCGGTGCCTTCCTTGGCCCGCTCCACTCCATCCAGGAGCAACTCCAGCTCTCGGTTCCTGCCCACAAAGGGTGTCAGCCCTCGCTCGGCGCTTACGTCGAAACGGGTCCTGCGTGTCGTAGGAGCTATCACACGATAGATCCGAACCGGCTTTTCCTTGCCCTTGACCTCCTTTTCCCCTAGGGCCTCAAAGCGGAAGAAACCCTCGGTGAGTTTGAAGGTGTCATCGGAGACATAGGTGGTCCCGGGTTCGGCAAGGGATTCCATACGGGAGGCCAGATTGACTGTATCTCCCACGGCCTTGAACTCCAGTCTTAAGTCATTTCCAAGGGTGCCTACCACCACAGGCCCTGTGTGAATGCCCACCCGCATCTTGATGGGTGGAAGATCTCCCTTTTCCTTTTTTAACCGCTCATTGAAGCTGGTCATCTCCCGGTGGATGGCCATGGCTGATCTTATGGCCCTTTGGGGGGCGTCTTCCAGGGCTATGGGGGCACCGAATAAGGCCATGATTCCATCACCGGTCATTTCATTAACCGTTCCTTCATAGTCATGCACTTTATGAATGAGGATCTCGTAGACCTGATCCATAATAGAGTAAGCCTCTTCAGGTCCCAAGCTTTCGACAAGGGAAGTAAATCCCTCCATGTCGCAGAACATCACCGTGACCTGCTTGCGTTCACCCTCGATTTTATCCCTTTGGGACAGGATCTTTTCAGTAATGCCTTCAGGAAGGTAACGCTGAATCTTTTCTATTTTTTCGTCAAAGGAGAGTTCTCTTGGGGATGGCTCAGGAGGAAGGGTTAGATTGTGGCCACATTCACCACAGAATTTATCGCTGGGAAGGTTTTCAGAGCCACACTGAGGGCACATTAAAAGGAGTTTTACCCCGCATTCACGGCAGAACTTCCTTTCATCAGAATTTTCAGCTTGGCATTTTGGGCATTTCATTGTGGATACCTCCTTGTTGAGGTTCCCAGTGATTCAAACTGATACTGCTTAGATCTTTAAAGACCAACGGCTTACTATGCGAGATTTAAAGTTGGGTTAGTTTTAGCGTATGGTGATTATACCTCCCAACAGAATTTCTACATTCTGTTAGGAGATGAGCGGACACATTTTGAGGATTTTATCCACGAAAAAGATAGCAATTATAGGTTTTGGGAATTTCTCTGCTAAGGATACAAAAAATTAAAGAAAAAAACAACCTAAATTGTTACTCAAAAAATACAAAACGAAAATAGGATTTTGGAACGTGCATGTTCTTCACGAGGGTCCCCATTTTCATATAATTTCATAGCAGAAAATCCCATTATTTGACAGGATAGTCAGGATAGTCAGGATAAATAAAAAAATCATGTAAATCCAGTTAATCCTGTCGAAAAAGTTCCCCGACATGTCGGGGCTAAGTTCTCATTATTCAGATTTCAGACAATCACTGTCTTCTTTATGATACTGACAGCTTCCTCAGGCGTATCCACGAGGCTTAGGAGGTCAAGGTCTGATTTTGATATGGACTTCTCTTTTATCAAGGTTCCCTCTATCCAGTCAATCAGACCTTTCCAGTATCTGGAATCTATGAGGATAACAGGAAAGGATTTTATTCGTTTGGTCTGAATCAAGGTGAGGGACTCAAAAAGTTCATCAAGGGTCCCAAAACCTCCAGGCATAATGATATAGGCTACCGCATATTTTACAAACATAACCTTTCTGATAAAAAAGTATTTAAAATCGAGCTGTACATTTGCATATTTATTGGGTTTCTGCTCATTAGGGAGATGGATATGGAGGCCCACAGATTTTCCACCAGCCTCCGCAGCCCCTTTATTGGCTGCCTCCATAATTCCAGGTCCTCCACCAGAAATTACATTAAAATCGTTTTCTACCAGCAATCGAGCGACATGTTCCGTAGTTTTATAGTTGTGACTGTTGGGATGGGATCGGGCTGATCCAAAAATAGTCACGGCTGGATATACTTGGGGCATGGCATCAAAGCCCTCCACAAATTCTGCCAGGATATTAAACATTCTCCAGGTATCATCTTTTGTAATGTCATCAACAATATACTGTTTCTCATGCATGATCAATTACCTCTGTCATTATATGTAATCGAATTTATGAAACTGTGCACTTAGTTAATTGGGTGAAAACTCACCATTTCATACCTTTATTCAGGAAGGATTCCTTGAAGCTCTTCCTGAATATATTCAAGCTTACTCACATCCTCATCGTTGATTGTTGCCTTTTCTTCTTTTTCCTTAAGGCGTTTTTTTAATCGCTCTATTTCATATTCCAGATCAATGACTTTGTTGAGCATGGTTTGCCTTATCTCTATAGGTGTTACCTCAGCGGGCACTTCTTCTCGGACCACTTCTCTGGCTTTGAGCAACAGGCTTTCTTTCCATTTGGGAACATGAACATCCATCCCAAATTTCTCACGGATCATTGTAGCCAGTGCTTCACTGGCTGTAGCCTCTCCATGGATCACAAATACCCTGGGGCGGGGTTCGGTGAAATGGCTTACCCATTCCAGAAGGTCTTTCTGATCTGCATGGGCAGAAAATCCGCCAATGGTGAAAACCTTTGCCTTTACTGCAACATCCTCTCTGAAAATCTTTACCTGCTTCTCTCCATCTACTATCTTTCTTCCTGTGGTCCCCTGAGCCTGGAATCCTACAATGATAATACTTGCTCTTGGGCGCCAGAGGTTATGTTTGAGGTGATGTTTGATTCGGCCTGCGGTGCACATCCCGCTCGCAGCGATGATAATAGCGGAACCAGGTTTCTCATTGATGGCTATGGATTCTTCAGTCGTGGGGGTGAAATGCAGATTTGGCATATCAAAGGGATCAAAACCTTGATCCACAATGGCCCTGGCCTGCTCATCATAATATTTTTTGTTTTTACGAAAGATTTGTGTGGCCTGGATGGCCAGAGGGCTATCCAGATAAACAGGAATGTCTGGAAGAATTTTATCCCTATAGAACTCACCCAGAAGATAGAGTATCTCCTGGGTCCTTTCCAGCGCAAAGGCTGGAATGATAACCTTTTCCTTATGTGATAAGGCATATTGGATAGCCTCTAAAAGTTCATTTTTGCTATCCTCAAAAGGGCGATGCACACGGTTACCGTAGGTAGATTCAATAAATAGATAGTCTCCTGCGAAAACTTCATAGGGATCTTTAATAATGAGTTGATTTTGTTTGCCCAGATCCCCTGAAAAAACGATCTTTGTTTCCCTATTCGCTTCCTCTATCCACAGCTCCACAATAGAAGAACCAAGAATATGCCCCGCATTCCTTAGGCGTGCCTTTACTCCCGGTTCAACTGTGATTATCTGATCTCTTTCCGTTGGGGAAAGATATTGTAAACTTTGTGTGGCATCCTTCGTTGTGTAAAGGGGAAGTGTTTCCTTTTTGCCCTTTCTTTTATCTTTTCTCGTCTGCCATTCGGCATCCATTTCCTGGACATGCGCTGAATCAAGGAGCATAATTTGGCACAGTTCCGCTGTTGGCGGAGAGGTGATAATCTTTCCTCGAAAACCATCCTTCACCAATTTGGGTATTCTTCCGCTATGGTCAATATGAGCATGGGTCAAAAAAAGGGTATTGATCTGTGCAGGATCAAAGCCCCAGTCTTGCCAGTTGCGCAGTTCTATCTGTTTCCCACCTTGAAAGAGGCCGCAGTCAACAAGAACTTTTTTGCCCTGAGAATTCTCAATGAGATAATTGGATCCGGTCACTGATCCAGCAGCACCCAAACAGGTTATCTTGATCATATTTTGCTCACCCTTTTTATATTTAGATTATACCCAGGGAAGCATAGTCTTATTTAGAATAAATGTAAATGGGTATGAAATGAGAGGGTCATGAGGTTTTTTCTTAGGTGATTTGTGGGCGGCCTTTGTTATTTCAGGGAGTTAGAGGAAATGTAATACACGTAACGGATGAGCAGCAGAACAAAAAAGATACCCATACCCTGTGCTGTGCGTTATTCTAAAAGATAAGAATTGGTTATCTTGATAGTATAGGAAATCCCATTTTTTAATAATTATATTAGATTGTTATATAATTATATCTAATTGATATTGAAATAAGTTGGGTTTATGATAATTAATATATCATGAACCTGCCACTGAATAGAG
>Ga0315546_1002389_pt1 | contig 10936 bp, 8 predicted proteins | sample SalMarSW160170MG_FD_203833 | JGI IMG/M metagenome (GOLD analysis project Ga0315546, IMG submission 203833) | Salt marsh sediment microbial communities from the Plum Island Ecosystem LTER, Massachusetts, United States - Salt Marsh Sediment SW1601-170 ... | reverse complement strand
GCTTGCAGAGTTCTTTGATGGAAGAACCGATAAACCTGTCCGGAACATCCTTAGCAGAATCAGATTGACTGATGTTTTGAGAAGAGATGTCGAGCTTTATCTCAGAACCGATAAAGCGATGAAAACACTCTGAGCATTTGAATCTTTGGCGATTCCGGTAATGCCCATCCTTCCAAAGCCTACTGCAACCGCATTCAGGACATTGGAGAGAATGAACGATCAACCACAATCACCTGGATAGTTTGATTTTCTTCTTTTTTGGTTGAATGAAATGGTTAAGGCTCATTAGGAAGAGACCTCCCATCCAGCACAACTTGAATCACATTTTTTAGGATCAGTTAACAAGGATTCGAGAAACTTGCAGTAGGGATCGCCTTCAAGTGTTGTTAGATTTTTGCACTTAGACGGTTTCTTTTCTTGTGCCTTCAGTTTTTTAGCGCATGATTTGCATGCTGGTTTTCCGTCTATGTTAGAAAGTTGTGAGAGGGGCATGTCCATGCCACAAACAGGGCATGTTTGTGGTTTTCTGTCAAAGAAAGAATTGTTTGCTTTTGCTTTCTTTTCGGGAACGCAAACGTTTTTAGGCTTATTTTCTGGATTCCAACTTAGTTTAGGCGTATCAAGATATTTGAAAACACTTCCCTCGAAAGATAGAATTTTTTTTTCGTCCAATAATATATAATCAGTTAGCTTCACGTTATGAATTTCATCTTGGGAGCAAACATTTTTCTTTACATTTCCAGAATCTGTTAGCAAATATTCGTTTAACCATGATTTGAACCCCTTTTCGAGAATAGACAGCAATTCTATTTGCTTTTCGTAATCGCAAACGTTCTCGGGTTTTTCTTCATGTTTTTCTACAAGAGGAACATAAACGTTTTTTCGCTTATCTTCATCGTCTTCCCGTTTGTCAACATATCCAATTTCGTTAAGTCGATTCAGCCATTTTCTTATGGTAAAATCGCTTATCGGGACCTTATTCTTTGTGTTGAAAGCGGTGGTTAAAGATGAAACATACAGCTTTACATTTCCCATAATAAAATCGCGATAGAAATTTAGGATTCTTTTTTCTGTACCCGTCCTTGTGGATTCTATAAGTTCCTTGAATATTTGGTAGCAGCATAAAACATCGTAGTTGTTGGCGATAACATATTTTTTTTCTTCTATAATCAAAACGGGTCTCTGAAACAAGTGCAGAACCGTAAACGATTTTAGGAATTGCGTGAAATGGCTAAAGTCGCGCATATCCCGAGAAATGTCTTTCGGAAAAAGCTCATGCAAACCCAAGAACGGAACGATAACATCAATTTCTTCGTTTTTCAATGTTTCTCTGATTTTTTGGATTAACGCTTTTATTGCCAAGAATCTAGGGGTCTCAAGTTTGCATTTCCATGGGAGCGCAGCTTTTAAGTTGGTAAGTTTGTTTGCTTCAGTGAATTTTTCGGGTGATTCCTCCGGTGAGACAGTAAAGGCGCGTGTAGCTAATTCCTCCACATAGCTGCGATCTGTAGTAAGAAAAATCGCGGTAGGAAAGCCTTCGATAACAACCAGCTCGGTTCTTAATCCGCCGGTTGCTGTTTTGTTCACGAAACGGTATTCAACGCGCCTTTTATCATGGCTCAAAATCGGATAAAGCATCCGCATAGTTTCTGGGTCAGGGGTTTCAAGAAAAACGAAAATCTTGTTTTCTATGTTGATATAATGATAGCTACCGTTTACTCTTCTGTTAAATTCCGTTCGCTGTTGCTTATACTCTTCAATCGCCTTCTTGTATTCGCTTTCTTCATTATAGTCTCGTTTTTTGGGTTTTTGCGGTTTATCTGCTAAATCGATTTCATTTCCGTCTTTGTCTAATAGTTTGCTTTTCTGGTGAACCAAGGCTTTCGGTGACATGCCACTAAGAAACCAAATATCCTCTTGTGGAAAATATTCCAGTGTTTCAATCGCGTTGTAGGTCTTCCCTGAACCACTTGATCCTTTCTCAAACAAATTAAGAGGATCGCGAAGATAAGCACTTAAACCGGAAAAGAAAACTGATGCTTTAGTTATATTATCCTGTTTGACTCTTCGTCCCAAATCAGAAAAAATATGCCGAACCAACTCTGGAGATTTCCAAAGTTGTTCTTCAAACGTGGAAGGAATCAAGGGCTTATCGTCTTGTAGATCGTCTTGTGCATATCCGAGAGCATTTTTCACCATACGTTCCAAATCTTTTTCTGCCATTGGAGGCTTACATTTTTCGTTCCAGCGTTTCAGGACATCAAGTGATGCTACAGGGTCTAAGTGTTCATATCGGATTAATCGCGAGGCATATTTTATGCCGTAGGCGTGTCGTGTTCCTTTCTCAGCTCCGTTTTGCATTATGTCTTTTGTGATTCTTTGCGAAGAGTCTTTGCCAAGATAAGGCGTCACAGCTCTCATAAAGTCGGAGGAAAATATTTCCGCGATTGGTCGGTCATGCAGAATCTTATATGTTCCTGTCTTTAATTCCCCTGTTTGTAAATCGATATAACTTATTGTGGTCCCAGCAGCTACGAAATATTGGTTTTTGGCGCGGATTTCTCCAGCCCCCTCTTCGTCATTGGGTAAGTGTAAGACTTTGTTGGGGATTTCGCCGTCAGGAATTTTTAAGAAAAAATGTGGAAGTTGCCTTCTTGGTGTTATAACTTCTAGTGTTGGAGGCAAGATATTTCTGAGGATGTTAACCATTTCGGGTTTATCCGCTTCGAGGGGAACTAGCCCTTCGCCTCCCGCGATACCCCATCTCGGATAATCTTTTAGTTCTTCAGGTGTGTAAAGGTTGTTTTGCCATTCAGGTTCAAAGGCTGCCTTGTTTTCTCTAACTTTAAGGAATCGCCTTGGTGATAATCCAGCTTCTTTTAGCCTTTGTATTAGAACTTCTCGATCTGGTTTTTCTTGTGGTTCTGCGTTTGTTGTTGGCTGCATCTACGGAGAGTCTCCCCTATTGTTTTTTGTAGCCAATTTTGTTTTCAGCGTCATTGGAGAAAAGCCAAAGTTTTAACCCGTGTAGGGGCACGAAGCCATTATGTTCTTTAAGGTAAGATTGAAGTTTCTGAAATGCCGGGTTGTTAGAATTTTCTGTTTTTGTGATTAATTGGTATTGACCTTTGCTGCTAGTTTTTTCTGTGCTTTTCAATGAGTTTATTTCTTCAAGAGAAGGTTTCTCTGCTTTTGGCTCTTCTTCTATAATTGGTTTACCGATTTCGTTAAGCAGTTCATCTAAGGCTTCTAATTCCATTCTTCTGGATGTAGCAACCGCAGACAGGTACTTACCCCATATCAGCCGTTCATTATCGTTCAGTGTTGCCACCTTCTAAGATTTTTTCAATCCTCTCAAGGCAACCAAAGATTTGCTTAATTTTGGATCGTGGAATCAAAACGGAGGAGGTCTCTTCAGACATCATTGAGCCTCCAGTTTCTTGTTAAGTTCAGCCTGGTGTCGAAGATCGTCAAGGATAATTTCTAGGCTTCTGATTATGTCATCTTTGTTGGCATTTATGGGATAGATAACTCCAGAGGTTGCATTAAGTTGCGCTCCTAACTCGTGGCCAAGAGTGTCAATGATCTTCTTGCTGATATAGGCAGTACGTTGTTTCTTGTTAACGGTTAATTTGAATTCAACCATCCCTATTATTCTCCTATCACTTTTCACTACGAAAATAATATATGAGGGTATAATCAAATTATTCCCACGTAGTGCGGGGGTAAACTGATTTGGGCATACGTTCCCACAAAAGAAGAAACGAAAGAATAGCAAACAGAAAGAGAATGCTCAAAATTTTAAGAGAAGGCGGTCCTAAGAGTTATAGTGAATTAGTTAAAGAAATGGAAAAATCTCAAAGCACTATAGATAGATGTCTCCAAGACCTAGGAAAAGAAAAAGGGCTTGGTCTTATAGACAAGATTGAAGGGCGCTGGGTCTGGGTTGGAAATGACCCAATTGGCGGTCATTGGGTAGGCGATCCAGAAGGAATGCATTGGGAAGGATCAGATAATGTCTATAACACGCTAACTGACCACGCTAGAAACTTGATACCTGGTTTCAAAAAACTTTTAGATTATGGCGTGGTCTTTGAACAAAAATTACCTCACTATCTTGGAATTCCACTTCATTCAAAGGTCACAGATAATGACAGAATATTAAGGGAGTGTGCTGAGAGCCACTTAAAGGCGTATCCAACTATCTATGAAAAACTGGAAAAATACAGAGCTTTGAGTGACAAGTATAAGACAGCAGACAAAGAAACGAAAAAGATAATTAATATGCTTAAGGGCAATGTTCATCCAATGTATGCTTTTAAAAACCCTAAAGAAGTTGGTAAATACCATTGTGTTATGATAAACAAAGACCTCATTAGAGAGGAAGAAGATTTCCCATTATTTATTAGCAAAAAAGAAGCTGATTATTTAGCTTATACTTCTCCAATAAATGAGATCTCACCCATAGATAACGCAGAAAAGGTTAGGCATTTAAGAAATAGAGTTTTCAGATTAGTGAAAGGAAAACCGCCACTGTTTCCAAAAACTAGTCAGGGATATATGGATAGACACCCCCTTCAAGAATTACTTAAGATTGCAGTTTCTATGGAAGAAGCTTACAGAGAACTAGAACAAGAAATCAACCAATTGATAATGCAGTGTCGGTGCCAACCTTTAAGGACGAGTTGTACGATATGCCAAAACATAAAAAAATGAAGCATTAAAAAATCTTTCAAGAATCATCTTTAAAAAAACCGTGAGTTTTTCTTCTAGAGGTTGCCGTTAAATTTTTTATGTTGCCCGTGACCCTTAACAGGTATTAAGGGCATGTTTTGTTTTTTAGAAAAAGAACGGGTATTCTGCCTTATTTTGTTGAAAGAAGTCATAGAAGACTATATAGAGGCTCTTCGCAGAACCCGTACCTGTACTTGTGTAGAGAATGTACCAGTACCCCAAAGTTCACTACCCCAGACTCTTCGTAGGGAATAGATTCCATGGTTGCTTATAATGAGGTTAGGAACTGATTCCCTGAAACTTTCATATTAGAAAGCTACGATTAAACCACACAAGTTTTGGGGTGTTTGTAAGACCTACGATTAAATCGCATGTCTTCGGATTCAAACTGTGGTTTATGTTTTGCATTTTGGGTCAATAATAAATAGTCTAATGGCTATTTAAAACCAAATAGAAGAAAGGTCTAGTTAAGTGTTTTAACATGGAGTTTAATTTGTCCAAGGAAAAGACCAAAGTCTGTCAGCGAGTTCAAGAAAATGGTTTTCGTTAAAATAAGGGGGATACACTGCAACATTTGTGAATTTATTTTCATTTTTGAAAAAGTAATCAAGTAATTCTTCAGAACATAGCTCTTTGAGAATGCCTTTTCTCTTTTGATATGCTAAGTAAAAACGAGATATATTCTCTTCATCGTCTTTTTCAATATTTTTCATGAAATGGCGGATTCTTAACAAATCCGAGTAAACTGTATATGGGACTACATATTCTGAACCTTTCCATTTTGTTTCTTGCGTCCATTCTTTAAGTGAATTCTCCCATGATGTTTTTAGGGCATAATAAGCATCTTTTCGAAAATTGAAAAAATCGGGAAATTCACTTTTGAAATATTCTTCTGCTAAAAATTCCAAGGGCAATTCAAGCAGTTCTAAATATTGACCAAAAACGAATTTTGCCATGTCACTATTATATCGCTTCTCATTTACTTCAGTTTCATATCTATTATCTGCAAGTCTAAGACGCCTATCATACCAATCTGAAGTTTTAGCTACTGATAAAAATATTCCGATATGAGATAACTCGTGAAGAAATGTTGTTATCCTTTTTTCCCAAGGGCTAACTTCAAAATAGCGTGAATAAAATTTTACTGTTGCTTTTTTTCTTTTTCCGTCCCATATTAATTCTGCATGTTTTGATGAATTCACATTTTGGCTTTCTATTACCCAATCAGAGACCGTAAAGGGGAATACTATCTCTTTTTGAAGTCTCAACAAATCGTCTTTCAATTGTGCATTATTTTTTTGATTGGAGAGTAACACAATTTGCATATTAATCCCGTAAATCAGCCTCATTTTTCTAAAAATAAAGAGGTTTTTATTTGCTTTTTTCTACAATCATCTGTGCTTTAACTTTTTCCGCCTTTTTAAGCAGTTTTGTTATAAAATTTTATATTACCATCAAATAAATAAGTAGATGCAATGAAGAAATTACATGCAATTGTTGTTATTTTTCTAGTCGCCATAGTTGTTGGATTATTATTAATGAATGGTTCAACAATTATATCCTTTTTTCAAAAACCTATAGAACCCGAAAACTCTTCAAATGAAAATTATACTGAACTAACACTAAGAGAAGGGGATAACATCCCTATTGAGTTTGGTGATACAGAATATTCTTTCTATTATGCTATGGGCTATGTTGCAGTTTATGCTCCATTTCAAAGTGACGATTTTATTCCCTCTGAGGGAAAAACGTTCAAGACTTTTGGCGTAGAAATTAAAGTTTCTGAGATAGATTTAGATTATATCTCAAAATATGTTGTTCTTTTAATTAGACCTACTGTTGAAAATTATATGTTTTCTACTTTTCGCTATACAAAAGTTGAAATCCCTGTATACGACTCTAGAACTGTGAATATTAGTAGTGGATTAATTAATAAGACAAATCAATACACTTTCGGTTATGGCGGGTTTGATTCATCTGTACTTTTACACGCATTGGTTAATGTAAGAAACGCCACAAAAAATGAAACGTATTACACACAAACAAATTTCCTGATTCCAGAAGCTGAGAAAGATTTTGATATAGAGATTAGGGTTTACAAGGCTGATTCAGAAAGTATTATAATATATGTAAAACCTCTTTACTGAAAAATTAGCAAATATTTTTATCACAAAATGAGAAAAAATGCTTAAAGATTTAACATCCAAAAAGCCCTGTATGAGCTAAGAAAAAGCCGTGAAGAAAAATAATGCAAAAGCATATATTTGGATTGCAACAAAATATTAGAAATTGTGAAGCAAAATGGACAAAGATATTGAATTGCTTAAAGTCAAAATTCTTAAGGACGATTGGCAAGCTTCAATTAATTCTGGAACTTCTCTCGTCATAGCCGCACTTGTCAGCTTCATAATTCTAATTTTGACGCTTTTTTACAAGGGAACTTTGAGCATTGTTGAAAACAGGCTTTTTCTGGAAAAACCAAGCAACAAAAAGAATTGTTTACCACTTGTTTAATTCAGAAACGTGTGCCTCAAAAAAAGCGCACACAAACTTAGTGCAGGTTAGTAGTCTCTTGGTTCAAGCGCGATATTGAAAGCAACGGTTTTGCCATTATGCTTCCGGTCACATTTCACAGTCACAGTTTCTCCATCTTCACAAAAAAAGATGTGATAGACCAGAAACAGAATCTGGCAACGGTCATCATCCGCAGCCCAGACGAGATAACATTCACTCCCGGATGCGTACAAGCATTCTACAACGCAGTCTCACGAAGACACATCAACATAGAGGAGACAATGAGCTGCTACACGGAAACGATAATTGTGTTAGCCATGGAAGACGTAAGCAAAGCCTTCGCAGCCCTCACAGACCTCATAACAGAAGCAAGAAGAAAAACAGCCTAACCAAAAAATAACAGTATTAATTTCACATAAAAGGTCAAAAGGACGTTTACATAATAAGACATCTATAATTCTTAAGGTTCTGTTACCTCTTCGGTTGATTGAGATATTTCGTTGAGGTGTTACCTTTCGGTTGATGGATAACCCTGTAAAAAATCGGTTGATAACAAATCACGAAGAGCCTCTAAGCATTCACGAAGAGGCTTATTTTTTCTGACTTCATTTTTTCCGAAAGTCTTTTCAGTCGATCACCCGATATTATAGAATGTTCCCCGAAAAAGATTGGTGAGAGGAAAGATGCCTAGAAAACAGATATTGCATGAGGAAGTTGTCGCTGAAGGTTACATAAAAGATTTCGTTACGGGAAGACTCCTCTTGGAGAGACCAGAAGAAACAGAGGCTAGGCAAGTCTTTGAACGTAGGCTTGTTGAAGAATATGGTTATCCAAAGAACGAGTTAACGATTGAGCATCAAATTCAAAAAGGCTCTCAAAGGATTGGTCCAGCGGACATAGTTGTTTTTAGAGACTTTAACCAAAATGCTGACAACATCTACATTATAGTTGAAACAAAGCGGTCAAATAGAAAAGATGGAATAGAACAACTAAAAAGTTATCTTGCACCATCTACTGCAACTTTTGGAGTTTGGTTTAACGGAAAAGAAACGGAATATATTCTCAAGTTAGACAAGCCACCATTTTTTAAATCGATTCGTGACATACCTAAAAAAAATGAACGTTTGGAAGATATAGGTAAATATAAACGAGAAAATTTAGTTCCAGCAACAAATCTTAGGTCGGTTTTCAAGACAATACATTATCATTTATATGCTAACAGTAATTTACCGAGAGCAGAAAGGTTAGCAGCCGAGATGATTAGACTGCTCTTTTGTAAGATTTATGATGAGATAAATAACGAAGTTTGTGAATTTAGAGCAGGTGTTGACGAACCAGAAACTTTTGTGAAAACTAGAATAGAAAATCTGTTTGAAAAAACTAAGAAATATCAGGAGGATGTTTTTGAGAAAACAGAAAAACTTCTCCTTGATGCGAAGTCAATAGCATATGTTGTGGGAGAACTGCAACGTTATTCGTTGTTAAAGACAGATAAGGATGCAGTCGGTGACGCTTTTGAAATATTTATTGGTCCTGCCTTAAGAGGTGAAAAAGGACAATTTTTTACTCCTAGAAATGTAGTTCGCATGTGCGTGTCGATGCTAAATCCAGAACCCAAAGAATTTGTATTAGATCCTGCTTGCGGTTCAGGTGGCTTTCTCACCGTTGCCTTAGAAAATGTTTGGAAAAACTTTGACAAGGAACAAGAAAGAAGCATTATGAATAAAGAGCAAATGGGCAGAATGAAAAGCGATTTAGCAAGCAGCTTTTTCTATGGAATTGATAAGGAATTTGATCTTGCAAAAGTCACCAAAGCATATATGGCGATCGTAGGAGATGGGCGAGGTGGAATTTATTGTGAAGATAGCCTTGAAAACATTGACTCATGGAATATTGCATGTTTGCAGAATATTGGACTCAAAATGGGCAAGTTTAATGTTGTTATGACCAATCCTCCTTTTGGTTCAAAAATTCCAATCACTGACAAAACATTGCTTAGAGAATATGACTTAGGGCACAAATGGAAAAAAGATAAAGAAACAGAGAAATGGATTAAAACCGAAAGAATATTGACTAAACAAGTTCCTCAAGTGTTATTCATTGAAAGATGTCTTCAATTTTTAAAGGTGAGTGGAAGGATGGCGATAGTTCTTCCAGATAGTATTCTGGGCAATCCTTCTTCAGCACATATTCGTTCTTTCATTCGTAGTAAAGCAAGACTCTTAGCAGTTATAGATTGTCCAGTAGAAACATTCATGCCTAGTGCTGGAACAAAAACAAGCGTGATTGTTCTACAGAAAAAAAATGAAAAAGAGAGAGAAGAACAATATCCAATTTTTATGGCTGTAGCTGAGAACTGTGGACATGACAAACGAGGAAATCCAGTATATAAAAAAGATAAGAAAGGCAACCTTGTGCTAGACGATAAAGGAAATCGAATAATTGCTGATGATTTTCCTCAGATTGCCGAGGAATATAAGAGGTTTAGAGAAAAATATGCAATTCTCTAAAATTGATTCAACCGACTTAGGTGATAGATTTGATGCCAAATACTACGATCCTGAATTTCTGGAGTTGATGGAAAAAGCTAAACAAAATGAGGCTTCGCAAGTTAAAAGCCTTGGTGATATTAGCAGAAAGATTAAGAAAGGGATATTTGACATTCGAGCCGACGAGTACACCGATGCAGGTGTGCCATTTATCAGAGTTTCAGATGTAAAAACTCTTACTTTGAACTTGAGAGATATGGAACACATTACACCAATGAGAAGCAAAAAGGCAGGCTCGACCGAGCTAAAACCTAGCGATCTTGTTGTTACGAAAGGTGGCACAATTGGAATCGTTGCGTCTATTCCACCTTGGATGCCAGTATGTAATGTTAGTCAAGATATAATCGCTATTTCTTTGGACGTTACTGTCAACCCTTGGTATGTTGCTGTTTTTCTTGCCTCAAGATTGGGGAAGATCCAATTTAACAGGATAAAAACACAGCATAATCAACCACATCTCACCTTGAAACCTGTAAGAAAATTACGTATAGTTACTCATCAGGATTCAAGCGATGATGAAATAGGTGATATGTTTGAAAATGCTCTAAAACTTCAAGGTAACGCTATTGAAGAAATGAAAAAGGCAATTGGTCTAGTCAACAAGGCTATTTCAATTGAACTGCCAACAAGTAAGATTAGAACATTTAGCGTTTCATCATCAGAAACTGAAGACATATTTACGCCTATATTCTATTACCCTAATTACGTAAAAGTTGTGCAATCATTACGAAATCAGTTTGATACAATTACTTTGAATAAGGAAAATGCCATCATAAAGAGAGGAGTCGAAGTAGGATCAAAAGAATATAAGAGCTACTTGCAAAAACAAGAGGATGACGTGCCTTTTGTCCGAACATCAGACATATTGAATTACACAATAGACAATTATCCAGACTACTACGTAAGAAAAGAACTAATGACAAACTACAACCAAGATTTACGAGAGAATGACATCCTTTTTGCCAATGATGGAAAAATAGGTGCAAGTGCTATAATAGTCAAAGGAGACAGATGCATTTTTCAGAGCCATTTACGACAAATAAGACTACTGACCGAAGAATTAACTCCTGAATTTTTGTTTGCGTTTCTGAATAGTGACTATGCCATCTACCAAATATATAGATTCGTTATTATACAAT